>Ga0247824_10001468_pt1 | contig 12876 bp, 9 predicted proteins | sample 13C_PalmiticAcid_FD_194412 | JGI IMG/M metagenome (GOLD analysis project Ga0247824, IMG submission 194412) | Soil microbial communities from agricultural site in Penn Yan, New York, United States - 13C_PalmiticAcid_Day48 | ecosystem: Environmental > Terrestrial > Soil > Agricultural land...
CATCTTGCCGACATTCTTGCCGGCGCGCGCACGGGGTTCCATCTTGAAGGGTTGGGGGGTTCTGTCGGATCGGAGGGTGTGATTATTCGGCTTGAAGTCGAGTTGGTCTCGAGAAGACGCGACGGATGATTGTGGTTATGGCAAAGTGGCGGTTTGGGTATCGGAACGTAAGAGGTAATGGCTGGTTCCTCGAATTGTAATGCAGGGGCTACTTGAGATGACGGAGAAATCGGATCTTTGGAGTCGGAAAGTTGGAGAAATCGGTTGCAGCTTGGTGTCAGAAGGCTGAAGGTGAGGCTGTCGCCCAAAGAACAGCTGCGTTTCTTCCCCACAATCGCCGTGGGTCCGGCAGCTGGATGGGCTCCAGCCGCAGGGCCCACCTCGAGTCGTGCCCCACCGATTTCTCTTGGCAGGCCAGCCGCAAGCAGGAAATGGTGGTGTTGTCAGGAACACCTCTCTGAAGTCAAACAACAGCTTTGCCATATCCAGCATTGAACTGCCACAACCCCCACCTTGATAACCTTAGCCTTTTTTTCTCTCGCTTAGTAGAGACCACGACCAAATACCCAGCATGGTGTGTTTCCGAAACCTTCTCAAGACCAGCAGTTGAGCAAAGCACAAGCTAACAGCCCCCCTTTATCAGACCGCGCTCTTCAACTTCTCGAGCCTCCTGCTCGTCATCCTCCTCCTCGTCTGGTACGATTTTCAACCCAGCAACTCTTCATTGCACAAGAGCACTCGAGCCGGCATAGAAGAGAAAGAAGACTGACGAGCTCCCACAGCACCTGCGCCTATGTGCACCAGCTCTTCCCCGCCATCCTCGACCGGAACAAGACAGGGTCAGTCACCTATGCGATCCTGGGCTCGGGCTATATCAGTGCAGTGCTGACACGGGTTGGGGTACGACAGAATCACAGGTATCTTTTGGAAATGCGCGAGGATAGGGGAGCGGCTGAGCCCCTACATGAGCTTATGTTGCGGCTTCATGGCGGTAAGGACGCCCCTTGAGAGGGGAGGTGTGATGGGGGCTGACAATGGCAGATCTCGATGTTCCTGGGGATGTAAATTCGATCACTGTCTACCGAAACACCATCGATTTCGCGACTGCTGGCATGGGTGGGAAGGAGTTCAGGAGTGTACCCCTTGGGGGGATAAGGCTTGGATGATTACACGGCGTCATGGCGATTCACTTTACAATCAGCAATAATACCAATCGATCAAGGATTGTGCGGATGTGTTTTACGCAAGACAACACAATATAAGCGACTCGGTCCCCGCCATGCCCGTTACACCCTCGTTTTGGCCGAGCCACGCAGAGACAAGCACCAAAGCCGAACCCGAGCACCACCTACCCCGCGGTTTCGAGCCTCTCCCCGGCGCGAGGCAAGGCTGACTTGCGCATGCCCGCTTCCACCGGGTGCCAGCCTGCCTCCCGGACAGACTAACCAACTTGACACACAATCCGATGCAACAAACCGGCCCAGACTTGCGGGGAAACACCCCGTGCTTCTCCCCGCAGCCCGATATACCAGTGGTAAAGGCAGCGGGTTGCCTACCTACGCTACGCATGAGGTGGCAGACCGGCCGAGTATGACAGCTTTGAAGGCAAGCTAGGGCCAGGACGGTTGAAGGGCGAGGATGAGGATGGCCGCGGATGGGTTGCCTTCTCTGCGGAGGAGGATACGCATGCCGCTGGCCGTTATCAGGCGACACGGGCATGTGCCTGTGCAGTTTGCTCTTTGCGTCAGTCAATACATGCGCTGGTCCGGCGGGGAGCTTGATTGAGTATATTGAAAGGTTTAATCTCTGCTCTGCCGGTTTCCTCGGACTTGGTTGCCTCGTCTCGTCTCATGGGGAGTTGTAATGCATGCAACATTGGCAGGATGAAGGCAGGGCTGCTTGGATTCATCCCGCACGATGTGGCAAGCCGAAAATAAAGTCTTCCGAATGTTTGTGACGGGCATGTCATGTGCACAACCAACCCACCTGCGAAGACAGAAGTGAGACTTGTCGCCTCGCCCAATCATCAGCAGTTCGTCTCAGACTGTCTACACCGGCTGACAGGGCGTCAGAAGTGGCAACTCACTCATTACCTAAGGAACGTCCTGTGTGTGGATGAGATAGAGAGATGCCGCCGCCCGCGCTCGGCAAACCGCAGGTTCTCCTCCGTCTGTCCGCCCAATCCAATCCACTATCACATCACAAATGTGCATCACAGACAGACCGATATCACAGGCAGCCCGCCGCAGCCCGGTGAGAGGCTGCAATATGACACCACACAGGAGCGTGCAGTGGGCTTACACCCATTTCACTCATCCCTTGGCCCGCCCCTTCCCTATACTTTACTTTACTCGCCTTTATCATTTCAGACAGTATCTGGATTACATGATGGCGGTTTGGTATGCACTGTCCCGGCGTACTGCGCCGTGCAGTTCAGAGCAGGGGAACGGACTGGAAAAAGAAACAGTCTCGGCGAGATGGACGGTTGAGGGGGGCAGTCGTTATCAAAGATGCGGCTCTCGCCAGACACCTGGCTGGGGGCTGGGTCTGTCGATCGACGGCGTGGGTTTGAAAGATTGAGTGCTGATCTTGGTTGTTGTTTCTGACATTGTGTCTTGGTGCTTGCTTGGCTGCTTAGCCGCTTGGGTGCGTGTTTGGGAGTTTGTCAAGTCATGGGGGTGTGTGTGTGGTTTGGGGTTCGTGTGTCGATTTGGGAAGGTCACTTGTAAAATGGGGTTTGGGTTGAGTCCCGTCGGCTTGAGTCCATAATTAGACTTCTTGGTCGAGTGCAACGTGTGGTCCGTTATTTGGCGGGGTGCAGACTTGGAAACAAGAGAGCTGCAGCCGCAGCAATGCGCAGCAAGCCAGCATGATGAGTCGGGGTGCCTGTCTGCCAACTGAAGGATTCATTGGCTTGTGTCAGTTGGGTTCGGTGATGTACGCATGTGGCGTTTGTAAAGCTCCAGTTGCAGACTATTCTGTACAGATTACACCAAGGGAGGGGCATAATCTGGAACTGCTGCTGTTGCTCCCTTCAACTTCTCGCTGCATCTGGGTGCATTTGAAAGTACTTGTCAGTCGGCGCGAGAGCAACCGAAATGGGACGGTCAATCAACATGATGCCGTTGTCAGCAATTTCTTCTAGAAGGGATTCTGTTTGTTTTCGCTGGTCCCTGCAGTTCGACTCCGTCGAATCTGGTTGGGCAGCTTTGAAACGGGCAACGGACAGGACAAGCCGGGATTAACATGAAACAGGCGCTGGAGCCCTGGAAGCCGAGGAACAACTTCCAGTTGCACGACTGGAGGAGACGGGGGGGTGTGGCTCTCGAAGACGGCACCCAAGGCTACCTTGCTCCATGGGATTCATGCAGTGAGGAAGAAGTGTTCTGGCGAGTTTCACCCAAACACTGTGCCTCTCAACCAGCCACTCTGCCGATCCCCCCGCGGGACCCCACCGGGGTTGGAGGCAAAAGCGCGCTTGCGTTTGAGGATTCGAGGATGCTGGATGACCAAAGTCAGATCTGACGTTGGGATCAACTCGGTGATCGGGCGCGGGTGGCAACGGGATCGGCCCGGGCGAGTCCCTGGCCAAACGGTGGATGAGACGGAGGAGGGCCTCAGGGGGCGACCACACAGACGCCCCGCCAGCATTGCTGTCTTAATGCAAAGGCACCGTGCGGCGCAACAGGCGGCTGCCGACCTGGGCTGGGCGATATCGTGATGCATCTGCCTGTCGGTGTCCGCAACTAGAGTGGTTGGGTCCCCGAGAGGGCACACCTTTTCTAGCACATGTGAAGTCGTGGTGGCCCCGCGTTCAACGCCCTCGGGCCGCATTGACAGTGTTTGCCATCCGGTATCAGAAACCACACCATGACTCGCGGCGGGTTCTGTGCGACCGTGACAGCGAGGCCAAGCGTGCGCTCTGGGCGCCGGCATGTCCTGTACGACCGCGGGGGAAGCTTTGGCAAAACGCATCGCGAGACGGACACGAGCAGCCCGACCCTGGCAGCCCGCAATGACTGTTCGAAAAGGCCCGCGGTCCGAGGTCTTGGTCGCCTAGGTGCGCCCGTGAGAAGGGGACGCGAAGGCGTATCGGTTGCAATACGCCCGAGCATACGGACATGACACGGTCGAGTGCAGCCCCGACTGGCCCTCTGGCCGAAGCGACGTTGCTGGGTGGTGTGTCGGCGGCGGCGGGTAGACGGCAAACAAGTGGAGAGCGACAGCGGATGAAAGCAGTGCTGATTGTCACTTGGGCTGCCGGAAAAGCAAGCATCGGCCGCCACCGCCGCTCCGAGCTCGCGACCCTCGAGCCCGGTGAGCGGCGGCGGTAGCGCGGCGAGTTGGACGGCGCGTTTCGAGTGGGAAGTCTGGGCGGGAAAAGAGAGGCTCTCGGCCCATTTCTGGCGCTGCAGTCGCTTCACCGCTCTTGTCCAAATGGGACGATCAATGCAGGTGTGGATCGCGTGTCGGGCAGGTAACTTTTGTAACTACCGAGTGTGGGGGTTCCAACTTTCGGCTTCGTTTTTGTCCAACCTCCATCGTGCAAGCACCCGAGTCCGTCTGCACAGCTGACCACCATGGTGTCACTGGGAGTTACAGTCCGGCGTGGCTAGTTCACCATCTCGCACACCCACCCCGAATCCTGACCCAAGTCCAGGACACATGATGGCAATCTTACCGTGCAGATGCGCGTGCCCTCCAGGGAGGAGTCGTCTGAGCAAATGGAGTCATGGACTGACCCCGGCAGACGCGGGACAGCTGAGGAGCTGGGACGCCGGCAAAGGTGGAATAAGGTGGAATCGCTAATAAATGGCCGCCAATCTCGCGACTTGGCACCCCGCGGGCCACATGGCCGCTGCTGGGATCTGGATCCGCCCGTCTGGGAATCGAAATCACCCCAGGCAGGTCGGTTGTTGTGTGAACGGCTTTGGGACTGGAAACCAGGGAGAACGCAATGTTGCCCATCTCGGCGTGCTGTGGCGGTGGCCCTGGTCCTGGTCGTGCTGCCAAAATCGTTGCCTGTTTCGGTTTTCAGTCGTTGCGGCTGAGCTGGGGGGCAAACTGGTGAAGACGAGAGGAACTGCAAGTGCCACAGCACTGTCGGTCTTGGGCAGAGGTGCGCAATATGACCGGAAATCTTGCCGAGCAACGCGTGACTGCGGGCGATGGGCAACGCTAGTTCCGGGTTGTCCTGGACTGTCTTGTCCATGCCGCAGCACGTTGGCGATCTGCAATGCCAACCAGAGCAACAAGACCGTCCAAGGCGTGACAATAAGCACAGCTGAGATTGTGCCTGGGCCGAGAGACAAGCGGCGTGGGGCGAGGCTTGCAGTGGCTGGAGAAAAGCGTGCGGGATGGATCCAGTCACCCGGAACCGCGAACCCAATCTGGGCAGCCATTCCATTTCGAATTCGACATGGGCTGATCGGGCCTAGCGTCTCGTCGCCCTGACCCAGGCGAGCCGCACTCGAGCCAGTGTCACCATGGTGTCCGCAACGGGAATTCCTCCGCGGTCGCACGTCCGCTGTGGTGCGCAAGCCGCAAGCCGCATTAATGAGGCCCCATTCCCCGGCGGCTTGGTAATTGCGATGTTGCTTCTCGGTCGAAGAGTCTCAACCCAGATGGTGCGGACCAGCTCCGACGTGCATGATTAGCCACTTGCCATCTGCAGCTCTTCATTCGGCTTGCATGTCCAAGCGGGCCAGACTCTCCACCTTGTGGTGCTCCAGTGTGGACTGTGTGGTGCTCTCCAGCTTGGTGCACACCTGCGACTTGTTTCTTCCTCGTCTGCGGCCACACCGGCGGCGAACATGGATACGAGCCGCGAGACCCCGCCAACCCCGAAGAGCCAAGGGAGAGCCAGCGATGCCCATTTGGGATGAGTTGGGGCTTTCAAAATGGACGATCGCCTCTGTGAAGATCAGGCGAGCCCGACTCCCCTCGTCCAAGGATCCAGGCTCATGCTGGACACCGTGGAGCGGCAGCACCACCACCAGCGAGCAGCCGCAGGTTTCTCCGCACCCCGTTTTTTTCTTGCTTCGCTTTTTTGAAAGCAGGGCGACCGCTCGGCAAGGAGCTCCCGAGGGTCGGATCGGATCGGCGGCGAGAGCGAAGCTGATCCAAGGACTCACCGTGCTCACCAGAGTCCGCGGTGCAGTGCCCCAGGGCGACTTCGTTTCCGTTCCAAAAATGCTCCGAGGATGATGACATGAGCCTGAGCAGCAGCCCGAGCGTGGCACTCGACTCGCCGTCGACCTACAGGCTGAAGTCAGCGTTCCCCGTGCTGGTGGGTAAAGGCGAGTCAAAAAAAAAAGGAAGGGCGTTTCAAAACGCTGGCCAACAAGCAGTGTTGCCGCACTGCGATGCAACCCTGTCGCCGCCCATCAGGCGTTTCCACCCAAGGGGCGAGAGCCAGGCAGGGCAATGAATCATGCTCCTGCTCCGACAGCGCATAGCCCAGCAGAGTCCAAAACGGACCCCATCCATGGATGCCCAGATGCCCATCAGCGACGTGGGTGCGCAGCAGGCGTCTGGTTTTTAATGGTGTTGGGTGTTTGGCCCCCTCCGGTTGGCCGCCCTGGTGCATGCATGGGATGTACCCAACTCGGCCACGGTGAGGTGAGGTGTGTGTGTGTGTGTGTCTCTGTGTTGAGGTGTCGCCCTTGGTTTCCACTCCCGGAGTATGAGGCGGCCACGCAGCGGATCGCACGCCGCCGGGTGTTTTCCTCGCCTTACTGCCCAAGTGCCTGACAACTCCGTCTGACAACCTTGAAGCCCTTCTGGAGCAGAAGCGCTTGTGGTGCCGACTGCGGTGGCATCCAGCAGGAGGCATCACGAATTCTCAATCTACAGTACCAAATGCCGGTACCGGTACAAAGGCACAGTACCTTTCCGTTGGTGTCCAGAACAGGCAGGCTGCATCTCGAGGCGAGGGCGGTGTCTGGTGTGAATTCCGCGCGCTCAGGAACAGGCGAACGCCCGCAGCAAACCCCAGTTGGGGGCGCAGGGGCGTGCTTGTATCCATCCCTGCCCTGGCTTGGGGGGAATCCTTTGCCTGCCCAGCGGGCGGGTGGGTGTGCTGGCGCAGGCGACTGAAAATCTCACAGCCCAAAGCTGCGGCGGACGCACTTGCAGCTGGGGGATGCTGGGCGCCCTGGGCCCAGTGCATGCCGCTAGCGTTAGTGCCTCGCCCATCGATGTTGCCGCATCGGTCTGGGAAACGACTCTCCAGCAAGTCCCAGCAAGCACGACGACCCACGGCCCACAATCCGTGTCCCAGACTGCCAGCGGCGCCAGGCGATGGGTGGGCAGCATGGATGGACGGCCCATTCGGTGGCACGCCCCCCTGCTCTCCTTTCGTTCTCTTCCCTCCCCTGGGCTTTCGTCTATCCCGGTCTCTCCTTTTTCGCCATTCATCCCTCGTTCCTGTCTCTGCCGGTGTAATAAATAATAATTGCAGACGCCGCACCCTCGGGGGCTTACACTCGTTTGTTTCCCTTCCCGCTCCTTCTGTCCTCTTTGCTGTTCCTGTTTGTCGCTGTTTGCCTCGATCCGCCCTCATCACCACCGCACGCCCACTCTGCCACCACCCATCTGGCTGCCCTGGCATTGATTGAGCCTGCCTCTCACCGACTCGCCTGCGTGCTCCTCCCACGCATCCGGCCCCGATTCCGCTGTCCTGCTGTCGCGTGCATGCAGACGTCGAGCCCACCGCTTACCGCCCTGGCCCTCGCACCTGCTGTGTACTTGGCTGTCCTTCCTTTTTGACGCTTAGTCTCTTTCTTCTGAAAGGCACTCTCGCTCGACACTCGGTTTCTCACCGGGATCCCCGTATTAGCGACATCGACATTCCTTCAGCTCGACGCTTTGTTCGACACTGCTGCTGCGTGCTGCACTGCTTGCTCCCGTCTGCACTCCAACAACCAACAACATACACCCCTCAGCCAGCACATACACATCCAAGCCGACCAGGAACCCTGCAGGTAAGTCGACCGCTCCGGCCTCAGAAACGGACCCTTACACGAGTCCCCTCCGCCCTCCCCTCCCCGAGTGCCCATCCCCTCTCCTCTCCGGCCACAGCCCGTCCACGGCTACAGTGCTTCATGCAGCCTGCCGCTCTCACGAGACCTCGTCGCCGGGTTGTGTTGCCCTCTGTTTTGTTTGCCCCTGCACCCTTCCCGGTCCATTCCCCCTTCGAGGACGATGTTGCATTGGTGCTGACTGGGACACTCAGCTGCCGTATTCTTTTATATTGCGCCAGGGGAGCCAACTCGTACTGTGACGGAATCACAGTTGGCGATTTATTCCGCTACAAACTAGACTTGGAGCACCAAACTTTTATCGTTCCACTCACCCGATTTCCGGTCACCTAACAGGGAGACCTGCCGCTCCCTCAACATGAGCGACCAAGGTGCTGGTGGAGGAATCGAAAGCCACATGTCGACACACAGGAGACAAGACTCCGGGGAGGAGCCGATACCGACCGATCCTGCCCCGGAGACGATGAATCCGCCATCCGAATCCGATTCCCAAACCCTCTCACCGCCTCCACAAGATCTGCCCCGAGGGTCGCGAAAGCTCAGCCAAAGCGCTTCGGAGCGGGGCGCGCGGGTAGTCAGCCCACCGCAGCCGCTGTCAAGAAACCCCTCCACATGCTCGACGAGCTCGAACCCGAGGCCACAAGCCGAGTACCTGCCAGCACGCACACCAGGCCTGGACCAGCGGCCATCACCGCCAACACGCCACTCCACCCCGGCTACCAGCCCACAGCTAGAGCCCCCGGTCACCAAGGCAACCCTCAGCGAGCTCGACGTGCAAAAGATTGTCCACAACCCGAAGCTCCGCCACGACATCAATTTTGACCCCGAGCTGCACTTTAGGCCCAATCTGGACGGCGACAAGGGCAAGAGGAAGCAGGACAAGGCCAACCAGTTTTGGAACGCATTGTTTGAGCAGCTCGTGCTCTTCGTCATGGACAGGGAGACATTCCACGCGAGGTACGGCCATGGGGATTGGTGCCTCCCGGTGCTTCTGCGGGCGGTCAGGGACATCATCGAGACTTTGGTACCACAGCGGGACCGGGAGCTTCTCAACGAGGGGCTCAACGTGGACCTCCTGATGCAGCAGTTCAACCGGGGCGTTGCCGATCTTGAGAAGCTGGCGTCGTGGCTGGCGAGCGTCCTCAAGCTCCACTGCGCCCCGATGCGCGACGAATGGGTCGACGACATGTACCAGGAACTGAGCAACGGGAACCGCAACAACGACATGACGGAGCTCGTCAAGGGAATGCGCAGCCTTCTTAGCGTGCTGGAGGCCATGAAGCTCGATGTGGCAAACCACCAGATCCGGTGCCTGCGTCCGGTGCTCATCGAGGACACGGTCCACTTTGAGCAGCGGTTCTTTGTGAGGAAGATGGAGAGGAGCAACAGCTTTGCCCCATCGCGAATGTGGTACCGGGCCGCCCAGGACTACGTACAGCGATTGTACGCGGGCTCGTCCATGCCACACGCCAGCGCATTTGGCGAGATGTCGGTGTTTTTTGAGGCCCTCTCCCGGCTGGTCCTCCCCTCAACCTGCCCCGCGGCCCTCCCTCACACATTCCACTTTGACGAGGACCGGGTCTACAAGCTCCGGTCCGACATGCACGACAGCATCTGCCTCGAGATCTGCATGCGCAAGTTTGAGGACTTTGAGCGCCTGTCGAGGGTAACACAACTCTGCGCCAGGGTCCCGTCCTATGTCAGTGGAGATGCCGCCAACAATCGTCTCTCGGCCGACTTCAACTTCATGGCCGCAGGCTCCCGCCCGTCGAGTCTGGCCTTCAGCGACCGCAGCTCCAACTTCTCGTCGCCCCGGACGTCGGGCGTCTTCTTCGCGCAGCCCGCCGCCGACTCGGCAGACTCGCGCTCCCGGGCGTCGGAGCTCTACGACTCGCTCCTCGCACTTCTCCAAACGGCCCCTGCAGCCAGCAATCCAGGCGAGCGGTGGAAGGGCCTCGCGGGCCCCATGGCGCTGCAGATCCTTCGCTACGCCAACGCCCCCACCTCGTTGTCCGGGTTTGAGAAGCAGCTCACGGCGCTGCTGGACGACGTCAACAGCGACGCCTTCCGCGAGGTAGAGTCGCACTTCCAACAGCGGTTGATCGCCGAGATGGCCAAGCGGGTCACCGAGTTCAAGAACCTGTCGGGCGTCGCCCTCTTCTCGGCCGCTACTGGCGGCCGGGGCAACGGGCAGAGCCGGTCTCGGGACCAGGGCGCGCGCTTGAGCGGCCTTTTTGGCGAGCAGCCGCGCGACCCCCGCGACGACGCCGGCGTCGATGACATGGCGTCTCGCCTGGCGCATCTCGGCGTGCTGCACTGGCGCGTCTGGGCGCCGCTGGTGTACGAGGGTGACATCGCGAGTGAGCTGAACGGCCTCCACAACACGATGGTCTAAAACCGGGAGACACCCTCGACTTTTACTACTATCCTTCGACGACCGGCAAACACGCCTTTACCACTACCTTTTTAATCAACCCCTTTTTTTGCGACCGCGGAGAACTGGGTTACCGCGTGAGCTTGGGGCTCTCGAACTCTCTCACTATCTCTCTCTCTTGCTCTCTCACTCATACTCTCAACAATCGTCGTCACCATCAAAATACCCATACTTCATCTACGAAGTCTAATCTGCATCTCTTTTCTCGAGGTCTTACACCCCGGTGGCTTTTCTTTTGTCTTGTCGATCAGCTTTCTACAGTTTTTCTGCCAGAGGGGACGGCCAGCCAGAGATAGACCGGAGTTTTTTTCTCTTTGCAGTCCTTGAGTCCTTTTTGCGAGCACACACACACACAGCATGGCGTTGTTTGACTTTTTTAAACTTGCGTTTTTGCTTTCCCTTGAAGAGGGAGATGGGATGGGTGGTGGAGTGACTACATTTGGGGAGGCTTGCGTTGGCTGGGATGGTATGCTATGTTTTTTTGTGTTTTAGGGAGGAGGAAGGGGGATTAGACACAGACAGACAGTTGGATGGATGGATGGACTTGGGTTTGTTTGTTTGTTTTGTTGGACTGCTATGCTATGCGATTGCTATACTAGACAGACAGACAGGGTGGGGAAGGCGAGAAGGGGGAATACATGGCCCCGGCCCCCCGTGCATGGGGTGGTGAATTGAAATGGATCATGGGATTGGCTCTCTCTCTCTTTCTTTCTTGTGCAAATGTGTATTTGGGTATGTTTGTGACTGAATGATTTCACGGTGAGAGTTGAGTGGGTGGCTGGGTGGGTTACTTGGATTCGCCTTGGCTGGTCTCATACGAAGTTAGAGAAGGCGGGCGTGGGTTCATGCCTGTGCCGTTCACGTTACTGCCTTGTCTATGTACAAAGGTAATTCAAGCACGGGAATCCTGGGTTATTGGGCTGCGGGTGCATGTGTGTTCTTAGCGAATGCTGCCGCGTATACAATATGGGTGATGATCTCCGGATACGACAGAAGGTGTGGAGGGTGCCACCCCCTCTCTCCACCATAATTGAGGTTGGTTTGGGGGTCGATGACGGATATCTGTCAAGTGTTGGGGGGGGATGAAACGAAACGACACAAAACATGGCGGTGTCGAGTGGGTTCAAGATTTGGGTCTTTGATGTTTCGCTTTTGTTCTGCCCTGCCCTGCCCTGCCCTGCCGTGTAGGTGCAGAGGGAAGAAGGTGGGCGAACGAGTCCCGCTTCTTTGTTGCAACGAGGCTGGGGCGCGGGAAGGTGATGCTGCTGTTGTGCGGCGTGGGGCAGGTCTGCTTTCCGGAGTTGGGGGCTATTTCTGGATGTTTTGAGCGGGGAATTGTTATTTGATAGGGTTGTCCTGTCTTCCTGGATCTTGGGGCGGTGGCTCAGTGAGAATGCCCATGTTGTCGTGTTGGTGGGTTGTGGGATTTGCGGCTGCCGGCGTGTGTGTTTTGGATGTGGAGGTTGGAGATGTTGTAAGTCGGCGGTGTTGAGGTGTTTACCCCTGAGATGCTGGTTTCCGCCCCCAATCGGCAGTAACTGGGGTATGTCTGCTCAGTCTCACGAGTGTTGTACTGGAACAGAAAAAGAAACAGTGCAAGGACAAAACGAAGTTTAAGCCGAGGCGAGGTTGTTGATAGGCTGACCCCTGAGCCGGAGTTGGTCAGCTCGCGCCGGGATTCAGGGCTCGGGTTACACGGCATGCAAGCGCCGGACCGGCCGAGACGGGGAAGCGAGTGCCGAGATCCAGGAGGGGTAGAGTAACGGGGTGGCCGTATCAGGCCGAGCCCGGCATTTGGCAGCAACTCGGGAATAATCACTCACTCCATACCGAAAAGGCCGTGACGCCTTCACATCCGCCTCACTCTCTTCATGTACTGGTACCCTGATAGCAATTTGCTTTGGTATCTCTGCCAGCCGGCATCCAAGACAAGATCGTGGCCAAGATTGGAGGTGCACGAGGTGCGGTGACACCCGATCAGGAACCCTCCCTCCCACGTTGCCGAGTGGAGATAGCGATGTGGTGACAATATTGAATGGTAATCCTGGTCTGTACCTGACTTCCAGTCGCGCACATGTCAGCCCTTTCCCCCACACTAGCTAGCCTATCAGTCCGCCATCTCGCAGCTCGGCCATAGTACCCGGGCGTAGGTACTCAGGCACGCTATCGAACGCGACGCCGGTATGGTTAGGGGCATCCGAGATGGAGACGGAGAAAGTCGATGACACACATCAAAACCCCCATCCGTCATCTCCTCGCGACATCCTGCCAAGACAAGGCTGCGCGTCGAAGCATCACCTACCCCACGAACTCCCTTCCAGAAGCGTTCGCGGAACAAGCCACAGCTGCAGACGATCATGCGGGATTTATTCCGTACAGACCGGACACACATTCACACCC
>Ga0247824_10001469_pt1 | contig 12875 bp, 7 predicted proteins | sample 13C_PalmiticAcid_FD_194412 | JGI IMG/M metagenome (GOLD analysis project Ga0247824, IMG submission 194412) | Soil microbial communities from agricultural site in Penn Yan, New York, United States - 13C_PalmiticAcid_Day48 | ecosystem: Environmental > Terrestrial > Soil > Agricultural land...
GAGGTAACCGGCGTCGCCGACCTGGAAGCTGAACAGCGGCGGCACGAACAGGAAGTTGTAGGCGGCCACCGCCAGCGCCGCGGCGGCGATCGACGGCCCGCGCCCGAAGCGCAGGGCGCTCAGCGTCACGGCCACGAAGTAGAGGCCCTCGAGGTCCGGGACGCTGAACCAGAAGCGGAGCAGCCCGGCCAGCCCCGTCGCTGCCGCCACCAGGAGCAGTGCTCCCGCGTAGCCGAGCGCCGGGGCGGAGCGCTTGGTCACAGCTCGATCTGGGTGCCGATCTCCATCACGCGATCGGGCGGGATGTTGAAGAAGCGCGTGGCCGGCAGCGCGTTGCGCGCCAGGAACGCGAACACGTGCACGCGCCACTTGGACATGCCCGGGCGCTCGGTGGCGATCATGGTCTCGCGGCCGAGGAAGAACGTGGTGTGGTCCACGCTGCTGATCAGCTTGTGGCGCAGCAGGAGCTTGGGCACATCAGGCCGTTCCATGAAGCCGTAGCGAGCGACCACGCGCACGAAACCGCTGTCCGGGACCTCGCTGATCTTGCAACGCTCGCTGTCGTCCACGCGCGCCGCGTCGTCGGTGACGATGGTGAGGAGCACGATGTGCTGGTGCACCACGCGGTTGTGCAGGAAGTTGTGCAGCAGCGGCGGCGGCGTGCCGTCGCCGGCGCTGGTCATGAACACGGCCGTGCCGGGCACGCGCGCCGGCATCTCGACGTGCATCAGCTCGTCGAAGTCCGACAGCGGCAAGAGCTTTTCCTGGAAGCGCTGCGACAGGATCGCGCGGCCACGCTTCCAGGTGGTCATCACGGCGAAGATGCCGCCGCCCAGCACCAGCGGGAACCAGCCGCCGTGCGTGACCTTGAGCAGGTTGGCGCCGACGTAGAACAGCTCCGGGATCAGGAACAACGCCGTGATCCCCAGGGCCTTGGGCAGTGACCACTTCCAGCCGTAGCGGACCAGCACGAAGCCGAGCACGGTGGTGATCACCATGGTCATCGTCACGGCGATGCCGTAGGCGGCGACCAGGTTGCTCGAGGTACGGAAGCCGAGCACGAGGCCGATGCAGGCGAGCATCAACATCCAGTTGATGGCCGGCACGTAGATCTGGCCGCGCTCGTGGGCGGACGTGTGCTGCACGTTCACGCGCGGCACGAAGCCGAGCATGGTGGCCTGCTTGGTCAGCGAGTAGACGGCCGAGATCATCGACTGCGACGCGATCACGGTCGCCGCCGTGGAGAGCAGCACCAGCGGCACGAGCAAGAGCGCGGGGGCCATGCGGAAGAAGGGATTCTCGATCGCCTTCGGATCATCGATCAGGAGCGCGCCCTGGCCGAAGTAGTTGGCGAGCAAGGCCGGAAAGACCACCGCGAACCAGGCCAGCCGGATCGGCTTGCGGCCGAAGTGGCCGAGATCGCCGTAGAGCGCCTCGCCGCCGGTGACCACGAGGACCACCGAGCCCAGCACGGCCACGCCCATCCAGCCGTTCTCGACGAAGAAGCTCGCGGCATAGGTCGGCGAAACCGCGGCCAGCACGCTGGGGTGCTGCACCACGTTGACCAGTCCGAGCACGCCGAGCACCGTGAACCAGGTGACCATCACCGGTCCGAAGAAAGCGCCCACACGCGCCGTTCCGTGGCGCTGGATCGAGAACAGGCCGATCAGGATCAGGATCGTGATCGGCACCACGAAGTTGGCGAGGTTTGGCGCGGCCAGACCCAGACCTTCGACGGCGCTGAGCACGCTGATGGCGGGCGTGATCGTGCCGTCGCCGTAAACGAGAGACGCGCCGAAGACGCCGAGCAAGGCGACCATGGTGCGCCCGCGCACCGAGCGCAGCGCCGAGCTCGCCAGTGCCGTCAGCGCCAGCGTGCCGCCTTCACCGCGGTTGTCGGCGCGCAGGATGTAGAGCGTGTACTTGACCGAAACGGTCATCGTCAGCGCCCAGAACATGAGCGACAGGACGCCCATCACGTTCTCGCGCGAGAGGGGCACGCCGTGCGAGCCGTGGAAACACTCGCGCAGCGCGTACAGGGGGCTCGTGCCGATGTCGCCGTAGACGATGCCGAGCGCGCCGAGCGCCAGCACCATGAGGTACCTGCCCTCGGGCTCGTGGCGGTGAGAGGCCTGGCGAGCAACCTCGACGGGGTCCTGGATGACCATCGTCATCGAGGGCGGCGAGGGCGCGGTCGAAACGGCGGGTGGGGGTGCGGGAGCGGGCTCGGCCCCGGGCTCCGGCTCGACCTCGACGGGTGGAGGCGGTGCCTCGAGCACGGCTTCGAGCGGCGCTGTTTCGGGCGGAGCTGGTTCGGCGGAGAGCTCCGCGGGAGGCGCAGCGGCTAGGCTGCTCTCGACCGCGGGTGCGGGGTTCTCGGCTGGCGGCGCCGGGACCGGAGGCTCTTCTGCCGCGGGCTTCTCGGCCGCGGGCTGACTCATGAGCGAAATGCGTACCGCGCTTCGCAGGCGCTGTCAGCTTGATCCGCAGTCCCAACCCAGGACTTTACAGGGTGCCGGTAACAAGCCCACCTCATTCGATCCAGAAAACGGTGAAGGCGTCGCCGCCTTCGTCGGATTCCGCCGCCCGGCACTGGGTCACGAACCGCGAGCCGGCCAGGTGGTCGCGCACCGCGCTCTTCAACGCGCCCGTGCCGTGACCATGGAGAACGAAGCCGACGGGCTGCCCCTCGCCGAGCAGCTGATCGAGGAAGGCGTCGACCCGCGCAATGGCGTCGTCGACGCGCTCACCGCGCAGGTCGAGCGTGTTGTCCGACGTGCGCACTGCTGCGGCCAGAGACGTCGCGCTCGTCTTGGGCGTGCGCCGTGGTGTGGGCGCGCTCGCCTGTCGCGGTCGACCCTGTACCGACTCGACCTCGCTGACGGGGAGCGTGATCTTCATGCTGCCTGCCCGCAGCCGCACCTGGCCGCGCTCGGGCAATGAATCGACCACGGCGAGCGTCCCGGCGTTGCGCAGCCGTACGGCCATACCCGGGACCAGCTGGCTCTCGAGGTTGGGTTTGGCGCTGCGCGTTCGCTGCTCGACCGTGCCGCCAACGGCGACGTGCGCCGCGGCGCGATTGATGTCGCGCTCGATGGCGCGGAGCTCCGCCGCGTCGTCCGTCTCCTTGAGCCGACGCCGCGCCTCGCGCACCTCGGCTCGCGCGCGCTGGACCAGCGTGATGAGCTCGCGTGACTCACGGCCGAGCTCGCTCTTGTCGGCGCGGTCGATCTTCTCGAACTCCCGGCTGAGCTCCTCGCGCATGATCGCCTGACGCTCGAGCTCGCGGCGCAGCTCGCTGCGTTCCTTTTCCAGCTCGGCGCGCTCGAGCTCCAGCTTCTTGACCACCTGCTCGCGATCGACGGCGTGCGCAGGCAGGAGCTCTCGCGCGCGCTCGACCAGCGGCTCGGGTAGCCCGAAGCGCCGCGCGACGGCCAGCGCGCTGGACGGGCCTGGCACGCCGAGCAGGAGCTTGAAGGTGGGCGCCATGGCCTCGAAGTCGAAGCCGACCGAGGCGTTGTCGAACGGCCCCTGACCCTCGGCGGCGCGCTCCTTCAAGCGTTCGTAGTGCGTGGTCACGACCACCGCCGCGCCGCGCGCACACAGCGCCTCGAGTGTGGCCGCGGCCAGCGCCGCGCCCTCTTCGGGATCCGTGCCGGCGGCGAGCTCGTCGAGCAGCACGAGCGTGGCCGGCCCCGAGCGCTCGAGGATGGCCGCGATCGCGACCAGATGACCGCTGAAGGTCGACAGGTTGCGCGCCAGCGACTGTTCGTCGCCGACGTCGGCCAGCACCTGATCGAAGAAGCCGATGCGCGACTCCGGATCGGCCGGGATCGGCAGTCCGGCGCGCGCCATCCAGGCCGCGAGCCCGAGGCACTTGAGCGCCACCGTCTTGCCGCCGGCGTTGGGGCCCGAGATGACCAGTGCCCGCCCGCCGCAGGCCACGACGTCGTTCTCGATCACGCGCCCGCCAGCGGCCAGGAGCAGCGGGTGGCGCATGGCGCGGAGCTCGAGCACGGGCTCGGCCTCCGGCAAGAAGGCCTGCGCCTTGCTGCGCCGCGCCCAGATGCAGAGCGCCTGCAGCTGGTCGGCCTCGATGCAGCTCTCGAAGGCCTGCAGGGCTGCGTCGACGCGAGCGCCGACCTCGCGCGTGAGCTCTTCCAGCACGCGCTGAACCTCGCGCTCGACGGCCGCCTCGCGGATCTTGAGACGGTTGCCGTAGTCGGTGACCTCGCGCGGCTCGAGGTAGAGCGTGCCGCCCGAGCCGCTGGTGCCGAGCACCACGCCCTCGACGCGCTGGTGGGCGTCGGCGCGCACGGGCAAGACGTAGCGGCCGTCGCGCTCGCTGACGTACTGACCCTGGAGCAGCGGTGCCAGGCGGCGCATGCACTCGTCCAGGCGCTGCTTCAGCTCGTCCCTGGCGTTGCGCGCCCGCTCGCGGGCCTCACGCAGGGCAGGGGAGGCGTGATCGGCGACCGAGCCGTCGGGGTCGAGCGCCTGCTCCAGCTTGTCCAGCAGACGATCGAGCGAGGGCTCGCTGGCGATCGCTGCGGCGAGCTCGCCGTACTCGGCTGCTCGGTCGGAGGCGAAGGCACGCAGCGATCTGGCGAGCGCCAGCACGCGCCCGACGTCGCGGAGCTCGTTGCCGGCGAGCGCCCCTCCGAGCCGCGCGCGAGAGAGCGCCGCGCTCACGTCCGGGAACGCGCGCACCTCGAACAGCTCCGTCAGCGCGTCGAGCAGCAGCGCTTGCTGCAGCCGTCGCGCGCGCAGCGTGGCCTCTTCCAGCGAGGCGGCGGGTTCTCGCGCCCGCAGGCGCTCGGCGCCCACGTCGCTCGCGCACTGCTCCGCCAGGTGCCCGAGCAATCTATGCCACTCGAGCACCGTGAGCGCGCGCGCGGCGAGGAGGTCGGGCGTTTCCACGGGCGCGTGGTGTAGCACGTCCCCAGGCGACGGGTTCGTTCAGCGCTCGCGCAAGAGCTTGAGCAAGTGGCTGCGCGCGATGCCGGAGACGCGAGAGGCCTCCGATTGGTTACCGCCGGTGTGCTCCATCAAGGCCTCGAGGTAGACGCGCTGAAAAGCCTGCAGCACCTCGTCCTTCAGCTCCGCGTACGGCTTGCTCAGATCCACGCTCTCGCGCAGCGCGCTCGCCAGCTTACCCGGGCTGCCCATGGCCGCGTCCGGCAACGAACCGAGCGCGGCGTAGGCCCGCACCGTGTTTCTGAGCTCGCGCACGTTACCCGGCCAGGGCCGCGACTCGCATTGCGCGATCACGTCGTCGGGCACGTGCGACACGTCGAGCTCGGCCGCGAACGATCGCACCAGCTGCGCGATGTCGTCGCGCCTTTCTCGCAGCGGAGGCAGCTGAATGCGTACGACGAGGAGGCGGTAGTAGAGGTCCTCGCGGAACCTGCCTTCCCTGACCAGCTCCTCCAGGCTGCGGTTGGTGGCGGCGATCAGGCGGACCTTGGCCGGCCTCTCCACCGTCTCACCCACGCGCTGGACCATGCCGGTCTCCAGGATGCGCAACAAGACGGGCTGGATCTCGAGCGGCAGCTCTCCGATCTCGTCCAGAAACAGCGTGCCGCCGCTGGCCGTCTCGAACGCTCCGGCGCGGTTCTCGAAGGCGCCCGTGAAGGCGCCGCGTGCGTGACCGAAGAGCTCGGCGCGCACCAGGCTGCGATCGAGCGCGCCGCAGTTGACGGCGACGAACGGGTTCTTCGCCACCATCGAGCGCTCGTGCAGCAGTCGGGCCACGACCTCCTTGCCGGTGCCCGATTCACCGGTCACCAGCACGCTGACCAGCGAACCCTCGAGCCGCTCCAGGAGCCCGTAAACATGGCGCATCGCGGCCGAGCTGCCGAGCAAGCTGCCGTAGCTCGTTGCCTTGTGCGCCGACAGGTGCTCGAGAGAGTCGTCGTCGGGCTCGAAGGCGAGCTCCACGCGCCCGAGGCGGAGCTGCGAGCTCAGGGGGAGCACCATGTGCTGCACGCGGTGTCCCAGGTAAAAGGTGCCGTTGCGGCTGCCGAGGTCCACGATCTCGACGCCTTCCGGCGCCAGCTTCACCTCCACGTGACGGCGTGACACGGTCTCGTCGTCCACGATCAGGTCGGCGTCCTGACCGGCGCCGATCACGCAGCTGCCCTGGTGAAGGCGGTAAGGAGGCCGAGCGGAGCCAGCGATCCTGATGCGGACGGGCAACGGCTGCCGTCTCGGCAGCTGCTCGGAACCGAGGGTCTGCGTCTGGCGAAGGCTCTCGTCGTCCACGCTGCACCTATAACCCGCGCTCAGCGCGCGCTGAAGTCCTTGAAGCGGGAGCGCAGCCCGCTCACTGCCTTTGCCAGCTCTTGCTGATCGGGCCCGTGTCCGGTCCGGGTCCGCAGCTCCGTCGACAACCAGCGGGCGGCGTCGTCGACCTCGCCGAAGATCTTGATCGGGAACGGCGCGCGCATCGCGAAAGCGATCATGCTCAGCGCCGAACGCACCGCCGCGCCGCGGAAGCCGGTGCCCTCGACGACCTGTGCCAGGCAGGCATGGTCGATGCGCTTGATCTCGCGCCGGATGTAGTCTCGCGCCGGCTCGTCCGGGGGATCGGCGTCACTCCGGATCACCACCATGACGGCGCAGTGTTTGCCCCACTTCCGGTTCAACGCTGCGAGCTCCGCGGTGCTCTTCAGCATGAACTCGAGGCTCGGCTGACCCAGCGACAGCGTGATCTGCACGTTCTCGTGCCAGGCCAGGCAGTGGATCGCGTCGGTGTAACGAACGATGGTCTCGGGTTGCCTCGTCGTCGTCGTGGCCGTTACACGTCCCGAGCTCGGCGGCGAAGACAGCGTCTTGGCGGGACGGTGCGGCGCGCCGGCGCAGACCTTGGCGAGCTCGTCGACCAGCCTGGTCACGCTTTGAAAGCGCTTCTCGCGGTCGGCGGCGAAGGCGCGCTCGAACAACGCGTCGGTCCCGGCGGGCAGACCGCTGGCGACGGCCGAGGCCTTGGGAGGGATCCCCGAGCAGATGCGCTGGAACGTCTCCGGCAGGTCCGTGGCCGCAAACGGTTCCTTGCCGGTCAAGAGCTCGAAAGCCACCACCGCCAGCGACCAAACGTCGGCGAGATGGTCCACGCGTTCGCCGCGCGCCTGTTCGGGGCTCATGTACGCCGGCGAGCCAATCAGACCGTGGGTCAGCGTGTCGCCCGTCTCGATCGCCTCGCCGGCGGCAATGCCGAAGTCGATGATCTTGAGCACGGCGGCGCTGCCCGAGGTGGAGACGAAGAGGTTCCCCGGCTTCACGTCGCGGTGGACGATGCCGAGCGCGTGCACCGCCGAGAGACCTGCGGCCGCTTGCTGCAGGAACTCGACGACCTCGGCGGGAGGCAAGGCTCGGCGCCGCTTGATCAGGCTGCGCAGCGTCTCGCCATCGAGCAGCTCCATGGCGATGTAGGGGGTGTTGTCCTGCAGGCCGTGAGCCCGCAGCTTGACCACGTGCGAGTGGTCGAGGTGCATGAGCGCCCTCGCCTCGCGTTGAAAGCGCCGTGCAGAGGTTTCGTCGAGCAGCGACTGCGTGAGGACCTTGAGCGCGACCTGCTCGCGCGTGTTGGCGTCGCGGGCCACCCACACCGCACCCATGGCCCCCCGGTCGAGAGGTCCCAGCAGCGTGTAGCGCCCGCCGATGACAGCTCCGGCTTCCAGCTTCATCGCTGCACTACGAGGGCAAACATCGCGATTTCCCTCAGCTATCCCGACGGGGTTGCCTCGCAAAGCTCGCTGCGCCGGCCCCAATAAAAGTCCATTGGTTTCAACGGATTGGGGACCCCGCTTCCAAGCCCCGTCACGGGCGTCGCTGTTCACTCGACAGGTCAGGCTGCTCTCTCGACAGAACAGGAGCGGGCCGGCGCCCACGTCGATTCGCGCCAAAATCAGGGGCGCAGGGGCTGGCACGAAGTCTGCTCTAGGCAGGGAGCAGCCTTCAACGGTGGGCTGGTGGAACGTCTGAACCGGTCCCGAGCCGTGATGCGGGACCGGGGCGGGCGTCGTAGGTGCAGGGCAAGGTGGTGGGCAGCGGGGGGGGTGGCAGGCTCTGGGCAGTACCGATCAAGCGGGAGCGGTACTGCCTGGAGCCGAATCACTTGCTAGCGTGCGGGCGTGCTCGGTTATCACGTCGCGGCGGCGGGGCTCGAACAGGTGCGGTCGCTGCCGGCGATCGAGCTCGAGGCCTCGCGCCTCTTTCCCGAAAGCCACGTGCCGCCGAATCTGCGCCACGTCGTGACACCGCAGTACGCGTTCGCCAGCGCGCAGCGCGAGGGGCGCCTGTTCACGGCCAGCACCGAGACGGGAGAGGTGGTCGGTCTGGCGCTGGCCGGAGTCATGGACGGCGCTGCCTACCTGGCCGAGCTCGATGTTCTGCCCGCGCACGGCCGTCGCGGCCTCGGGCGAAAATTGATTGAGGCAGTGATTGAGTGGGCGGAGCGTGGCGGCTTCGCCGAGCTCACCCTGGCGACTTTCCGCGATCTGCCGTGGAACGCGCCGTACTACGCGCGGCTCGGCTTCGAAGAGCTCGCTCCTGCTGCGCTCGGGCCCGCGCTCGCGGCCGTGCTGCGGCGTGAAGCCACGACCGGCCTCGACCCCGACAAGCGCCTGGCCATGCGCCGGCCGCTCGCAGCGAATCTCGAAGCGAGCCTGCAGTACGCGACCCGCGCTGGCGTGGGCAACGCCGAGCTCAACCAGCTGTTCCGGGCCGCCTGGCCCCAGCACAAGCAGCGCGATTTCGAGTCGCTGCTCGGCCACAGCGCGCTCTACGTCACGGCCCACCTGGGCCCGAAGCTCGTCGGCTTCGTGAACGTGGCCTGGGACGGCGGCCAGCACGGCTTCATCCTCGATCCCACCGTGCTGCCCGAGCATCGCCTCCAGGGCATCGGCAACGCCTTGATGCGCCACGCCATCGCCGGCGCGCGCGATCGCGAGCTCGTCTGGCTCCACGTCGATTTCGAGCCCGGCCTCGAGGCCTTCTACCGCAAGGCAGGCTTCGTCAGCAGCGAGGCTGCCGTGCTGCGGCTGTGATCGTTCAGCCCGCCGCCATCTGGCCCAGCGCCCCGACGGCGGCCGCGATATCCGGCTCCTGCTCGAGCAGGCCAGCGAGTGGATCGGGCAGCTCGGCCAGCCGCGCCGGAACGGTCATGATCGTGAAGCGCTTGGGATCGAGCGCGGAGTGCAGCTCCTCCCAGTCGAGCGGCGTCGAGACCGTGGCGCCGGGCCAGGCACGCACCGAATAGGGCGCGACGATCGAGCGCGATTGGCCGGTCTGTCCGGTGTCGACGTAGACGCGCGGGCCGCGCTTCTCCTTCATGCGCTCCATGGTGGCGATCTTCGAGTGCCGATCGGTGACGAGCCGGCCCAGGAGCTCCGCCATCAGTACGGAGGTGTCGAAACTCACGCCGGGGCCGAGCGGCACCAGCACGTGCAGGCCCTTCTGTCCGCTGGTCTTGGGGTAGCCGCGCAGCCCCGCTCCATCCAGGATCTCGCGTAGCGTCAGCGCGAGCTCCACGGCGTAGGCCAGTGGTTGTTCGCCGATGTCGAAGTCGATGGTGAGAAAATCGGCCTGTTCGCGCGTCGCCTCGCGGCAAGCCAGCACGTGCAGCGCGATGCAGCCGAGCTGTGGGATGTAGCGCAGCGCTTCGGCATCATCGACGATGAACACGACCTTCTCGCGTTCGGGGTCGTCGGGGTCGTACAGCACGCCCTTCCTGATCCACTCCGGTGTTCCCTCGGGCACGTTCCACTGGAAGAAGCTCTTGCCCTTGATGCCGTCGGGCTGGCGCACGAGCACCAGCGGCCGGTCCTTGAGGAAGGGCACCATCACCGGCGCTATGGCCTCATAGTAGTCGACGAGATCGCCCTTGGTGTAGCCCTCGTCGGGCCAGAAAATCTTGTTCCTGTTGGTCACCTTGACGCGCCGCTCACCCGCACGGCGCGGTGCTGGCTCTGGCTCCGCTTCCGGCTCCGGCTCCGGCGCGGCGTCGGCGGGCGCGTGCTCGAGCTTCTCGATCAGCTCTTCCGGCGGCGTGGCCCGACAGTCACCGGGCGCGATGTCGCGGCGGATACCGCAGTACACCGGCGCGCGCAGCCGGCCCTCCTCGGTGAAGCCATGGAACTTCACGCTGACGACGAGCTCGGGACGCACCCAGCGTCCCTTGCGCACGTCTTCCGGCATCGGGCCGACCGCCGGGTATTCCTTCTGTTCGAGGCGCAGGAGCTCGGCGCCGAGCTCACTCAGCGCGCGGTGATCCAGCCCGCTGCCCACTCGCCCGCGGAAGACCAGATCCGAGCCGGAGTAGCTGGCGATGCAGAGCGCGCCGAGGTCGTTGCGCTTGCCCTTGCCGTTCAGCCAGCCGACGACGACGAACTCGTCCTGCGTCTCGAGCTTGATCTTGACCCAGTCGGTCGTGCGTCGCGGCCCCGGCCGGTACGGCGACGAGCGCAGCTTGGATACGATGCCCTCGAGCCGCTCGCGCTTGCAGAACTCGTGGAGCAGCGCGCCGTCGTCCACGTGGTCCAGCGCGCGCAGGTAGCCGGCGCCGCGCAAGAGCTCGAGCAGCACCTGCTTGCGCTGGAACAGCGGCAGCGGCCTGAGGTCGCGCTGGCCAACGGCCAGTACATCGAACACCAGGTAACAGACGGGCACCTCCGCCATCACCTTGAGCACGTCGCGCGGGCGGCTGGCCTGAATGCGCGGCAGGATGCGCTGGAAGTTCGGACGGCCGCGCTCGTCGAAGGCCACGATCTCGCCGTCGAGCACCAGCCGCTCCGGTGACAGTGCGGCCACCGCGCGCGCTATCTCGGGGTAGCTGGCGCCGGCGCTGCGGCCGTTGCGGTAACGCAGCACGGCGCTGTCGCCGTGTTTGTCGGCCACGATGCGCACGCCGTCGATCTTGAGCTCGTACAGCCGCTCCTCGTCGTCCAGCACCGCCGGCTCCGTCGCGCACAGCATCGGGACCATCTGTTCGACGTGGACCTCGGCCCGCGGCGCTCCGAGCTCCGCGGCCAGCGCCTCGAGCCGAGCGGCGACCTCGTCCTTGCGTCCGACCTCGTCGATGGCGACGGCCGAGACCACGCTGTACGGCTGCTCGACCACGGGGTTCTTCGTGGCGCTGGCGAACTCGTCCTGCTTCTTGACCAGCAGCCACTGCTTGCTGTCCTCGCGCGAGCCCGGACCCTTGCGCCGCTCCGTCTCGATCAGCGCGAAGCGACCGCGCACCTTGAAGCCGGACAGCACGAAATCCACCTTGCCCTTGCGCAGGCCCTCCTCCGCGGAGGTCTCCAGGTAGCTCACGCGGCCCTGGTCCCAGATGATCATCGGGCCGGCGCCGTAGTTGCCGTCGGGGATGACCTTCTCGAAGTCGAGATACTCCAGGGGGTGATCTTCGGTGTGCACCGCCAGGTGCTTCTGTTCCGGGTCGAGCGACGGCCCCTTCGGCACCGCGAAGCTCTTCAGCGTGCCGCCCACTTCCAGGCGCAGGTCGTAGTGCGTGCGCGAGGCGTCGTGCAGGTGAATCACGAAGCGGCCCGCGCGCGTTTCGGCACTGCTGCGCTTGCGTTCAGGTGAGAACGGCTCGTTCGTGAGAGCGGGATTCCGCTTCTCACGATACTTGGCAAGGTCGCCGCCGCCGCCGCCGCTCTGCTCTCCGCCTTTGTTGCTCAAGCGTCAGACACCTTTGTTAGCATTGCCGTCCCATGGCAGCGCGAGCGATCGCCTCTGGCACTATTTCTTTCGGGCTCGTCTCGATTCCCGTGAAGCTCTACACGGCCGCCTCTTCCGAGTCGGTCAGCTTCAATATGCTGCACAAGAAGTGCGGCGGGCGCATCAAGCAGCAGCTCTTCTGCCCCACCGACAACGAGGTGGTCGAGCGTACCGACACCGTCAAAGGTTACGAGCACGCCCGCGGCCAGTACGTGCAGTTCACCGAGGAGGAGCTCAAGGCCTTCGAGTCCGAGCGCTCCAACGCCATCGAGATCACGGAGTTCGTGCCGATCGAGAGCGTGGACTTCGTCCATGTCGAAAAGTCCTACTATCTTGGTCCCGACAAGGGCGGCGACAAGGCCTACAAGCTCCTGTCCGAGGCCATGGATCACAAGACCCGCGTCGCCGTCGGGCGCTGGGCGGCGCGCGGCAAGGAGCAGCTCGTCCTGATTCGGCCCTACGCCGACGGCCTGATCCTGCACCAGCTCTACTACGCCAACGAGGTCCGCGCCTGGGACGAGATCGACACCGGCGCCAAGCTCGGCTTCAGCGACAAGGAACGCGACCTCGCCGAGAAGCTCATCGAGCAGCTCTCCAGCGACGAGTTCGAAGCCGAGAAGTACACCGACACCTTCAGTGATCGCGTGCTCGGCGCCGTCGAGCAAAAGGTCGCCGGGCAGGAAGTGACGATCGCGCCCGAAGCGCCCAAGGCCCAGATCATCGATCTGTTCGAGGCCCTCAAGAAGAGCCTCGCCGAGAAGCCAGCGCCCCCGCCCGCGATCAAGGGCGGTCCCAAGAAGGCCGAGCCCGCCGAAACCAGCGAAGAGAAAGCCGAGCCCAAGAAGAAGCGCGGCGGCTCCAAGCGCTAGCTCGGGCTCTGCTCTTCATTAAGTCCTGGTTATTGGGAACACGCCGCGCACGGCGCCGCCTGTCGCGCTGTACGTGCGCGCGCTGTGCGCTCCGTGAAACGCGGCAGGCGTTGCCGTCTCCAGCGTGTTCGCCCCACCAACCAAAACTCCGCGTGAGCTGCGTCGGTTCCCCACCACCTTCAGTTCCCCACCACCTTCAGTTCCCCACCACCTTCAGTTCCCCACCACTCCCCGGGGACACCCTCTCCACGTCGCAACAGCTGTTACCCAGATCTCAGG
>Ga0247824_10001470_pt1 | contig 12872 bp, 4 predicted proteins | sample 13C_PalmiticAcid_FD_194412 | JGI IMG/M metagenome (GOLD analysis project Ga0247824, IMG submission 194412) | Soil microbial communities from agricultural site in Penn Yan, New York, United States - 13C_PalmiticAcid_Day48 | ecosystem: Environmental > Terrestrial > Soil > Agricultural land...
CCTCCCCCTCATACTTCCCCCAAACACGCTCCCGCCGGCACTCACCCCGGGCCCACCGCCGACACCGCCAATCACGCCCTTCTCCATGCGCATCTTCCACCCCTCAAGCTCGCGCTCCAGCTTGAGCGCCCGCTCCTTCTCCTCGCGCAGCTCGCGCTCGGCCCGCCGCGCCGCCAGCTCGTTGGTGCTCTCCGACGCCTGCAGCTCCTCGATGGTCTTGAGCAGCTTGTCCGTCTTGTCGCGCATGCGGCCCACGTCCTCGCCGAGCTGCGCGTTCTGCTTGTCCCGGCGCTCGATCTGCGACTGCAGGTCCTTGACGATGCGGTCGACGTTGCGCACCGACCGCTGGGACTTGCTGCGCTCCGTCTCCTGCTCTTCGAGTTGGGATTCGAGCTGTGGGTTGGGGGTTAGCAGGTGTGAGGTGTCAAAAGAGAGCCGGTGCGTCTTACCTCTTGGATGCGCTTGTGCAGGAACTTGATGTCGTGGCTGGCCGTCGAGTAACCCTTAGTCTCGAGGTCGATAAGCTTGAGCTGCACTTCGTTGAGCGACTTCTCCAAGGCAGCCTTCTGCTTTTGGAGGTCAGCGCTCGCCTCCCGCTCCGCGACAATGTCCTTCTGGATCTCGGAAGCCAGCGCCTCGGCACGGCGCATCTTCTCCACCGCCGCCGCCGCGATATCCTCCTGTTGCGCAAGCCCGGCCTTGAGGTCCAGGATCTCCTTGTCGGTGCTGGCGGCGTTGCGGAGCGAGGGGCTCTCGCTCTTGGCCAGCTCCTCGAGACCGGCCTTGGCTTCTTCCAGCCGCGACTCGATGTTGCGCTTTTCACGAATGAGGCTGTCGCGATCCGCGGTGATTTCGTCCACCGACGACCGCAAAGATCGCACCTGCGACAAAAGCGTGACGATCTTGCCCTGAGCATCATTGTGAGCGGCGACCGCCTCCTCCCGCGAAGCCACCACGTCCGAGAGCGTTGTCTGCAGGCGGGCTTTCTCCTTGGACCAGGTCGAGCTGTTGAGCACCTCGTCGTCCCACTTGGAGCGAAGATCATCGAGCTCCTCACGCAGCCTCGTAATCTCGGCCTGCTTGAACAGCTTCTCTTCGCGCGTGAGATCCAGCTCCTTGGTGAGAGTGGCGAATTCGGCTTGGTACTTCTTGCGCAGCTGCTCCATGCTCGACTCCTTGTCCTCGATGTCGTTTGCCCGCTGGCTGCGGTAGTCCTCGAGTTCGTGCTGCAGCCGCTTCTTCGCCTGCGTGGCCGAGTCTAGGTCTGTGGACATGTCTTCGATCTTCTCCTCGAGTCGCTGAGTCTGGTGCTGGAGATCCTCGATGGTGGCTTCGAGACGTCCCCTCTCCGCCATCATCTCTGCGCAGCTCTCCTCTGCCTCCTTTGCTTGCGTCTTGGCAAACTGTTCGGCGCGGTTGGCCTTGAGCACCGCAATCTCAGCCTGCTCCAGCTTGCTGAAGTACTCGTCTGCGCGGCTCTTGTAAAGGCTCAGACTAGCAGCAACATCAGCCAACTTGGACGTCTCGGCGTCCATGCGGATCTGGAGATCAGCAAACTCCTGCAGAAGCTGCCCCCGGCTCGCAGCCTCCTGCTCTCTTGCCAGAGACATTTCCTGGAGGTCTGATTTCGCGTCGCGGAAGTCCACCTCGAGTTTTGCCCGGTCGTGCCTCAACCTCTCCAAGTGTCCCTTCATGTCGGTCAAGTCTGCAATCGCATCGTTATGGCTGTGCAGCAGCGACCGGCGGGAGTCTTCTTGGCTGTGGAGCAGGTCAAGAATTTCTTCGTGAGACTTGGTCTGAATATCGCGAAGGGAAAGTTCGCCCGTGTGCAGGGCCTTTTCCAATGCAGAGACCTGCTTGGCAGACTTGTCGAGCATGTCATGCAGGCGGCCGTTCGCCTGCTCCAGCTTCCGGACCCGGCCGCTATTGTCGTCGTGTGGCTCCGCAGTGCCTCCTAAACGCTCGAGTTGGCTTTGGAGATGCCGGTTCTGCATTTGCGCCAGCTGCAGTTGGTTTTGCAGTTCCTCGACGTCGGCCTTGAGATCCATGCGGTTGTTGAAGCTAAGAATATCCGCCGTCTTGTCTGAGCGAACCGAGTCCTGGAGGTGGTCGGGGTCGGCATTACCGAACCGACGCGGCGGCGTCGATGTGTTTGAGTAGTGGCGCCCGTTCAGCTTCGACCGTCTCTGAGTTGGCGAAGTATTGAATGGAGCTTCGTTGATGTTGATCTCTTCAAGGCCACGACGGGTAGGAGAAGAGTCGTTCCTCGCTGCTCGCAACTCCGCCAGCTGAGCCTCGGCGTTGCCGCGCGCGGCAGTTTGAACACGCAGGTTTTGCTGCAGCTCTTCAATTTTCCGGACCAAATCGAAGTTTTTGCTGATGAATTTGTCCGGACCATCTGTGTGAATAGGGGGAACCGACTCAGGGTCCACGGTCTTGAGCGCGTTGAGCAGCTGAGTTCGCAGCTCCGCAAGCTCCGCATCCCGGGCATCCAGCGTGGACTGCATGGTTCGTACCGTCCCTTGTGCCTGAGCTCGTAGCTGCTTTTCCGATTCAATGGTACGGTTGGCCTCTGCCAGCTGCGCTGTGAAGTTGGATGAAGCTTTCTCGGCATTGCGGCTGCTCTGCACCTCCCTGGCGACTTCGTGGTTGAGATCTTCCAAGCTCAACTGCAGCTTCTCGAGCCGCTTCTCCAACGAAGCAATGGTGACTTGCGAATCCCCAAGCTGCTTGTTGAGTTTGGCGTTTTGCTCCTCCAGTTTTGCCTTCTCACGCTGCAACGAGATCACTTGGCCGCGGGACGCCTCGCTTGCTCGCGAAGTTGACCGCGCGATCTCGAGACCCTTTTGCTGGAGTTTGTTGAGTAGTGCACGGTTGTCGTTCTCGGAAGCAGTAAGCCGGCTCTTCACGGTGTGCAGCTCGCGCTCCAGCCGCTCCTTGGCTTGGTCGTTCTTCAGTCCGAACTCGCCAGACTCGAGAATCAGCTTGTTCAGGTCCTCGACTTGGTGATTCAGTTTCGTGCACTCGGCCTCAAACCACTTCAGCCGCTCATGAGCTGCTTCGAGATCTTTCCGGAGGCTCTCTTCTCGCTCGCGGGCGACCTTGAAAGCGGCGCGCTCTCCGACAATCTCAGCCTCACGACGAGCCTCCTCGGCCTGCGTCTTGGCGACGCGAAGCTTACGGATTTCCTCCCGAGCCTCGTCGCGTTCTTGCTCGGCGGTAGCTCTCGCCTCCATGGCCCGGCGGAGAGTGTCTTGCTGGGCGTAGAGTTCCTTCTCAATGATGATCTTGGACTCGTTGAGGTGGTCGTATTCTTCCTTCAAGCTCTGGTACTTGTGTTCCCCAAGCAGGAGGACGTCATCACGCGACTGGCGTTCTCGGCTAAACTCCATCTGAGTGTTGTACAGCTCCTCTTTGAGGTCCCGAATCTGCGCCTCGAGAACTTGCCGGTTCTCGTCGGCTTGGGCATCTTCAGAGAGCCTCGCCTCGAGCAGCCTCTTTGCGTCTTCCGCCTCCCTCTCGATCTGCGCTTGCTGGGATTTCATTGCGGAGAGCTGGGCTTGGACCTCGCGGAGTCGATCGGAGGCCTTCTCTCGCTCCGCGCCCAGGTTCCGCTTCTGCTCCTCAAAACTGCGCCGCTCCATCTCAAACTTCTTGTTGTCCGAGCGCAGCAGAGCCAGCTCGCTCTCCTTCTTCCTGACCAGATCCTCATAGTCTGTTGACGTCTTGGACAACCGCGCCAACTGCTGTTGTATCTCGCGGTTCTCGCCACTCAGCTGAGAGTTTCTGCTCCTCGAGGCCTGGAGGTCCTTCTGGGCAGTCATCAACTTGACCTCGAGATCCTGATCGGTTTTGAGAAGTTTGGCTTCCAAATCGCGGACCTTGCGTTCCTTGAGGGAGAGCTGACTTTGGAGCATCTTGATCTCAGCTTCAAGGGATGCCTCCTGCTCGCTGCGATCCGACTGCGCCTTGGTGATGTCGTCAATAGCGCGCTCGAGGTCGTCGACGCGCCCTGCGAGCTCCGCCTTTTCATGCTCGAGTCTCGCGATGATGCCAGCGGCCTGTTCGAGCTGTGTCCGAAGCCGTTCGACATCGTCCTCGGCGCGCTTCTTAGCCTCGAGGAGACTATCCAGCTGGTCTTCGAGGTTTTCTTGATCCTCCAACGCACCGGCCAACTTATCTTCCAGTTCCACCTCCCGAAGCTGGAGCCGCTTGAAGATTTCTTCCTTGTCCAGCGCAAGAGCGCGCTCACTCTCGAGGATTTGCTGGATCCGCAGCATCTCCGAATGAACATTCCGCCGCTCGTCTTCGAGTTTCTGTCGGTTTTCATGCTCCAGCTGCATCTTTTCGTTCAACTGGCGAATCATCTCGTCCCTCCTCTTCACCTCGGCGGCTGTCCTTGTCGCGCCCAAAAGAGGCTTCATCCTGACAACCAGCTGCCACCAAGGATTGTCGCAGAGGTCGAGATACACCTGGACGTTGCGTTGGATCACTCTTGTCGCCTCCGCTCGGTACAGACGCTTGAAGGCAATTCGCCGTTGCATGTAGCCCCGAGCAACTGACTGGAATTTTGACATGATCTCGGTAATCAAGGCGTCTCGCTGCTCTTCCAGCTCGGCGAGAACCCCCGCGCGGAAGAAGACCTTGGTCAGGCCAATCCGATACAGGGACTTGTCGAGGCCGAACCTGTTCAGCATGATCTTTGCAGCGGCTTGTCCCTCGAGGTATCCTTTGGGCATGTCCCTGCAAAGGACCTCGTACCGCTGGCGGAATTCCGCAAACGGCAGTCTGTTGGGGAAACCGGTTCGAGCAATCCGGATGCCCTCAAGCACGCCATTGCAACGCAACTGGTCCAGGACCAGGGGCCCGCTGAATTGCTTTGGCCGCTTCGTATGGTTTGGAAGAATACACCGCACGAAATGGGGATGCGTGAGATGCAATTGACCCATGAGGCTGGAGAGTTGCTCTTTGTGCCTCTGGGCAACCGTCCGGAAGAGACCCTTCTTGACCCTGCTCCGGATGCCGCCGGTCTCGTCGTCCTGCTCAGCACAGTCGGCAAAGAGGTTGGCGATATGCTTGTCGCTCGAAGCGGCGAGGAGACGAGTGAGATTGTCGTTCAGGGGATCCTTGTTTTTCTCAAGCCATCCATCGGTGGCGTACTCGACCGCGGCGGCATAGTGCGTGAGAATAAAGCCTTGACCTAGTCGAGAGGGCCGATACTTCTGTGACTTCTTATCCCACAGCGAGTTCAGCTTCTCTGTGAAGGTCTTGTCGGTGGCCTTGGGCATAACACAGTCCTCGTCCAGACACGAGAAAATGCCGATCGGATTTGACAGCTCAATCAGATCAATGGTTGGCTGCAAGTCCTTACCAAAGTCGATAAACTGCCACTCGATCTGTTCTCTGGCGTACTCTTCCTGCTCCAGAACAAACATGTGGTGGTTGAAGAATTGCTGGAGCTTCTCGTTGGTGTAATTGATGCACAGCTGCTCAAAACTGTTGTGTTCAAAAATCTCGAAGCCGGCAATATCCAGGACGCCAATGAAGCGAGTGTCGTCGAGACCCATGGCAGCGCGATCCAGTTGGCGGTTGATCCTGGTCACGAGGTCGCCGAAGCCGCGCTCGTAGATGCCCTTGGCAAGGGCATCGATGCTAAACCGAACCTGCTCCGGTGTTTGCACCTTTTCCACCCACTCCCTGCCTGCCTTCACCTTCGGGTGCAGGAGGCCACGAAGGAAAGGCTCCAGAGGCACACCCAACAACTTGCAGACTCTGGCGGCAACCTCTTTCGCATCGGGCGCAAGACCAGCCTGATCTGCTGATCTGCTTTCCCTGACAACCGAGATGTTGCCGAGGTGGAGGACAGCGGCAATGGTGCGAAGAATCGACGCTTGCTCCTCGTCAGAAAAGCCCATGACCATAAAGGCCTCCATGAGCGCGTCCCATTCAGCACGGTCCGACACCCCTGCGATGCTCTCTTGTCCCTCCCGAGTGTAGACAAAATCCCCGACGTCCAGGCCGTCCAGGAGGAAATCTTGCTTCAGCCTCCGGTCTGCGCCCCTGAGTAGCTGGTAGAAGATGTGATAGTTGCGCTCCTGGGCATTGATTCGCACAACCCGCGACTTCTCGAGAAGATACCAATCAATAAAAGCGCCGGCAATAGACCCATCGCGGTCGAACTCGATCCTGATAAACTTGCCAAATCTGGACGAGTTGTTGTTTCGGACAGTTTGGGCGTTACCGAAGGCCTCGAGGATTGGGTTTGCCCGGAGAATCTGTGCCGACAGATTTCCATGCTGCTTTCCCCTGCTCTTGGCGGGCGACTGAGACTGTGCGACTGCGGCGAGATACTGGATGACCTTCTTGGTATTCTCAGTTTTTCCCGCGCCAGATTCACCAGTGACCAAGATGCTCTGGTTCTCGTTCTCGTCAACCATGTTGCGGAACGCCTCGTCGGCCATGGCAAAGATGTGGGGTTTGTTGTCCTCCCTGCTCCTTCCTTTGTACATGTTGACGTACTCGTTGGTGTATATCGGGAGAGGGGCGTAGGGGTTAACTGTGACCAGGAACAGGCCGGAGTAGGTGTAGATCAGATCGGACATGTATCTCGTGTGGAGGTTGTGCACGACCGACGCCTCGTTCAGGTGTGTCAGCTCAGCCATGTCGTTCGCCTTGTCGAATTTCGCTGGGTTGACTTTGTCCACGCTCTCAGCGTCAACTTCCCGTTGCTGTTTCAGGTTTCAGTATACGGCTGGACCAGCGACACGCTAATAGACACTCACGCTCCCATCATCACACTGAACCAAGAGCCTGCTCCCCTCGAGCTCCTCCACCACCCACCCCTTGACAAACGCCGTCTGCGGGTCCCTAAGCCAGACATACTTTTTGCCTGAAAAGTCGTTCTCGCCCTCAATCCCCTTCACAATGTCGGTAGGCTTCCGCATGTCTTCGGTCTTGAGGTACGACGGCGCAAATGTGCTCGAACTCGGCGTCCCCTCCCTCGAGGGGCCACGGGCATGGCCATTTCGGAGGGGCGCGGGCGGTGTTAATGTTGCTACAACTGAGCTGTGAGATTGTGTTCGGGCGTGGGGCGGCGGAGAGGGCTTCCCCGTCAGCAGAGACGGCGATGATGGAGCGACAATGGATTTCGGGCGGCCAAGACCACTCGAGCCGGTCGAGGTCGAGGCGTTCCTCGCGAAGGGATTATTGCGAACCGACATGGTGCGCTGGTAATAGGTGAGAGGCCGGGATCTCAGTCGGGTTGATCATGGAATACTGCCGGGAAAACAATGTCGTAGCACTGTTCGGGTCAGGGTGCGGTGCAAGTAAACATTCGCGAAAACGACGCCCTGGGCAATGCGATGTGGTGGCTGGCTAAGAAGGATGGCAGAAACGACAATCAAAAATAAACCCCAGATAAACCAAAAAACCACTGCAATCTGGTCGTGGTCTCGTCCTTTCTCCAGGTGCGATTTGGTCGCTGGAGAGGGGAAGTTGCGGGATCGAAGCCAAGGTTCACCTCGTGCGCCCAACTGGATCGCGGTTGCCCCGAGCACAACCCTGGCAGAGTAAACAAACCTCTCTGGGAAGCTGCGACCCAGTTGATGTCACAGGCTAGAAACTTGGTCCGTGCACCCTTTGCCGGCTTTGGCCTAGCGTATTGTGGAGGCTGGTCTTTTTGCCGCCGTGCCGTCTTGGTCGAACGCGCTTTCACCAAATCAACGGCAACCTGACGATTTCAGCTGTGCGACGCTGTCGGATCAACACCGTCGACATCCGCCAACAGGTGGAAACCGAGAACCCATCTCTGTTAACTCTGCAGTCCCGCCAATACCGAACCCGACGTTTCTTAGCCATCCTCCAGACTTCCTCTCACTTTTACGACAGCTGCGCTTGAAGCACCTGATTCCTCAGCACACCGCGACCCACGACCGTTCTTTGTTTCTGCGCGGCAAGGTTCTTTCTCTTTGGTCCTTGCCAGACCGCAGTCATTTCGGGTGCCGTTGGTCTGTTGCACAGCGAGTACGACGCTCTCGATCTGTGCTGGGCAAGACTGGCGGTGATCAAACTACCTCGCTACATCGATCACGATATGTCCAAGCTCTAGCGACACCTCTCTCCTCGATTCCCGGACATGTCGCAATACCCGTATCCGTACGGCTACGGCCAATACTACGGCCAACCCCCTCCTCCACCATACGCTTATCAGAATGCCCCGAGCTACCCTGCGCCGGGCCATACCGATCCGTATAACCCCTTCGCCGCACAAATACACCGCGATGCTTCGCAGGCAGCTTTCAGCTCGAATGCGACCCATATCCCAGGGCTTGGGATAGGGGGAACCGCACCAGGCGCAACCCAGCCTACTTTTGCGCCTAATGTCGCGGCTTGGGGTCAGGGCTTTGGCTTTCCGGCATCTGTCCCAAATGCCCCCCCGCCGCAGATCTCTGGAGCGAACTCGTTCGACTCGCAGCGTTCCCAGTCTGGTCTCCCCGCTGGCGGTCCGAAGAAGGACACGAAACCAATAAGCCAACCTGCTCCGCCGTCGGCTGTTCCTGCAACAGATGTCGAGATGGAGGAGGGTGAACTCAGTGAAGGGCAGTTCGAGGATTTGTACGAGCCTCGAGAAACTGTCCGGGATGCTCCCGCACAACCGGCTCCCAAGGTCACGGCTGCTGCAGACCCAAGCCAACCCACAAGCGCCGCCGACACACCAGACGGTGGATTTTACGGCAGTGACGAGGAGGATGGTGGGAAGGACTCGAGGGGCAATGAAGGTATGTGTTTCGAATTCCTCTCGGCTTTTCGATTAGGGCGACGTCATACTAACGGTTGTAGGTCGTGAGCGTTCGGCTTCTTACTCGCCATTTCTCTCTCCGCGAGAACTTCAGAGCGAGGTCCCGACACCACAGCATGTGGCGGACAAGGAAACGCAGCCCGGCGCGAGCAAACCAGCTCTGTCAGGAGCACAACTGCCCAACCGGCCACCGGCGATGGGATCCATTGGCAACGGTTCAGGCCAATTTGGAGGATCGAACTCCCAGCAACAAAAAGATGCCACCGGTGCATTCAACTCCTTGCCAGAAGCCAAAAAGGAGGCGCAGAAGGCTATTTTGCGGCTGTGGCCATTGGGCGTCAAGTACCAAAACTACATCGACGAAGGATTCGATGAGAAGGTTATCAAAGGTCTGTTCCGGGATCTCCATCTTGACATGCCGAAAACGACCGCGGATTCCTCCGCTCCTCAACCAAAAGAAGCACATCTGCGCGACGGCGGCGTGTCCAACCCAACCCAACCAAGCCAACCCTCCGACACACAGGCGCAACAGGCAACCCCTGCGACGAAGGAAACCTCCACCCCATCAGCGCAGTCTAAAAGCGGCGAAGAGCGGAAAGACCGTATTGCACGGCTCCTCGCGGCCAAGGCGGCCAAGGCGCCAGCGGCACCGAAACCGCCCGCGCCCGCTCCGAAGCAGGTCAAGCAAAGCATACCAGAGGCACAACAGCAGGAATCTGCGCCAACACCGCCAACTTTGGCTCCGTCAAAAAGCAAGGCTTGGGGCGAGAAAGAGCGCTTGCTGCAGCAGAAAATCGCCGCTCTCCAGAAGTCTCGAGCTCAAAAATCGACAACCGACACGGTTGCCTCGGCAGCCGTGCAAGTGGGCAGTAACGGAGCTCCTGTTCCTCAAACAACTGCCAATCCCGCTCCCGTTTCTATTCCCACGGGTCCGAGGGCGGCAGGTCTTCCTCAACCGCCAGCCACCATCCCACCCACGTCGTCCTCATCGCACGCCCCTATTGCCAGTCTAGGTTTGTTGACAGACTCCAAGCAGAATCCGTCGAGTCAGAGGAAGCGTCCAGTGGCGTCAGACTTCGTCGAGTATTCGGCAGGGCCAGCCCCTCCCAAACGGCCTTTCGGCCAGGCCCGGAAGGAGACTTCCTTGATCATCGACGTCAGTGATGTGTCTGATGACGAGGACGTGGAGATGGATATGGACATGGGATCGCCGGTCGACGAGACACTGCCATTTCAATCAAGCACCGTCCATGGTCATCGTGGACCGGCTGTCCGTGATTTCCCGCCGCTTACGGATACTTTTCCGCAGCGCCAGTTTTCCAGTCCCGCGCCCTCTGTCACCCCACCTGCTGGCGCAACCAATAACAAACGGCACGAGATCGAGCTCGGTCTGAAGGAAAAAGCAATTCAGGAGATGAGACGGAAGATTGCTCTTGCAGAGGCGCGGCGGAAAGTGAAGCAGTCCTCGGGCGGTTCAGTGACGCCTAGTCAAGCAGCGCCGACACCTGAGCTTGGGGAGAATGATGCCCTTCCGCTGCCGCGAAACGAGGCGGCCGAGTCTACAAGCAGCCCAGATCGTTCAGGGCGAGCTTCTCCTCAGCTTCAATCCGTTGCCTCACCAGCCAGGCTTCCTAAGCCATCCGAGGTGGTACGTCTCGACCCGCTGCGGCGCGCAGAACGCCGGGGCCGTCTCATGAGCCTTGAAATACCCCAAGTCGAATCATCACTCCAGGACAAGTTGAAGCGATTGCAGGAGCTGCAAGCCGAGCAAGCACGTTTGAAAGCCGAGATTGACAGAAGCTTTGCGGAGCAGCAGAGGTTGGCTGATGAGTTGCAACAACTTGACACCACTCCTCCTGTGGAAAGCCCTCAGCCAAACGGGGCGGGCCCGGGGAGTAGCCAGAAAGAATTCTCGCCAGAACCAGTTGAAGAGATGGATGGCCAACAAGAAGCAGAAGCAGCAACTCCATCGGTGCCCGAGAGAAGCCAAGACCCTGTTGGTGCCTCAGGCGGGCGGCCACAAGTTGAGTCTCCGTCGGGTAGCGAGAGCGGCGTCGGCGACAACGATTCCGAGTCCAGGAACGAAAGGGCTAGTATGCCACCCGGCAACTCCTCCACCCCGTCTTTGGGTCTTTCCGAGGGCCTCGAACCATCACTACCAGACGATGGGGCGGATGCCCAAGGGGACACCGCCAATGCGTCGGCCGCACCGCTCGCGTCTCAACCAGCTGGAACCGCCCTTGCTACACCGTTCTTGGCTGAGCAACTCGATGCCACGATGACTGATGAGACTACGCCTATGGAGCTGGATTCACAGTCACCCGGCCCCGAGGTGGCGGAACCCGTCAGCAACATTGATGCCGAGGATGAGACTGGCAGCACAAGACAGCCGTCAGCTCCCCTGCCCGAGCAAATCTCGAGCGTCGCGCAACCCCGCGAAGCAGTTTTAGAAATCGAAACCGAGGCCGCAGGAGAAGTACACGTCGTTTCTTCCCGTAGTCCCGGTACCTTGTGGCTGACAGAAGCTCAGGCGCACGACCAGCCGGCGCCCAAGTCGGGCAGCACCCTGATGCCTTATGAGAGTCCTCTCCGTTATTTCCACGCCTATCGATTCCACCCGGAGTATCGGGGTGCAGTTTCTGGTGGCTTGAAGTCCCTGACTTACAGCAACAGGATTGACCCGGAGAAGGAGCTCTGCCCTTTTGAACTGAATGGAGAACAGTGTCCGGCCAATTGCCAGTTCCAGCATTTTGCCGCCATTAGCCCTCCTGGTGAGTCCTGCCATACTCTAAACGGGCTGCTAACATCAGACCTTCAACTCCCCCCTCTCGACGCTGACTCCTGGCCCTCTATCTCGCAGATGATCAAATCCTTTTGGAGCTTGGCAATCCCGACGACTACACGGGCGAGCAAAAGAGCCGCTTCATCCAGGGCCTACGGGAGCTCCTGCAAAAATTCAAGGCCGACAAGGTCAAGGATTTCGACACGATAGCCCGTGGGATCATTGCGTTTCGTTCGCAACTCCTCGGGGACAAATCCAAGGTGCTCCGGTTGGAGGGGGTCACCATCTGATCTGGACGCTTTCCAACTGGCGAGCCAACTGGGCGGTGGTTGCCCCATGCCGCCGCTCCCAGTTTGCTGCGCCCGCCCGACAGTAGATCTATTTCTCGGCCTCCTGCTTTTTCCATGATTGCGATTTTTGCACTTGCGCGTTCGGCGTTCCGGCTCTTCTCGGGAGCATCCTCTGCCTCTTAGGTTGACCCCACCCAGGGTGGTCTCTGCTAGCGGGAGTCACGGCATCTTTGCGGGGAAAATGAAAAGGAACAGGGAAAGAGGAAAGATGCCTCGGTGGGAGGCAGATGCATCGTCGTAGGAACGCGATACCCAGCTTTGTCAAAGCTTGTAAGAGTTAGTTGAGGGCGAGGTGAAATCAAGGGGTGCGGAAGGGGAAGCATGGGACCCATTCGGCCCACGGTTGCCGGTGATAGAAAGATTTCGCCTCCGGACGCCATTAGGGCGAGGAGCACAGCCATGCCTCGACGACGAGCGGTCCATCCGCGCACCTGGCGACCGAAGGGCCAATGCTGCACAGTTTACAACCTGACTTTTCGCTCGGCCTCGAGAGACGCGTGATAACTGAACAAGAGCTGAGACAATCTTCCGTGTACCTCGAATAAATTGGAGTAAAAAATGAATTTCTATAGACACGATGTAAAACTGACCGACAGACGCTGCTCCTGTCTATGTAGCAGATAAACTCACACTTATCACTGCAGCAACTTTGACATTTGCGGCTTTCAGCAAATCCAAATCTTGGACGCTCACTATAGTCGAAGTCTACCACAACCAACCCAGTGCTCAAAGTTCAGATCAAAAAACAAATGACAGAAAGGACGGATATAAGGAGTCATAAGTAGGTTTCTCAACCTACAACTTCGCCTCCTTGCCCTCCGGCGCAGGCTGCTGAAGACGAACGAGGCCCTGCAAAAAAGATCAGCAACGAAACGGCAAGCAGGGAGTAAAGAGCAGTGCAAAAAAAAAAAAAAAAAAAAAAAAAAAAATAAAAAGGAAAATA
>Ga0247824_10001471_pt1 | contig 12872 bp, 14 predicted proteins | sample 13C_PalmiticAcid_FD_194412 | JGI IMG/M metagenome (GOLD analysis project Ga0247824, IMG submission 194412) | Soil microbial communities from agricultural site in Penn Yan, New York, United States - 13C_PalmiticAcid_Day48 | ecosystem: Environmental > Terrestrial > Soil > Agricultural land...
GCGCCGTGCAGCCGCGGCCCGGCGGCCGCGAGGGCGGCGTGCAACGCGTCGGCGTCGGCCGGACGCCCGATCTCGGCGACGGTGTCGGGCGTCGCCGCGACGGCGACGGCACCGTCGGGCGAGGTGAGGGTGGCGATCCGGAGTCCCTCGTCGAGGCCCGGGCTCGGGGCGAACCGGAAGGGAGCGTCGAAGTACGGACCGTCGAAGACGGTGCGCCAATAGCGGTCGACGGCAGTGGAGAACATGCCCGAATACTCACCCGCGCCCGCCCATCCGGGCAACCGGATTTCCCGGCGCGGTCAGCCGACGCGGTAGGTCAGTTCCCGGATCAGCCACTTCTGGCGGCGCCGCGCGACCTCCGCGACGGCGGGACCGTAGTAGTACTGCATGTACTGCTCCCCCGCGCGCCGCTGCGCCCGGGTGGGCAGCGTGGCGAGTTCGGCGGGCGGTGCCAGCTCCGCCGCCTCGGGCGTGAGGATGGCGCGGCGCAACCACTGCCGCTGTTCGACGAGCATCCACCACCAGGCGCCGGCGAGCAGCGTCACCGTCACGGTGCACTTGAGCAGGATCAGCAGCAGCGTCACGCCCACGGAGTGCTCGCCGTTGGGTGCGTTCCACCAGAAGTGCAGGAGGAAGGAGAGCGCGATGGGCAGGGCCGCGAGCCGCGGACGGATGCGCACCAGCGCCAGGCCGAGCGCGAAGAAGCCGGTGTACACCCAGTGCGACTGGAAGCCGAAGAAGGCGCGGATCAGGCTCACGGTGAGTGCTCCGACGGCGTCGGACTGGGCGTCGCGCATCGCGAAATTGATCGCGTAGGAGAGGTTCTCGACCACCTGGAAGCCCAGGGCGGCGCAGCCTGTCCCGGTACAGCACGAGCAGCAGGGCCACCCCGGCGCCCTTGATCACCTCTTCGTCGAGCGGCCCGACGAGCGCGGCGCCCCAGAGGGTGGAACCGGGATCGTCGAGGACATCGTTCACTGCATCCGAGGCGTAGCCGTTGATCTGCAGCGCGAGTCCGCACGCGCCGATCGCGCCCCACGCGAAGGCCCATCCCCAGGCGCTGCGGATCTGGGCGTGCGATCGGTCCAGCGCCCAGATGACGAGCGCGAGGATGCCCGCCATGATGAGCACAATCGGTAGGGCGACGGCGATCGCCTCACCCGATTCGCCGAAGCGCGGGAACAGATCACGGGCCTCTACGACGCCGCCGATCAGAAGGCCGGCCGCGAACACCCAGAACGAGATCGTGGTGAGCTGTGCGCGCATCACGCCTCCCGCATCGACTGGACCAGGGCGGCCAGGTCGGGCACGGCACCGTCGGGCTCGCGGAGCGTGAGCACCGTGACCAGCAGCGATGACCGCCCGACGACCGCGCACTCCCCCGACCTGCCGCCGCCGGAGGCCGTGCAGCTGCGCCCGGAGAACTGCTCGCCGCGGACGTCGCCGGTGAAGCGCGCGTCGACCCCACCGGCCTCGAGCGCGCGCAGGCGGCGCGGCGCCGCGGTGTCGAAGTCGGTCATGCCGGTGGTCAGTCGCACCGACAGAGAGCTTCCGCTCGGATGGACGAAACGCGCGACATCCGCTTGGCCCGAAGGGATCTTGTCCCAGCCCGACGGTGCCCGGAAGTCCACACCCGAGTCGTCGTCACCGACGCGGTAGGTGTGATCGGCGACCGGGGTCTGTGGCGTGGGCACCGCGCGCTCGAGCCCGTACCAACCGGCGGCGAGCCCGCCCACGGCCAAGATCACACCTGCCGACACGCTCGCGTCCACTGCGCGGGACCTGTTCATGCGACTATCATAAGTCTGAAATTGCAACATACGTAACTGGCGTTACACCTCCACGAAGGACTGACGAACATGCTCAAGGGATTCAAAGACTTCCTCCTCAAGGGCAACGTGCTGGACCTCGCGGTCGCCGTTGTCGTCGGCGCCGCGTTCACCGCGATCGTCACCGCATTCACCGATCACATCGTGCAGCCGCTCATCGCCTCGATCGGCGGCGGCAAGGACGTGCAGGGTCTCGCCTGGCAGATCGTGGACGGCAACGACAAGACCACCGTCGACATCGGCGCCGTGATCACCGCGGGGATCAACTTCATCCTCGTCGCGGCTGTCGTCTACTTCATCCTGATCCTGCCGTACGAGTCGCTCAAGAAGCGTGCCGGAAACGCTGCCGCCGAGGACGAGGTCGACGTGCTCGTCGAGATCCGCGACCTGCTCGCGGCGCAGGCCTCGCAGCCGCAGGGTGGCGCGCACTCCGCCCTGCCGCCGACGGGCCAGTTCCCCTCGCAGAAGCCGCAGATCTAGCAGCAGCATCGACTAAGCCGGCCTCCCCACTTTGGGGAGGCCGGCTTAGTTCGTCCTGGCGGACGATGGCGGCTCAGACGCCAGCAATTCATGGAACGTTCCGCATGAGGAGAGTCAGCCCAGGGTGAACCTGTCGCCCCACAGCACGAGACGCCCCTTGGTGTCTCCTACCTGCGCGCGGACGATGACGTACAGGCGCGCCTGGGCGTAGCCAGCGCAGCCGTCGACGCCGATGGTCTGATCACTGTAGGTGAAGCTGCCGCTAGAGCCGGTGAAGTCGAAGCTGGTCGACGGCACCGCCCAATCGGGATCGACTTCGTCCCCCGGCTTCGGCCAGGACGCGCGGTCGTAGGTCAGTGACTGCGTGCCAATCGATCCAGCAGCTAGCTTGATCGACCCACCAGTCGTCCCCTTGACCGAGGGCGCGATACCTGTCCCCGCGTCCGGGTCATTGAAAGTGGCACCCGATGACACACCGGCACCGAGGTCGAGGCTCGCGTCGCCCACATCGATCTGGCAACCGACCGCGTAACCGGCCTCAATCGACCCGCCATCAGCGGCTGCGCCGTTCACCGTCACTGCGACCTTTCCCGAGACCCACGCATTGCGAGTGGTCGGCAACGCGACCATCCCGGGGGAAAGTCGAGCGTTCTGGCCCGTCACCTTGATGGTGATTGCACCAGATCCGGCCTTGACGCTCTGTGTCGCGTCCCGCAACGGGATGAGAGTGTCGGCACCTGCAGATCCAGGCGCGAGCAGCCCAGCGGCCGCAACGCCTACAGTGGTGCATGCCGCCATGGCTGCGGAGATTCTCAGGGTCATTTACCCAGTCCTTTCAACACGCCGACCGAGCTTCGTCAGCGATTGAAAAGGAAGCTACCAGTCGTAAAACGCCCAAACCGCCCTTGGAAACGCCGCTGTAACACTCAAGGGAAGCTGTAACAGAATAGGCACCTTCGCCACTGGGCGGACCGGTTCCAACTGAATGTCCTGATCCGGCCGACGAGCGACATCCATCGTGGTGCCTCGACCGGTTCTGCACTCGATGGCTTCACATTCCCCGCGATCGAACTGGAGACGCCTCCTCGCCATTCGGGGCCCGCGTGCCCCCCAAACGAGCACCGCGCGTTCCGGACGACTCCGGAACGCGCGGTGCTATGAAGCGAGAAGGAGGGCGACCTAATTGGTGCTCGGCCCCGTCGAAGAATCCGACGCGGAAGCCTCATCCGGCGCCGGCTTGGAGTCCGACGAGTTCGAGCTGTTCGCAGGCTTCGAATCAGCGGCAGGCTTCGACTCCTCCGTCGGCTTCGAGTCAGCGGCAGGCTTCGACTCCTCCGTCGGCTTCGAATCAGCAGCAGGCTTCGAATCAGCAGCCGGCTTCGACTCGGTTGCCGGCTTCGACTCCTGAGTCGGCTTGGTCTCCTGAGCAGGCTTGGTCTCCTGAGCAGGCTTGGTCTCCGCCGGCGCCGACTCAACCGGCTTGGACACCGTCGGATCGACAACAGGCTTCGACGCCCCACTCGCTGCAGGCTTCGACTGCTCGGCAGCGAGCTTGGACGCATCATTCGAGGGCTTGGAGGCCACCACGGCAGGGGTCTGCACCTCCGGCGCCTTGTCGGTGACGGTTCCGAGCACTGCCTCGTCTGCGGTGGCAGCCGATGTACGTGCAACAGAGGGGGCAACCGTCGACGTGGTCGGTGCCGTCACACCCGGCGTCAGTGAGGCGATCAGCTTGCCGAGCTTTGCGCTTGCTGCGTCGAGCTGACTCGTCGGGAAGGAGAGGACCGTGTCGACCGACTTGGTGATCGCCGTCAGTACAAGCCCGGGCACATCCCCGAACTGTCCCGCCAGGAGGGCACGTGGCACTGTGCTAAGCAGGCCGTAAAAATTGGAGTAGACGGACTGCGCGGCCTGCATCCCCGCGTAGGCCGTGGCTACGGGAATACCGATCACGTCGAGCGCTGCAGTGATCGGGTTCGGCGCCGCTGCCACACCGTCCGCTGACGCAACCGTGGCAGCCTTAGGCGCTTCAGTGACCTTCGGCCCCGCACCAGTGGTGATCCAAGTGAAGGAATCCGTCACCGCCTTCTGGAAAAGGCTGGGAACGGAACCAAAATCCCCCTTCAGGATCGCCTGAGGGACTGAAGTCAGCATCTTGTACCAGACGGTGTAGACGCCCTGGCTGGTCTGCAGCACGCGGTAGACCGCCTGGACCGGGAGGCCGGCGACGTTGAGGACATCGGTCACCGCCTTCGGAACCGTCGGCAGCTCGACGGCGGCCGCCTGGGCGGCCGCGGTCGATGCGGCGGACGAGGCACCCTGGACGGCCTCGTCCGTCACGACGACGAAGGTGCCGAGCGTCGCGGGAACGGCGGCCGCGGGAGCCGCGGCGATGTTCTTGAGCACCGCGGCGGGTGTCGCGATCGGGTTCGCGACGATGGTCGACGGGGAGGCGGCAGGGCCGGACGTCGCGACGACAGCGCCGGAAACAGGTGCGATGGCGACCGCGGCGGCAGCCACGATCGCGGTGACGGACGTGAGGGAGGTGGCCTTCGTGTTCATTGGTGTCAGCTTCCTTGAGGACGGATGCAGCGCCCGGGGGTAATGCAGCTACGAACCAGGCGGCGCCGTGCCTGATTTGTACGTTAGTACCAATCCTGCGAGACGCAGAAGGCGGCGCCCGAACGGACACCGCCTCCTAGCGTGATGATGAGCGATCAGCCCAGAGTGAAGGGCTTGCTCCACAGAATCGTGGTGGCCTGCGTGTTGCCCGACTTCGCCTTGACCTTGGCGAAGAAGCGCGCCTGCGCGTAGCCCGCGCACCCGTCGACGCCGATCGTCTGCTCGGCGAAGCTCAGCGAGCCCGAAGAACCCTTGAACTTGAAACCGGTGCTCGGAGCATCCCAGTCGGGAGCAACCTCGTCGCCGGGCGAGGGCCAGGTCGCGCGGTCGTACGTGAGCATCTGCGTGCCGACGCTACCTGCGGCGAGCTTGATGCTGCCGCCCGTGGTCGCCTTCACCGACGGCGTGATACCAGTCGGGGTCTTCGAATTGGAATCGCTATCGAAATGCGCACCGGTGTTGCCCGAGATGCCTGCGGTGACGCCGGCAGAACCGACGTCGATCTGGCAGCCGACCGCGTAACCCGCGGCGATCGAGCCGCCGTCCGGCTTGCCGCCGGTGAGCTTCGCGGACACGACTCCCGAGACCCACGCGTTGCGAGTGGTGGGAAGCGCGACCATGCCCGGCGACAGCTTCGCGCTCTGATTCGTGATCTTCACAACGAGAGTCGAATCGCCGACCTTCGCCGTAGTGGTGTCGCTGGGAAGAGGAATGAACGTGTCGGCATTGGCCGCACCGGACGACAACGCGCCGAGTGCAACTCCGGCCGCGGCGGCGACAGCGGCGCCGCGGATCGCGAGCTTCTTCATCAGAGAATGTTCCTTCGAGGATCGCCGCCCAGACGGGCGGACAAGAGAGTCAGGTCAGTCGGAGTTCGAGCGGGTCAGCCCAGCGAGGTCGGCGCACCGTACAGGAAGCCCTGGATACGGTTGCCGCCCTTGATCTCAACCCAGGTCACGATGCGCGCCTGCGCATAGCCCGAGCAGTGCTTGATATCAACGTTCTGATCCTTGATCGCCACGTTGTAGGTGCCTGCCTTCGTGAACTTGATCGAATCGATCGAGCCCGGCTGATCACCACGGCCGTATCCGGTGACACTGGAGGTCGCACCCGGAGTCAAAGGAACGCTCACGTCCGCACCCACACCACCGAGGTCAGCGGTCAGGCTGCTACCAAGACCCGCCGAGGGGCCGGTCACCGAGATGCCGCCACCGATCTGCCCCGGGAACTGGCAGCCGATGATGACGCCGACACCGAGCTTGCCCTGGATGTCCTTGGCGTCGGCCGGCGCCTTCACCGTCACCGACCCGTTCGACGTGAACCATGCCGAACGCGACTGCGGGGTGGCCATCGAAGGCTGGATCGCGACAGAGTTGCCCGTCGACTTCAGAACAACGCTCCAGCCGTCCGGCGCCGCAACGGTCTTCTGGCCACTCGGCAGCGGACCGGCGTTGGCAGTACCGACAGTCATCGAGGCGGCAGCTGCCACCGAGATCGCAACGACGCCAGCGCGCGCTGCAACCTTGCTCATCTTGCTCATTCGTTCCCCTCACCAGGAATCATGGTGTGACGCTCCGGTAGGAGCGCCGGCGCAGTGACTCACCCAGCCACCTGCCGAATCCTGCGCGTCGTCTCAGCGCAGGATCACTATCGGTTCCCCGGAAGTCTTCGCTGACCTTCGGTTCCCGCGGAGCATATCCTCAGGTTTCGTGGCGGCGCAACGGTTTCGATCTTCGTAAATGCAGAATTCATGAACGTACCCATTGCGATACTGAATTCTCCACCTATGCGTCAACCTGCACTTCTTAGGTTGCACTCACCGAAAACAGGTGCCTACCAGCGCCCTAGTTAGGGTCGGCTTCCTGCTTAGAGTTCACTCAGATAACCCAGAGCCGTAACCTGATGGTTTCACCCGGGGGCCTGTGTCCTTAGTCACACTACCAGCAGGTTTGCTCTGCCAACGAATTTCAGCCCCCGTGGTGGGGCGGGCGGTTCTCGCGGTACCAGCGCTCCGTCGGGTCACCGTCGGACCCGGAAACGGGCGACGCCGCACCCGAACGGGGTGCGGCGGCGTCGGGCAGATCGTCCTTCGTCTGCGCGGGGAGAACGTCCCCGAAGATCCGCGCGACATCGCGCGCGGAGTACTTCCGGGGAGTTGGGTCGGGCGTGGACGTCACCGCGCCTGATCGTCCCCACCGGCGATGTGCCGGATCACGTGAGTCGCGAGCGGGGTCAGCGTCGCCATGCCGTCGCGGATCGCCGCACGCGAGCTGGCGAGGTTCACCACGACGGTGCTGCCGGAGACACCGGCCAGACCGCGCGAGAGGCCGGCGTCGGTCGCGCCCGCGGCGAGACCCGACGAGCGCAGCGCCTCGCAGATGCCGGGCAGCTTCTTGTCGAGGATCTCCTCGGTGGCCTCCGGCGTCACGTCGCGGGCGCCCACGCCCACGCCGCCGATCGTCACGGCCAGGTCCACGCCGCCGATGACCGCGGTGTTCAGCGCGTTGCGCACGTCCACCTCCTCGGCGGGGACGACGACCACGGCGTCGACCTCGAAACCGGCCTCCTCCAGCAGCTCCGTCACCAGGGAACCCACGGACTTGCCCGCACCGGTCGCGCGGGAGGCACCGGGCTGCAGGTGATCATCGACCACCACGACGAGCGCACGCCCGATCACGCCGGTTCCGTCGAGGGCCGCATCATCGAGGGCCGGCACGTCCAGCGCTTCGTCCTCCAGCCACTCGTCGGCCGACCGGCTCTGACTCATCTCCGCGGTCATGTCCACTCCTCGTCTCACTTGTCCAACTTGTCGAGCGTCACTTGCTTGGACACCGGGCTCGTACTACTCACGCTATCGAGGTAGGTAACGGTCACCGTAGCCCCCGGCGGGTACGCGCGCACAGCTCCGATCAATCCGTAGCCGTCGCTGATCTGCAGATCGTCGACCTTGGTCACCAGCGCGCCCTTGGGTATCCCGGCGCGGCCGAAGCCGCCCGTCGCCGAGACTTCCGCCACGAGGGCCCCCGGCCGGCTCACCGACGCCCGCGGATCCACCGTGATCCCCGCAGCCGCGTGCGTCGCCTTTCCCGAGTCCATCAGCTCCTTGGAAATCCGCTGCACCTGGTTCGAGGGGATCGCGAAGCCCAGGCCGATGCTGCCGCCCTGCTGGCCCGTGATGCGCGAGCTGCCCAGCGTCGCGATCGACGAGTTGATGCCCACCAGGCGACCGGTCATGTCCACCAGCGCGCCGCCCGAGTTGCCCGGGTTGATCGCCGCATCCGTCTGCACCGAATTGATCACCGTCGCCTGATCCGAATCCTTGCCGCTGGTCGCCACAGGACGGTTCAGGGCGGAGACGATGCCGCTGGTGACCGTCCCGGCGAGGCCCAGCGGCGCACCGACCGCCACGACCTCCTGGCCGACGCTCAGCTTCCCGCTGTCCGCGAAGGACAGCGGCTTCACGTCGCGCTTGTCCGTCTGGATCACGGCGAGGTCCGTGATCGGATCCGTGCCCACGACGACCGCATTGCTCACGCTGCCGTCGGAGAAGGACACCGTCAGCTTGCCGTTACCGGCGATGACATGGTTGTTCGTCACGATCTTGCCGTCCGTGGTGATCACCACGCCCGAGCCCGACGACTCCGAACTCCCGGCCTGGTTGTCGATCGAGACCACCGCGGGCAGCACGCTCTGCGCCACATCCTGCACCGAGCCCTTGACCACGGGCGGCGCGTCTCCCCCGGACACCGTCACCGTCGACGTGGAATCGTCCTTGCCCCACACGAGGTAGGCACCGGTCACCGACAGCAGCGAGACGATCAGCGCGATCGCGACACCCATCGCCACGAAGGCGCCCATCCTCGGCCCGCGCGCCGGGGGCGGCGTCGGGGTCACCGTGGGCAGTCCGCCCGGCCCCGGGTAGCCCGACGGTGCGCCGACGGGCGCCGCCGCGTACGGGTTCGAGTACTGCTGCGTGGGCCGGTACTGCCCCTGCGCGCCGGGTTGGCCGCCCTGCCCGGCCTGCTGCCCCTGCTGATACGGATTCTGCGGACCCTCGGTCATGGAGCCCCCTCCTTCGTCTACGTCCCCGCCCACACTGCATACGCCTGCTGTGAAGTGCCTGTGAGCAGATTGTCACTTCCCCCGTAGCAGGCGGAGACGGGGTTCCCGTTGCACCACCTGCGGGGCCCGGCCGCCCGCCACCGGGCTGCCAGGGATCTCGAGGCGGACGAGCGCACCGCCACCGTCGGCCGTCCCGACGGAGACGGAGCCGCCGTGCCGCTCCACCACCTGTTTCACGATCGCCAGGCCCAGCCCCGAGCCCGGCATCGAGCGGCTCGCCATCGAGCGGTAGAAGCGTTCGAAGACCAGTTCCCGGTCCTCCTCGGGGATGCCCGGCCCGCTGTCCGCGACGGTGAGCGCCGCGCGGGAGACTCCGATCTCGGTGAGTTCGACCCGCACCACGGAACCGTCGGGCGAGAACTTGGCGGCGTTGTCGAGCACGTTCACCACCGCACGGCCGAGGCCGCCGTTGTCGCCGTAGACGAACCACGGGGCGCTCGTGACGTCGAAGTGCACCGTCGGGCGGCGGCGCTCGACGCGCTCGACCGCCTTCTGCAGGATCTCCTCGAGGTCGACCTCCTCGTTCACCGCCTCCGGCGCGTCCTCCCGCGCCAGGTCGACGAGATCGCCGACCAGTGTGGTCAGCTCCTCGACCTGGGCGAGGACGTCGTCGGAGAGCTCCTTCATGTCGTCCTCGGGGATGGGCGGCGCGCCGGGCTGGTTCGCGGCGACGAGCAGCTCGACGTTGGTGCGCAGGCTCGTCAGCGGGGTCCGCAACTCATGGCCGGCGTCGGCGACGAGGCGCGCCTGCCGGTCACGTGACTCGGCGAGCGCCGTGAGCATCGTGTTGAAGCTGGAGGTCAGGCGCGCCAACTCGTCCCGACCGGTGACGGGGATCGGGGCCAGGTCGTCGGTGCGGGCCACGCGCTCCGCGGCCTCGGTGAGCCGCTGCACCGGTCTCAGGCCGCCCCGCGCGACGGCGGTGCCGGCGATCGCCGCGAGCACGATGCCGCAGGCGCCGACCACCACGAGCACCGTTCCCAGCTCGCTGAGCAGGTTCTTCGTCGGGGTGAGGTCCTCCGCGACGATGATCGTGACGCCGTTGTCGAGGCGGCGCGCCATCACGCGGGTGTCGCCCTCGGAGCGCAGCGACTGGGCGAGCTTGCCCGAGATCACCTCGCGCTCGGGGTCGCCGATCGGGACCTGCCCGGACGGCCCGGAGTGGTACGGCGTCCCGTCGGGGTAGACGACCATCGTCCGGTTCACGGACATGTCCGGCCGGAACATCAGCATCATCATCACGGTGGTGAACTGGGTGACCGGCGAGCTCATCGCGGGCGCGACCGAGTCCACCTGCTGGTGCAGGCGGTTGTCGACGTCCGCGTACATGGCCCGCTTGACCACGAAGAAGGCCGACGCCGCCATGAGCGCGACGGTGATGCCCACGACGGCCGCCGCCAGCAGCGTGACCCGCCAGCGGAAGCTGACGTTGCGGGTGATCGGGTTCGGATCCCGCATCGGCCGGCGGTCGCGGGCCTCCGGACGGGCGTGCCGGGGAATGGGACCGGAGGTCACGGGGGCGTCTCGCGCAGGACGTAACCCACGCCCCGCACGGTGTGGATCAGGCGGCTCTCACCGTCGGCCTCGGTCTTGCGGCGCAGGTAGCCGACGTACACCTCCAGCGCATTGCCGGAGGTCGGGAAGTCGTAGCCCCACACCTCCTCGAGGATGCGGCTGCGGGTGAGCACGCGGCGCGGATTGCTCATGAGCATCTCGAGCAGGCTGAACTCGGTGCGGGTGAGGCTGATGTTCCGGTCGGCGCGGAGCACCTCGCGGGTGGCCGGGTCGAGGCTGAGGTCCTCGAAGCGCAGCACCTCGTTGTCGGCGCCCGTGTCCGGCGCGGCGCGACGCAACAGCGCCCGCATCCGGGCCAGCAGTTCCTCCAGCGCGAAGGGCTTGGGCAGGTAGTCATCGGCACCGGCGTCGAGGCCGCTCACGCGGTCGCTCACGGCGTCGCGGGCGGTGAGGACGAGGATCGGCAGATCATCGCCGGCGCTGCGCAGGCGACGGCACACCTCGAGGCCGTCGATGCGCGGCATGTTCAGGTCGAGGACCAGCGCGTCCGGGCGGTTGCTCGCGATGTGATCGAGCGCGTCCTGCCCGTCGACGGCGGTGTCCACCTGGTACCCGTTGAAGGTCAGTGAGCGGCGCAGGGACTCCCGCACCGCACGATCGTCGTCGACCACCAGAATTCGCATAGTCCACAGTCTTACCGAAGTCGGGTGTGAATTCGCTGAATGCCGCCCCTTCGCGCGCTCCCTGCCGGGAGCGAACGTCCCCGTCGCCATTGAGCCTCCCCCTTGTTGCAACCGTGGGGAGGCTCACTCCCGGCGGGGAGCGAGCACTCGGGGCGAGCGACGATGCGCCCGCTCAGCGGCGGCGCAGCGCGCGCTTGCAGGCACCGACGAAGCGGCCCGCGACGTCCTCGGGCGCGATGGGCACCCGCCAGTCCTGCCAGAGCGCGAGGAGCCGGAAGCCCGAGGCGAGCACCGCGCCGACCACCAGCGCGCGGGCATCCGTCGCGCCCCAGGACGCGGCGAGCACCGTCGCGCCGGCGCCGGTCAGCGCGGGGATGGCGTAGAGATCGCGCTCCTGGATGAGCAGCGGCACCTCGTTGACCAGGATGTCGCGGAGCACGCCGCCGCCGAGCGCGGTGGTGATGCCGATGAGCGCGGCGGCGAACGGCGACGCATCGTGGTGCAGGGCCGTGAGCGCGCCGGTCGCGGAGAAGACGCCCATGCCGATCGCGTCGAGCACGAGCACCGAGTTGCGGAGCCGGCCGAACTGCGGATGGAAGACGAAGACGAAGGCCGCCGCGATCGACGCGGTCGTGATGTTCTCCCAGCCCTGGAAGGAGGCGGGCGGGTGGATGCCGAGGAGGACGTCGCGGGCGACGCTCGCCGCCCACGCCCGTGAGTGCGGCGAGCGTCCACACGCCGAACAGGTCGAGCCGCTTCCGGACGCCGATCAGCGCGCCGGACGCGGCGAAGACCGCGATGCCCGCGTAGTTCAGCACCGCCAGCAGCACGGAACCCCCTCCGGATACACCTCAAGAGCGGGCCGGCACAGGGCCGACCCGCTCTTGGGGAAAGATCAGTTCTTAGCGGCGGTCGAGATCGACCAGACCCAGCTTCGCGGCGCGCACGAGGCGACGCGGAACCAGGTGGGTGCGGCCGCCGACCTGCACGGCCTGCAGCTCGGGGTTGTTCGCCTTCCACTGCGAGCGACGAGCATGCGTGTTCGCCCGCGACATACGGCGCTTCGGTACAGCCATGATTCTTCCTATCGGTCTTGACGAAAAAAGCTCTCGACGCGAGCCCGGAAGGCTTCCAACGTCACAAGCACTGAAGTCTACCGTCCCGAAGCCCGCCCGCCAAAACGTGCGTACTTCTCCTGGAACTTCTGCACCCGTCCCGCCGTGTCGACGACGCGCTGCTTGCCCGTCCACAGCGGGTGCGAGTCGCTCGTCACATCCACGACGATCAGCGGATACGTCGCCCCGTCGACCTCCACGGTCCGCGCCGACGTGGCGGTGCTGCGGGTGACGAAGACCTTCCCCGTCGACGAGTCCTGGAACGCGACGGGGCGGTACTCGGGATGGATTCCCTGCTTCATGACATCTCCTCATCGATTTCGGCCTCGGCCGCGGGCGCGGCGAGGTCCTCACACGGGTCGGCGTGCATCTCGCCGAACGGGTCGTGCCAGCGGGCCCACTCCCCCGGCCCGGCGGCCAGTTCGGCGGGGGTCAGTTCGGCCCACCGCAGGGTCTCGGCGATCTGCGCGGGGTCGGCCCCGGCGGCGAGCACCACCAGGTCGGTC
>Ga0247824_10001472_pt1 | contig 12868 bp, 12 predicted proteins | sample 13C_PalmiticAcid_FD_194412 | JGI IMG/M metagenome (GOLD analysis project Ga0247824, IMG submission 194412) | Soil microbial communities from agricultural site in Penn Yan, New York, United States - 13C_PalmiticAcid_Day48 | ecosystem: Environmental > Terrestrial > Soil > Agricultural land...
GTTGTGGCGGGGGGGAGCGCATCGAGGAGGTCAGCGGTGAGACGCCAGGGGCGGGACGGGTCAATGGGCTTGTCGGGGATGAGTCTGGGTAGTTGTGTTAGTGGGAAAGTCTGATCGTGAAAGAAGTGTAAGAGGTGACCTACTCGGCGAGGGGTCGGAGGACAAACTCGCGCTCAGGGATGCCAATGTGGGGGATCGTGAGACGCTCGTGGTTAAACTGGAGGTTATCATAGAGAAGAATGTCGAGGTCGATGTTTCGGGGCCCCTTGTCTATGAGCTTCTTGCGGCCCAGTGACTTTTCGATGTCCTGGAGCGCGTCAAGCAGCTCGAGCGGCTCCAGGGTGGTCTCAACCTGGCCTACGGCTTAGTCACGGTGACAGGCAGTGAAACGGACACAAGACTGACGAACCTCGCAGGCGCCGTTGACAAATCTATCCTGGTCTAGCACGTACATGGGCTCCGTCTCCCACAAGCTGCTCGTCCGCTTCACCCTGATGCCCCTCGCGTCCATCTCGTTGCACGCCTTCTCGATCCAACCGATGCGGTCGCCCATGTTGCTGCCCAGGGCGACGTACGCCGTCCGCTTCCGCGGGGCCTCTGGAGGGGCACTCATCTTGGCGGGGAGATCGACACCGGGACCTGGCTTGTAATTTTGAGGGAGCCTGTATTTTCTGAAGGCGGGCGAGTCGGAAACACGCCGTGTTGAGAGTGAGAAACGTCGGTTCTCAATTCTGCTCACGCGTGCGGCCTGGCTGCTGTGGCATGCATGCCAAATACGGGGCGGCAGTATTTGTGGCGGTCGCAATGGCACCGACGCGGTGAGAGTGACGCGCTTCATCTTCTGCCGCATCCTGAGATCATCAAGCGCGAGAATCCAACCTCATCTGCGAGCTCGGAGATCCACATTACGAGGGAGAAGGGTTAGGGTTGAAACCATGTTGAGACTTGAGACGGATCCAGATCATCCCAAGAATTGTTAGTGGACCATTGGGTGGAACGGCAGACCTTTTCCGTTTGAGCCGACAACCCTCCACACTGGCCAGGTGCTGACGGTGGACCTGCGACGCTGGATGAGCTGACTGTGTGAACCATCCAGTTGATCAAGATGGCCGCCCGGCAGAAACAATCGAGGTTGCGATTTCTTGTTGCGAGGAATTGCTGTTGTGACGTTGTCTGTGCAGTCGTCTGAGGTTGGCATGTCCAAGTTGAACGGCGCATCGACTCTGTAATAATCAACATCGAGCGCCGAGCACCGAACATGGCAGCACTTCGGCGCGAAGTGCACCTGTATCGGCTCCCCGCCTGTCAAAGAGATACCGATCTGACGCGCCACGCCTTCGATGCCTCGGCTCCGTGGCTCCTCCGCACTTTGGCCCGGCGCGAGCTGTTCGGTCGGACCCTGGAACAGGCTTAGCGCGCATCGGCGGGCTACCTCGGCACAAGCCTGGGGCGGGCTTGGCGGTCCCCAGTTTCCCCAGGCCCCGGGGTTCAAGATGGCTGCTTCCCCAGATCTCCTGCGAATATCTTGACCCTTCTCTCCAGTCGAACATTCTCCTTTGACCATCGCATCTGCTTGCAGGCTTTGCTTTTTATTCTCCTGTTTTTTGATACCATTCCTTCCGTCAGACAAACCGACGCCATGGCTTCTCCTCGTAAGTGCGCCCTGCGTCGCGCTCGACGTCATTCCCCAATCCCGGCCACAGTGCCGCCTGAGGTGTTGGTCACATGCGCCCACTGCCTCCCACCGCCGACGCGCATTGGGGTTGTAGAGTACCGACGGGAGTGCTGACTTGGTGGTGTCCCGCAGAGCAAATCCGCACCGACCTCACCGATCTTTTCAAGATCAACCACCCCATCCTGCTCGCCGGCATGAACGTCGCGGCTGGCCCCAAGCTGGCTGCGGCTGTCACCAATGCCGGCGGCATGGGTGTTCTGGGTGGCATCAACTACACCCCCGACATGCTCCGGGACCAGATCGACGAGCTCAAGTCGCACCTCAAGGACAAGAACGCTCCCTTCGGTGTCGACCTCCTGCTGCCCCAGGTCGGCGGCAGTGCCCGCAAGACCAAGTACGTCTTTGTTCCGAGCACCGCTCACACTGTAAACCCCTGCTGACCCATTGTCCCTCACAGCTACGACTACACCAAGGGCAAGCTCGACCAGCTGATCGACATCATCATCGAGTCCGGCGCCAAGCTCTTCGTCTCGGCTGTCGGTGTCCCCCCCAAGCACGTCGTCGAGAAGCTCCACAAGAACGGCATCGTCTACATGAACATGATTGGCCACCCCAAGCACGTCAAGAAGTGCCTTGAGCTGGGCGTCGATATCATCTGCGCCCAGGGTGGTGAGGGTGGCGGTCACACGGGTGATATTGCCACCACCATTCTGATCCCCGCCGTCGTCGAGGCCGTCAAGGGCCACAAGTCGCCCCTCACCGGCAAGCCCGTGCAGGTTGTCGCGGCCGGCGGTATCCACAACGGCCAGCTGCTGGCCGCTTCGCTGATGATGGGCGCCAGCGGCGTCTGGGTCGGCACTCGTTTCGTCCTGTCCGAGGAGGCCGGCGCCCCCGAGTCGCACAAGGAGGCTGTCCGCACCGCCAGCTTCGACGACACCGTCCGCACCCTCATCTTCACGGGCCGCCCCCTGCGCGTCCGCAAGAACCCCTACATCATGAACTGGCAGGAGGAGCGCAGCCAGGAGATCAAGGAGCTGACCTCCAAGGGCAAGATCCCCTATGAGGCCGATCTTGACAAGGTCATGTCGGGCGAGGCCGAGGAGACGGCCGCCATCAAGGGCTCCAGCCTTATGAACGCCAGCTCCGATGACGACAGCGAGGATGCCGACGATCTGCTCGACCAGTTCCGGCCTTTCCTCATGGGCCAGTGCGCCGCTGTCGTCAACGACAAGAAGCCCGCCAAAGTCATCGTCGACGAGTTCGTCAACGACGCTGCGGCCTGCCTCAAGAAGGGCAACACATTGGTTGCCAAGCTCTAAGCGGTTGTCTAGGGGGATTGTATTTGTAGCGACTTTAATCATTAGCCAAATGCCATGATATGATACCATTCTGTCGCTGTTTTGCTCTGTCGTGTGGTGTCGCCAACTTGGTCGACGATCTGGGGCGAGTCGGAGTCAGACAAGGGCGGCATTTCTTGGTTTTGATGCCGGCTGGCGATGGGGTCGTCACAAGGTTTGAAACGCCAAGTGGCGCTGTTTCCGGGGGCCGAACCCGACCTGCTTGAAGCCCGGCGCAAATCGGCCTTTGGATGGGAAAGTGGGGCATGGCCGGCACTGTGGGGCCAACACGGGCCGGGTCCGCGGCCGGATTACAAACTCGGCAACCCACTTTCTCTGGTTTAGATTTGGGTCGGAAACAGGCCACCACCGGCCTTCCGCCGTCCAAATGCAAGAACCACTCTCCAAATGCCATGCCAGGGTAATTTCTGAGTGGGCGCCACCCTCGTCTCCACACCCAACCCCGGCTGCACCCGGACGGGCCCAACGGCGCATGTCTGGGGGCACCAACGCTAAAACACCACCCCGTTTCTCCGTGGGCGCGCCGACAGGCCATCTCAACAACCCCAGTTCCACTGGCCCAGATTCACAGACCGGGCATCCAAACATTTCCAGCCCTTCTGTGCTTGTCTCCGCGCCCGCCTGGCCGGAGGATGCCCGCATCCCCGGTCGCGCACGTCTCCGCCGCGCATTAGACCAGGAGAACATGGCCAAGTCGAGTCGCACCCCCAGCTCCTTTGACTTTTATCTTTGCTTTCTATTTTACTGGAACCGTGTGTTCTACCTATAGAGTCGCTCTCCCTCTCCCCCCGACCCGATGATGGACCGGGTCGTCCGAAGAGTTGCAAGCCACCCGGCCCGAGACATGTCCCATCTTGGCCCACAGTCCGGTCTCAACTTGTTTCGTCTATTGGTCATGCCTGCGCTCTCTACACAGCATGGAGCAGCTATGCCACTTCGTCAGATATATATGTGGAACAACACCTGAAATCTCGTCTGTCTTACTTTCTCTCACCATCACTTGGGATATTCACTCGGAACTCCACTCCCTCTCACTCCTTCCTTGTCTTTAAAAGCTGCCCGGCAGCTGACTCTCCTTTTTTACACTCTCTTCTTGCTCTCTTCGTCATTTTCTTTCCAAGTCTCTCCTTTACATCAGAAGTCAGGGGCTGGACCCATTGATCTGATCTAGTCACTCCTTTTTTTCCACCGTCAAAATGAGGGGAGTGAGCACCGGCGGCGGCGGGAGCGTGGTGGACAAGGTCCTCAAGCTCGCCCCCATCGCCTGCGCTTTCTTTGCGTTTCTGTTCATGGCCATCGCCCTGTCGTCGGGCATCAAGCCCAATTACCTCGAGGGGCTCAGCATCGTCAACGTGAGTCTTGACTCTCATTTCAACCCGCACACCCTTGATCTCTGGAAGTCCACTAACAGCGAGCTACAGTTCAACATGTCTACCCTCGGCAAGAACCTCATCAAGATTCCCGACGTCTCCGACGCGGCCAAGGACGGGTGCAACAAGGCCGGCAACACGGTCAACGACGTGACCGACAAGATTGGCGACGGCATCGGGGGCATTGCCAATGTCTTTGGCGGCGGCGGCGACAAGGTCAGCGACGCGGTTGACAAGGCGGGCGACACTGTGGGCGGCGCGACCACGGACGCCTGCAACAAGGGCGCCGAGATCGCCGACCAGGCCGTGCAGCTCACCAAGGACGTCATCGACAAGGTCATGGGCAGCATCGCCAAGGCCATCGGCATCAAGGAGTACTACTCGGTGCACATCGGCGTGCTGTGCGAGGGCGAGTACGACCCGCTCTTCAGCGACAAGGACGCCAAGCCCAACGTGCAAAAGTGCTCGCGCAAGTTCAACACGGAGAAGACGGACCTGAGCAAGAAGCTCGACGAGGAGCTGCAGGTCGGGCCGTTCAAGTTCAAGTTGAGCGATCTCGACCTCGTCGAGGCGATCCAGCAAGCCTTCGACCTGATCCCGCGCGCGCTCGCGGCCATGGCCTTCTTCTTCCTCTTTGCCATCCTCGCGCTCGTGGCGGGCCTGGTGCTCTCGGTCCTGAAGGTGGCGTTCGAGCACAAGCAGAACCTGAAGAAGTTTGCGCTTCTCGGCAGCATGGGGTTCATGGGCTTCGGCTGGTTCACGTCCATCATCGGCGTCATCGGCGTCACGGTCGTCGCCGAGAAGGTCAAGAAGGCGATCAACGAGCACGGCGACAAGTTCGGCATGTCGGCGGCCACCAGCCCGGGGCTGTACTTCCTCCTGTGGGCGAGCCTGCTGTTCTCGACGGTCGCCTTTGCGCTGCTCTGCTTCGTCTGGTGGCGCGACCGCAACGGCAACGGGATGGCTGCGCGTGGCGAGAAGACGGAGAGCTCCATGGAGGACTCGCACGGGTTCGCCCGAATGCCGACCAGCGGTGGGCAACAGCAGTTCCGGGAGGAGCCTCTGTAAGGAAAACGCGGGTTTCGTTCGTTTCTTTTCTATTGTCACACTCGTTGATGGCATCCCGGACCGGCCACCTTCTTTCGCCAGGGCTACCGCAGAATACCGCAGCTCAGATGCTCACGCTGCGACAACACTCATTTACAACCCCGATATATCCTGACAACTCTGCCAGTCTTTCTCAACCCCACCGACTCGTCATTCCTTTAGCGTTATTCGCAGTTTTCCAACCACGTCTTCAAACAACACTGCCGCTCCTTTAGACGACTTAGTTCTTGGCCAGTCTTTCACTCACGATGTCAATTTCTTTCTCAATTTGTTGTCCTTTTTTCGAGTTGTCAGCCATTTCCTCGAGTTTTCCTTGCTTTACTCAACACGCCGCCGGCGTCCTCTACTCGAGTTGTCAACCCATGTTTCGACTTGCCACTCCTTTCCTCAAGACGCCACTTCTTTCCTCGAGCTGTCACTCCTTCACTTCGTCACTCGTTCACCTGAAATCGAGACACATTTGGTTCTGCCCCACAGTCGTTACTGGTATATGGGTGTATAAGTACCTGCATGGATAGGGGCGTCGGGCGTTTTGGGCGCGTTCTTGGAAACTTTGATGTTTGTCTGTTTTCTTTTTGTTCTTTTTTTTTTTTGAGACCAACCCTCGTTTCTTTTGTTACAGTTACGCTCTCTCATAATGCAGGATACCATTTCAGAATAGAATAGACTGCTCTTGTTCTTGATCCCGTTGACTGACACAGCGCTAGCTCGCATAGAGGACTTGGTCCGCACCAATCAAACTTCTGGTGTGTCTGCCAAGGAGCCATGACGTCGGCTGCACCCCTAATTATTCCCCGTTTGGGATAGCTCCCGCCGCTTGCTTGTGCCTCCTCACTGTTCCTCTCGGCGGCTGAGCCAGACGGCGGCGGCGGGGGCAGCCAGGTTGAAACCAACAACCTGCTGCTTCTTTCCATATTCTGTACACTCACCTCCGCGATCACCTCGATTCTTGAGCTGGAACTTGACGGTCGCCTTGACCTACGTATCTCACTAATTTGCTGCCCAGACTTTGATCAAACTCACATCACACAACTTTCAACAAGAAAATCCAACAAAGAACAAAATGCCCCCCCGCCTCCCCGACGACTCGGACTCGGACGAGCACGACCTGCTCGACGAGTCGCGCCGCCGGGCGAGCCGCATCCTGCACGGCTTCATCGACTTTGCCTTCCAGGGCAACGTGCTCGAGATCGCCTTCGGTCTCATCATCGCGTCCATGTTCACCGCGCTGGTCACGTCGTTTGTGTCCGACATCCTGCTGCCGCCGCTGTCGGTGCTGCTGCCGCTCAACAAGAACCTCGAGGAGAAGTTCGCCGTGCTGCGCTCGGGCCCGCACCGCCCTGGCGACGGCGGGTACAACACGCTGAAGCAGGCCCAGGATGACGGCGCGGTGGTGATGGCTTATGGGTGCGTCTTTTGGCTGTGTCCTCTTGATGAGTTTGGGGGGAATGCTGACTGGTTGCGGACGCAGCTTCTTTCTGAACCGGCTGCTCAACTTTATGGGCGTGGGCTTCTCGCTGTATGGGCTGGCTGCCGTGTATCAGTACTTCTCGCAAGACCCCATCATTAAGCACACGGTCAAGTGCAGGTACTGCCGCAAGAGGATCAACGAGAAGGTGAGTGGTCTGTTCTGCGGTGTCTGGGACTTTTGGGCTGACGCAGGGGGAAAGGCTTTGCGGTGTGTCAACTGCTCGAGCTGGCAGGATGGGAGGGAGGATCCGATTCACTAAGCTGCACTGGGGGACTCTGGTTGTGTGACAACTGCCCAGCAAGCGTTGATTCATGGCATGTGCTTGAGGTAGGCGAGATTGTTCTGGTCAATGGCGTTGTTTTCTTGCATTTTGAGCGCAACACGGGTATCATTAGACGCTGCACAATACATGAGATCACCGATCCACCTCCCCTTGGCTCGATCCCCGTCTCTAAATCAGCATGGCACCACCGACCAAAGCAGCCGCGCCCATGATGACGGCGTTCTGGGTGATCCGCGGCATGCCACCCGTGCTCGAGCTCGAAGTTGGGGTCGAAGCGGTGCTGCCGCTGCCGCTGCCAGAGTTCGTAGGCACCGCCGAGGTCGACAGCGTCGTGCCAGTGGCCGATGAAGAGCCAGCCGAAGTTTCCGTGGCGGCGGGGTTGCTGAGGGTGGTGCTGGCGCCTCCGTCAGACGAAGAGCCGGCGACGCCTGAGAGCTTCTCGGCGCCCGCGGTGATGGTGACGGGGAAAATAAAGCTGCTGTAGCCCGTCAAGACCTCGTCGATGGTCGAGGTACTCTTGCCTTCGACAAACGCCCCGGTGCAGTCGGCAACGTCCTTGGCAGGCTCGAGCTTGCAGGCTGCGCTCGCAGTGCTGTGGGTTGGAGAGTTAGCTCCATCCAGGAGTGTCTCATTTCTGCCGCAGCCGGGGAGAGAACTGACTAGGTGTTCGAGAAGGTGATATCGTACGACATGGTCGACGGGCCGTAGAGGACGCCAAAGCCCGTCCCCAGGCCGCATTCATCATCCTTCAAGCTGGTTGGGCAGGCGATGAAGTATGAAGTGGCAGTGGGACCAGCCGAGACAACAGAGGCCTCGATTGGCTGGCTGTCGACGTTCGGGACCAAGACCTTGACGACGACAGGCGATTGCGCCGCCACAAGGCCGGCGGCGGCGGCCAGGAGCAGGGAAGAAGAGTGCTTCATGATTCGCGTCGTGGGAAGTATTGAGGATGGGGCAATGTCGATGTTTTGATGAAAACCGCAAACGAGCGACTGTTTGTCCTTGAAAGAGCGAATGAAGGCAAGAAAGGGAAAAGGGAAAGAAAAACAACCCCCTCCGCAGGAATCACTGTGTATTATTCCCGGACACTTGATCAAGGCAGCAGTGACATTTCATGGATTATCAAGTGGCAATGTCGGGTCCTTTCCATCATGCGCTCCACTCCATCCGGCCATTTTCTTGGAGATCTGGGGTCGCTCGGAAATTGCAGGTGAGCTCGATTGGGTTTTGAACAGACTGTCGGCTGGTTCTTACGAAGCACCCAATTATGACAAGGATATCGGGGCGAACGAGCCACATTGAGGCTTTGGGGTGCTTATTTTAGACCTTATCCTGGCCGTTTGGTGTGGCTGTTCCTGCGTCTCGTCAGACGCATTCAACAGCCACCATGCCCACGACTCAAGCTGACTTCACACAGTCGGCTGGTAATAATTAACGTCTCTAAGGTGTTAAACCATCTGCCGGCTTTGGAACACACCCGATCATGGCCGTCTCAGAGTGGTTCATACCCGCAACGCAACGTCGCTCCAGCGAGTCATGACCCCTTTGTTCTTCCAAATTAGACAACGTCCTACGAAAACACACAGAGAGCCGTGGTGGCCTCTGCACCATGGACTCGGCCAGGCTTTGGGAGACGGCAGACAACCACTGCTTTTGGCTGTCGAGATGGCGGCAGTTGGATGCTTGGCAACCATCGCGGTTCGGCCACGGCACAGCGCCGAGAAGTTGCCAAGCACCGCCAAGAGGTGATTTGCAGTCCCGAGCACATCGCCAGCCATCACACGGCTTTTCCTTCATTCTCCCTCCCTTCCCCGTGAACCATGGATACGCCGCGGGAGAGCTCTAAAGCAGTCATCGCACCATGAGACTCCAGCGGTCGGCACTCTTCGCCTGGCTCTGCGCAGTTGCCGGCAGCGCCCGCGGCCACTCGACCGTGTCGGTCTACCTCCCGGAGTACGTCGACTCGGACTGGGCGGCGCTCCGCGGAAGTGTCATCAGCAGCGTGAGTGCCGGTCCCAAGACGTCCATTTCCTAACATTGCCTGCTAACAACCACCAGGACAAGTCGGTGACGGCCTATACCGTCTTTTGCGCAGACCAGGCGCCGAGCTGTCAGATTGCGGGCGAGCTGCCCTTTGTATTCACTGAAGGGGCCCATACTCTTGTTTACAAGGGCTCCGACCCCGGGTCTCTGTTAGTACCCCCGCCTTCGCCCTCGTCTTCCTCCCCACAAAGCCAGCACCGCTGACCCCGCTCCAGAACGGCCGACTTGGAATGCCAGCTGGATGGAAAGACGGCGGCAACCTGCACGGGATCCTCTTCGTTTGGGTCCCACTACCGGCAAGGCACCGTCACGGGGCCGACGCAGACCGTCTGGACGAGTACGTTTGGGGCCGCACAGGTGACCTGGGGCGTGTTGACCTTGACAACGCCGGGACCACAAGCCGCCACGACCGATCTCGACGGCAGCGTGGTGGCAACCATGACCGGCTCTCCGTCACCGACCTCCGGGGCGATCCGGCTCCTGGGGAATAGTTGGACCGTGATGGCGGCGGTCGGCATCGTCTTTCTCTTTAGGTAACGGATTTGCATGTGCGGCTTCGGAGTTAGATGGGGAACATGATCGGGTGCTCTGGTGGCGGTTGCGGTTACGGCGGTTTCTGGCTTGTTTCTTGGACAATACCCCATGTTGTGGCTGTGGTCGGCGGAGGGACTGGGAGGAGCGTCGGAGAATATTTCGCGCACGACACCTCTGAGTCCTGGACTGAGAACATTTTGTGCAATCGGAGAATTGGACAGTGTCTTCACTACTTCGTTGTGCACATCTTGTGCCTGCCCAAACGGGTCGCCAGACGCCACGCAGCCATGGAAGCAGGCAATGGCACCTGACATGCGGCTGGCATGGTAGTCGCGCGGCTGCCATCCCCCGCCTCGGGTTGGCGACCGCTGCCCAGTCGTTCGGGTTTTTAGCCCGCGTTTCAGGTTTCAAAAACAGACTGCCAAGACGGCGTGGCTTGGTCTCCGCCAATCGACTGCTGCAAACCCCTGACCAGTGCTTATGAACCCCGAAAAACGACACCACACGGCCGGATCGAGCCTCGAGGGCAGTCCCCTGGGTGCTGCATTGGTTCTCGATCGCCCGCTGCCGTCAGGAAGTGAACCCCTCGCTGATCAGCGGCCCACGGATCGGACCACCAGCCTGCCTCGGCAGAAAGGGATTGTCCCAATTGCAACCCTCTGTTTGCCCAAAACATGTCAAACGGCGGGGTTGCGCAGCGGACTGGGGTGCAAACGAAACTGGACTAAGAAAATCCAGGCACAGCCGGGGCGCGAGCTTACCCGCAACCGTCACCATCCAGGCCCCTCCCCACGGACCAGGAAATCGCCCATTGGCCGGGTTCGCCTCCCGGGAATGGGGTCCCTCCTTCTTGTGGACCGCGAAGCACAAAGGAGGCGTTGACAGCTGATGATCGCACTTGGGCTCCTCCTTTAAAGGATGGGAGCCCTCCTTCCAGGCCAACCGCGGGGTCTCATCTGGCCCAGCAGCCGGCCTTTTTGCTCTTCCTATTGTCCCCTATTGTCGCTTGGCTCATTGTCCGTTGTTGTCCCTCGTTCGCCGTGTTGACCACCAACGATCGTTTCCCTTCTATTGTGCCCATTCTTTTTCCTTGTTGCCCATTGCGGCCTTGTTGTCTTTGTTTTGGATATCCGGCACTCGGCTTGCTCAACCTAAAAGCACTCCCCTGGCCTGTCTGTTCTCGTCGTCCTCCTGCAAGACACTACGGCCATATTTCCTTCTTTTTTTGCTCGCTGGCGGCAACTGGATCACATTCTTTTTCACCTTCTGAACCTGCTGGATAAGGAAACAAAACGGTGCCCAAGATGATGTTTGTCAAGTCCCTCAGGCCCGCGGCGGCGGGTGCCGCCGTCATTGCAGCCATTGCACCCAAGGATCTCAATATCAACGACGCATGTACGTGCCATCCCTCCTGAGTATGTGTCCTGGCCACTTCTGACCAAGAACAGCCTCAATTAGGGGCGTTGCCAAAACCATCGCCGCTGGCGCCATGTCCTACTACTCGGGCACAGCCGAGAAGTTTGTCGACCTTCCCAAGCCGCACTACTGGTGGCAAGCCGGCGCTCTCATGGGAAGCATGCTGGACTACTCCCACTACACGGGCGATACGAGCTACGACAAGCTTATCTCCACGGCCCTGTTGGGGCAGGTTGGGCCCGAGTTCGACTACATGCTCCCGACGCACTTTGGCCAAGAAGGGAACGATGACCAGGCCTTTTGGGGGTTTGCCGTCATGGCGGCTGCCGAGAGGAACTTCCCACACCCCGATGAGAACATCCCGTCCTGGCTGCAGCTCGGCTCGAATCTGTGGAACTCGCTCGCGTCGAGATGGAACACGACGGCCTGCGGTGGCGGGCTGCTCTGGCAGATCTTCGCCTCCAACCCGAACGGCCTCGATTACAAGAACACGGTCAGCAACGGCGGCTTCTTCCAAATCTCGGCACGGCTCGCGCGGGCCACGGGCAACAACACGTACCTAGAGTGGGCCGAGAAGGTCTGGGACTGGACCGAGGCCGTCGGCATGATCGACGCCGACTTCAACGTCTACGACGGCGCGAGCGCCAGCCACGACTGCAAGGACACAAACCCAGTCACCTTTTCTTACAGCGCCGCCATCTACCTGTACGGCGCGGCCGTGCTGGCGGACCACACGGGCGACGAAAAGTGGGTGCATCGCACCGAGCGAATCCTCGAGGCGGCCCGCTCCTTTTTCAGCCCGTTCGAGAATGCCACCAACATCATGTACGAACACGCTTGCGAGCAGGTTAACACCTGTAATCAAGACATGAAATCATTCAAGTCTTATCTGTCCCGTTTCGTGTACGCAGCTAGTCTGTTTGTGCCCTCGATCCAGCCCACCATCGACGAGCTGTGGCACACCTCGGCGCAGGCGGCCGCCAAGGCCTGCTCGGGCGGGGCCGCGGGCACCTCGTGCGGCCACAAGTGGTATGTGGGCGGATTTGACGGTGTCACGGGCCTCGGCGAGGAGATGTGCGCCTTGGAGACGATTCAGGGGTTGCTCGTGGGGGGGTCGAAGAAGCCCCTGAAGGGGGACCAAATCCAAACCGTGCGCACGTTTGCCGCGTCGCCGGCAGCCAAGCGGGGGCGGTACGATATGCGTCTGGTGTAAATACGAGGGCAGAAGTTGGATACTGGGTCCTGGATTACATTCCGCTGTACATACATTCTGGGAAACACGGATAGATATAGACATTTGCCCTGCGCACACCCCCAGAGCTTTCGCTTTCTGCCGCTATATTGCACAAGCTCAAGTCTTGAGTCAATCTGCCATTTGATCCCCGGCCGCATCAGCAGAAACGGTGGCCCAAGCTGGCCCAGGAAGCTGTCACAACCGCGGACTTTTCTACTTGTCTCCATCTGGCCACAAAAGACCGCACAATAAAATCGGGATTTGGGGCGCCTTCAGTCCGTTTCCTGCTGGGGAATCAGGTTTTATTCGGGATAAGTTAAAGAACGGAGAAAGAGAAGAAAGAGGAAGAAAAAGAAAGAGGGGAAAGAGGTATAAAA
>Ga0247824_10001473_pt1 | contig 12863 bp, 10 predicted proteins | sample 13C_PalmiticAcid_FD_194412 | JGI IMG/M metagenome (GOLD analysis project Ga0247824, IMG submission 194412) | Soil microbial communities from agricultural site in Penn Yan, New York, United States - 13C_PalmiticAcid_Day48 | ecosystem: Environmental > Terrestrial > Soil > Agricultural land...
GTGACATCCCATCACGAATGTGCCCCAGCCTCGCTTCTTATCGCCACGTTGCCACTGACTGTCCCAACCAAGTCCAAGCTTGACTTGATCCTCCAGGGGCACCTCGGGCAGGTACTCTTCCAGTAATCCGAGATTGACCGGTCTGGACTCTACTTTTTGCGCAATGGCGATCAACTCGGAGGGTGTCCTGGGTGCCAGCTAACAAATACATCCAACAGGAGTAGTAGGCACAATGTGATCAGCGATATAGAATCTTCTTTCAGCACATTTGTACCAGTATCCTGCCGCCTCCATGTTTTTTTCTTATCATGCTCGGCACACATCAAGCACTGTGTGAGGTATGTAAAACTGATGGGGATCCATCCCCTCATTCCAATATGTCCCATGCTATCCATCGAAATCGTATCTCCCGTCCTTACCTCTTCGCCTCGACCGTTCAAGATGACACTAGTGACAAATCGTTCCGATCGCAGTTTATCATCCTGAGAGGCCAGGTTATAAATGTCCACAAAGAGGCACAAGAACGGGTTTTGCTGGATAGGCAAATAACTGTAAAGGCAGTGCAAAAGGTACAAGGACATGACTCGTACTTCCAATGTTTGGCGCTTATCATGGGAAAGAGACACAAAAAGGACCGTTAGCAGTAACCCTTTTGAATCGGATGGAACGAATAGAATGACAACGCCGAATCTCGTGCCACATTGCTCTCAGGGACACGGACAGTGTTTTTTTTTTCTCTCTCTCTCTCCACAACATTCACACATGTACTTACATCTGATTGCTGGTCGTGACCGCCGTTCTGCTTCTCCAACAGGATTCGCAGGCTAGACTGAACAGACTCCACCGCGTTCAAAACGTCCATAATGGCGCACCCGGCCCTGAACTCCCGATCGACCGCCACAGAGTTCAAAAAGTTGCTCCCGGTCCGTTGTAGGGCATGATCGAGATGGTTGCCAAGAAAGGTTGCAATCTCCTGTGAAGGGACCGTTATCATACTCCCTTCCGTTTGAGAAAACAAGTTGTATTCTACGCTGTGATTTGGTTGTAATTGTTGATTGTTGTTGTTGTTGTGTTTGTTGCTTTGTGCCGTGTGTGATAAAAAAAGGTAACGAGGTTCCTTCGCCACTTCTTGGGAATCCAGGACGAAACAGTTTCCCTTTCACTTTCTTATCCCCCCCTTTTTTTTCCTTGAAGAAAGAGAGGGTGGTATAAATGTCGACGGGGCGGCGCTTTCTGTTGATGGGGAGGATCGGATGCAACACAACAGTTGATCTGATGAAGAGCCGTTAACTGACAATCCCTTGTGTAATCGATTCCAGGAGGCGCCCAAATGGAGAGAGGAAGTTCGTTTGATTTTTTCACCAGAGTAAGTGTCGGTTACTACGAGAGTAAAAAAAAAAAATGAATGAAATCGTCAGCCCAATTGAACCAAGAAGAGAGGGAGGGAGGTGGGGGGCCTCATTCGTTTTTGCAGTATCATCCTCCTCGTTCCCTTCCCGCCTTCTCGGTAGTCTTAATTACCTGGTTGTTGAGATATGAGGTGATGAAGCAAGATGGGGATGGTCCCGTAAACAAATGGAGCTTGTCCAATCTTGGGCCGCCTGCAACAAAAATCTTCCTTGTCTGTGCGGAGCAGGTACACACCGTTCGGTTCGTTTTGATGAAGATACCTTTCGTCTTCACGCACACACACAGGCTGCAATCGGCAGAGATGGCTTTGATAAGGCCAAGGACCAACGGTCAAGAATAGAGAAGGGGGCGCTCTGGTGAGCAGGTCTTGGGGGTGACGGGTCAAGCAAAAGAGTTGGAGGGAAACTGTTTGTATGAAACGAACAAACAAGCCGGAGCAGGGTTTCAAAGAACAAAAGGACAGAATCAGTTGCTTTGTAGAGGAAAAGAGAAGGGGGAATGACGGGAAGAGTAGCGTGCCTTCCGACAGAAGTTTTGCCTGATGGAACGCAAGCTGTGCAATCGTGCAGAGGTGCAGAGGTGCAGAGGTGAGGAATGAGGTGCAGGACGAGGATCAGTTAAGGAGGTGATCGGTGTTGACGAGGCTCTGACGAGATCGGGCGTGCGTGCGAGGGGTGTTTTGTTTCCAGGCGTGTCCTGAGGAGAGTGATCTCTTGTTCGGTTATGAAGAGAAGAGGAGAGGAGAGAGGAGAGAAAGTTGGGGGGAGGACAGAGCAGTGGGGAAGGACTTGATAAAGAGCTGCAGTAGTCGCTTGTTGTCCACTATCCGTTGACCTGTTGCCGGATAGACCGCGTGCCCAATGCTCTCAACCCGTTGCTGCTGCCCAAAACGAACCTTGTCCATCCTGCATTGAGTGATAACCGCCTCCAGCACTGGTACCTCCAGCACCGTCACCATCGTCATCATCACCACCCTCGATCCATTCACTCTATGGCAAACGCTGCTGGATGGTCACCATCTTCATCTCCCCTTTCTGGTTCCACAGGCTTTTTTTTTTTTTTTTTTTTTGGATTCCCACGGACCTGCGGTGGAGATCTGCCGTTGCCCCAACCCCCTTCTTTCTCTATTCTCGCGTTAGGCGTCCGGCTCCAGTTCTGCCATTTGCTTCTGTGCTTTTTTGGGAGGTCTAGAACTGCTCTCTCGCTTTTCATTCTTCAACAGGACGCCCAATGCCTTTGAATGAAGCAATTAGCGTGCGCTCCTTAGATGAGGTGCATGCAAGCGTAACCAGGGGTCAGAGAAGAGAGGGTTCGCTCATATTCAGGGCTCTTACTCACTTGCAGCTCTCTCTCTCTGAAACTTCTCGTTCTATTCCACGACCATATAGTACACTGTCCCCAGTTGCGAACGCTCCTTCTCCACGACTTTTAACCCTGCATCTTGAACCAATTCCTCAATCTCCCGGTTCCAGTAGCATCCATACTTGTGAACATGTCGGTCCAGTTGCCTTGCCTGCATGTCCTGCATGAATCCCCAATGGCTATTGCCATGCTCTAGTAATAGCAATTGGCCGCCCGGCCTCAGCACTCGTCTCATCTCTTTCAGCACCTGCACCGGATCCTCGAAACTGCAAAGCCCAAACGTATCCACAACCGTATCAAAGCTCTGATCAGGGTAAGGGATGGCTGCCGCATTCATACTCTTGAACCGGATCTCTGTCTCTACCACCTTGGTAGGTGTTGGTATTGACGTTGAAGGTGATGATGGCGATATGGCGGCTCCTTGTCCTGTTCCATGACCCCCTCCTTGTTCTTGTAGTGCTTGTTCCTGTTGATGTTCCCGCGAATGGGCTATCCGCTCCAATTCCAATTGCTGCTGTCGCCTCAACTGGTAATCGTATCGCTTGCCCAGATCGCTCTCTGCCACTTTTTTCTTCAATACTTCCATCATTCCCTCTGAGAAATCTGAAAACACAATCTCATCACAGCATCCCTTGGGGTAATAGTCCACATTCCGGCCAGTCCCTGATGCAATCTCCAGCACTCGTCCTCGCGCCTGTTTGAGCAGCCGTTTCCTCCGACGTTGGATCCCAAGGAGGTATTCATGGAAACCAACATCCTTGTCATAACCAGGGGCCAATTGGTCAAATGTTGAACGGCGGGCGGATTCTGTAGGGAACCGAGTCTCCTGCGAGGCACCACCAGCCCCAGAAGGAGGAGTGGAAGGGAAAAACGTCAGTGCGGCCGAGACTCCTGTAGCATAGGTCAACAGCCCTCCTATGATCAACTGCGTCCGGGAGAATCGACCAAGGAATGACATTGTCGAAGGTGGGTCCTGAAGGAACTTCAAAGAGGAAGTTGGGCAAAATACGCATCCCACGTGACATGATGGAAGCTGTCCACAACCAAGGCACCAAGGCTCTCACCACATGTGTTGCATTTTGCCTCTTTCTTCCACTCAGCCCTCGCCAATCTATCCATAACAGCCAACATCACCGACCCGCAGCGACCAGTCCAGAAATGCAGCCTACCCAAGCTTTTCGATGTCGATCCTCGGGCAAAATCGTCAATATCGAGACTTTTATCGACCCAAAATCGGGTGAACGCATTGTTCTTTGGAAGGATGTCCAACGGGCTTTCAAGAATGCAGAGTCCATCTGGAAGGGAAGTTGCATGTTGTCGTTCCTAAAAGACGAGGATTTTGAAGAGTAAGTGCGATCGATAGGAAGGTCTTTTGTGTCTCTTTCTCCACCTCAGACATCTCATATTTTGTTTACTTTTTATTCGTGGGAAGGATTACTCCGTGGCGGACCGCTTACCACCCGGACGATGTACTCGAGGTGGATATAGGGGATACCAGTCAAGTCCTTCATAGCAGAGAAACCTCCATCGCAGCCCATCCTGAGACACCCCATGCACTCAGAGAACCGACGCACCATAACACTGGGCTTAGTCACCAACGCTCCGCCAGTACCGCTGATACCAACACACTAGCTCGAATTGTAGACACTCTCGCGATTATGGAAACCAACACCAGGAACCAGGACGCTCAGTTGATGGCTCTTGTGCCACAGAATCAGCCGCCCTATCCTATCATGCAATATGTGGACCATCGATTTGAACGACTCCAAGGTGAAATAGACAAGAACAGGCAGCTCCAAGGTCAATTGGTCCAGATGCAACAACAAATGGACACCAACCAACAGCAGATGTATCAATTACAAAAGGAGACTGGCGAGGAGCTCCTCAAAAAACAACGAGAGATGCTAAAGATGCAACAACAAGCACTCGACAGATTGGCCATTATACAGAGCAGTATGCAGGCGCTTGTAACCCAAACGTACGAACTACACGAGTATCCGATTCCTCGGTTATTCATCGTCCTTCCAAAAACATTGGGACTCTCTGGCAAGATCAAAAGCCTCATATCAGTTCCGATTGTACTTTTTGTGCGAGTGCGGCACTCACACCATGTCAGAGGACATAAGGACACCACATCAAATCCACCTGGCGAAACACGAAGGATACGATCTGGAAAAACCGACAGTGTTCTTTGAGCGATACGGGAGCTATGTGCTGACCCTCATGCACATGATCAAGTATGGAATCAATGCTGCCGGCCTGATTGTGCTTCCATTGGCAAATTCCAGGATCGTGGAAGGTCTTGAGACTGCTCAGAAACACATGGAATACCTCAAGAAGAACTTTGCTCCTCTTGTCGAAGACACCATCAAATTCCTCAGCGATATCAAGAGCAACCAAAAAATAGGCGAGGAACTGGGTGAAGACCGTGTGGGATTTGATCAACTGGAGGCGCTCGAAGGAGCTGATTTGAGACAACTGGAGTCGTATCTAAAAGTCAAGGATAAAGGACGAGTTCTTGGCAACCTGTACAGGATTGTTACGTCCGAGGGTCATGTGAAATCGGTCTGCTTCGATCATTACCGCGCGAGCTACAGGGAGGTAGCAATCAAGCAGCTGCAGGAAATTGTCACTGTCAATAGTGGAACATACATTAAGGAGACAGGCAGCATTGAGATCAAACTTCAGACTAGCACTCAAGCCAAGCAGTTCTATGACGCCATGGAAAAGGCGCGCTGCATCCAGGAACTCGAGATCACATTTGGATGGGATGCTACTATGGACGACCTTCGACAGTTTGCCAAGGCTGTCACCAAGGCCAATGTGGTCAGTCTGACAGTAAACGGGACGTATCTCAAGAGCCCGGCGCTGGATGTTGTCAATCGGACCCGGCGATTTGATCCGATCATGCAATTAACATCGAATGCTCGAGTCCAGTCTTTCCGGATCAAGGACTTTAACGACTTTTTCGCTCGAGTCAGCAAATCTTCTTGGATCCTATCTCCCGTCCTCCGAGTACTTTCACTGCAACCTGAACTCCCCTCACAAGGCAAAGACAAATCCATCGGCAGCCTTTTCAGGTATTACCCAGGATTAACAACACTGGAAGTGAAGCTCAATCACTGGGGTTCAATAACAGAGGCTGCATTGGACCTTCTCAATGAACTCCCCAGGCTCGAATCATTGAAGGCTGACTGCGGGACAATTTCTGTTGCAGTAAGGATCGTCAAGGGGAATGTCCAAAATGTGATACTGACGGCGACCCGACTCAATGACCTCGCCCCTATTGATCTCGAAGAAATACAAAGGAATATCTCTAGCAAGCTGCTGGTAAAGTTCATGCCATGGGTAGAAGACGTGGACCAGCTGCCCGACGCTTTTCGACCCCCAGAGTTCAACCACATTCGAATTGGGAACAAAAATCCAGCAGTTCTAGCTTCACGCGAGTGGAAGCTCCAGGACTTGGTGGAAATAGCCATTTCTGAAACCGAAGGGTTTAGTGTGTTTTCCATTAACTGCGAACGACTCACTTTGACTTCGGACGTGGCGGATGGCAAGATTCAGAATGCCGTCTTGAACACTACGGAGCTCAGTGATCTCCTATCAGATGACTTTGCGGCCATAGAGCTTGGATATCTCGCCCGATTGAGGATAGGCGACACTCCTCTGATGGCTTATGAGACTTATGAGGCTCGACTTGCCCGAATTCTCAAGGTCAACATGACGAACTTACACCTTCAAATTGGTTCGCAACAGAGGCGTCCACCTTGCGACAAATACGCGATGAAGCTTTGGGACATTGTCAAAATGGCTGTATCCAACGCTCTCTGTAGGATTGAGTCACTGAAGATTGATTACTGGAATCTATCTGTCATCACAGGCGTCAGCCAGGGACGAGCCCAGAACGTGATCTTGACAGTCGATAAACTCAGGTATTTCGTCTTCGACGGCCTCGATACCATTCAATGGGACACCTTCCCTAAGGTGGTGATAAAATACCACCGGTATGAGAGCGGATTAGACATGCCAGTGAGTTTCAGCTACACTCTATCGGAACGCTCAGGAGAGCAGCATCTTGTCATCACAGCACCCGGGCGGAAGCTTCAAGACTTGGTGGATATCGCCACCACTGAGGCTCTCGAAGGACCTGGATCATTTTCAATCGGCTGCCCACGACTCTCTTTGACTGCTTGCTTTTCAGAAGGCAAGCTTCAGGACATGACCATGACCATCCAGCAACTTTACCATCTGGACTCTGAGGACCTCGCATACATCCAGCAAGGCCATCTCACACGGCTCATAATAATACAGACCCCAAAGGACAAGGAAAAGGATCGACTGGCAGATGTTCTCCGTTATAGTCAGGCGCTCAGGCGCCTCGAAATCAAAGATCAAAAGAAACGGGATCCATCTACAAGAAATGCCTCCGAGATCGGGTTCCCGGATCTAGTATCGCTTGTCACATCGAATACCTCCAGCAGCGTTCAGTCATGCTCAATCGATTACCAACGGCTCTCTTGGACTACCGTTTACTCAGACGACGCCAGTACCATGGATGAGCACATGACAGTCATGCGAATCAGTGACCTCAACTCTGATGACCTTGCATACATCCTGCATGGTCGACTTTCTCGACTCACAATAATAATAACCATGAGCAAGGGAGACATGGATGTATTGGGTGATCTTCTCTACCGTAACCAGGTGCTCGATCATCTTGAGCTCAAATATGAAACGCAGAGTTTGGCTCTTGGTAGGGCTTCCGAGATGAGGGTTCTGGACTTTGTAACGTTTGTCACATCGAATTTATCAAGCAAGCTAAGGTCATTTTCGATCGACCACCCAAGATTCTCTCTGTCTGCAACCGTGGCACATGGCAAGATTAAAGACATGAGCATGCAGATCGAGCAGTTCAGCAATCTCACTTCCGATGATCTTGCTGTCTTGGATCACCAAAATCTCGTCGAATTAATGATAGCGCGCTCTCCTGTAACGACGGACATGTATCAATTCTCCCGGATTCTCAAGGTCAGTAGGACGGAATTCCACCTTCAGATCGGGCGCAAAGAGGAGCGTCAACCTGCCGACACAAAGCTTGAGATGAAGCTTTGGGATATTGTCAAGTTGGCTACAACCACAACCCTCTGTAGGATTGAGTCACTGGTAATTGACTACTGGATGCTATCTGTCACCACGGGCGTCTATCGGGACGAGGTCAAGGATGTCCTATTGACAGTTAAAGACATCGGTGATCTCCTTCCTAGAGATCTTGATGCCATTCGATGGGGCACCTTCAGCAAGCTGTCGATAGAGTACACTTCACGGAAAGGCGATGAAGATCGACTGAACGCCATCGCAAAAAGCGAGGGTCAGTTGTATCAAATTCAAAAGTCGAGAAACGCAAGGTCGGATCATCGTAACAACGCCCAAGCGGAAACTTCAAGATTTGCTGAAGATGGCCCTGAATGAGCTCACGTCGTTTTCAATCACCTGTCCACGACTCTCCATGGATGGCGACTTTGCACTTTGCAAGGTCCAGAGCCTGAGAATGACTATCGAGCGCCTAGATCACCTAACTTCTGATGATCTTTCATTCATCCAACAAGGCCACCTCTCTCAGCTGACTATAATGCAAGACCCTCAGGAAGGGGATGAAGGTCGACTGACCGAGATCAGGCGTATTTCTCCGTCTCTCAACGTAACATACATGAAGAAGCTGGACTGAGTTCTAGGACTGGAGATCAATATTAGCCATTCCGATAGCCGATAACAAAGCCTTCCGCTTGAGCATCGTACGAACTGGATACACTAGATAGCACTCTGTGCCTGCTGATCTTGTGGTTTGACATTTTTAGAAACAAGATAGTGAGCTGTGTAGAACTTTTGTCAGATATGAAATAGCTAAGTACATAGGGGTGATCCAGGAGGTCGTACGCATACAAACCCCAGGGTTGAGTTTGAGTTCGAGTTTGAATTCTGTAAGGCGAGAGTGCATCGCGATAACCGACGCCTTGCTATTCGAAGGATAGCGAAAGTCGCTGTGAAAGTCGAAGCAAGGGGCTAGACCCGCCCAAAAACCCAAAAATCAAACTGTGCGGCTTGGCAGTGCCACCTGACTGAATGGCGAAGACTTGTCACTTTCTTTCGCTCAGCCCTTTTCACTCAGCTCTCATCTCTCGCAAATAACTTCGACCAAGCTCAGTCCAGAAAATGCTGCCTACTCAGGCTTTTCGAAGTCGCTCCTCAGGAAAAGTCGCCAATATTCAAACAAATGTGGACCCCAAGACAGGAGAACGTATCGTCCTTTGGAGGGACATTCAACGTGCGTTCAAGAATGCAGCGACTCTCTGGAAAGGAAACTGCATTTTGTCATTCTTGACGGATCAGAACCTTGAGGAGTAAGGAGATGATATGAAATACCTGGAGCGTTGGCACTGGATTGAGATGTGAAAGTGAACTTGACATGCTTTGATCATCTTTTGTCCACTTCAAGGATTGTTCCTTTGAGAATTTCTTATTATCCAGACGATGTGCTCGAGGTGGATATGAAGGTCACCAGCCGATTACATCGCCTCCCTTCAACTCACATCAGGACCTTCCCTGTAGACGGTGAGTCGGATGAGTTAGGTCATTGGGCATTCTGATGTTCTGCCAATACCCAGCATAAGCGCACTAACTCGAAATTTTGACCTCCATTGCGATGACAGAATGCAACACTGACCAACGCCCAATGGACATGATTCAGGACGTCCAGTTGATTGCCCTTGGGCAAAACCAATCCCTCCATCCTTCTCCTGAAGTTTTCATTTTGAGACAAACGAATCCTGGATTAGCTATCATGAGGTCCATCAATCAACGTGTTGACCGACTCCAGGTTGACAACAAGGAGCTTCAGGAACAGTTGGTTCATATGCAAGAAAGGCTTTACGAAAAGCAGGACCGCATGTTTCTGATGCAGCAGCAGGCACTCGACAGATTGGTCATCATTCAGAGCAGTGTTCAAGCACTCGTAACCCAGACGTACGAATTGCACGAGTATCCGATTCCTCGGCTATTCATCATTCTTCCAAAGACACTGGGACTCACTGGCAAACTCAAGAGCCTCATTTCAGATCAATTCCGACTGTACTTCCTTTGCGAGTGCGGCACTCACACCATGTCAGAGGACACCAAGACAACACACCAGATCCACCTGGCGAAGCACGAAGGATACGACTTGGAGAAACCATCCGTGTTCTTCGAGAGATACGGGAGATATGTACTGACATTGATGCAGATGATCAAGTATGGAATCACTGCTGCTGGTATTATAGTGCCACCTTTGGCAACATCCAGAATCATCGATGGGATTGAAACGGCCCAAAAACATATGGACTACCTCAGAAAGAACATTGCTCCCCTCGTCGATGACACTATCGACTTCCTGAGTGATACCAAGTTCGACAACGACATGGGTGATGCAGTGAGTCCAGATCCTCCAAGGCCAAACCAACTGGAAGCCCTTGAGGGAGCTGATTTGAGACAGTTGGAGTCGTACTTGAAGATCAAGGACCAAGGACGGGTTCTTGGCAACTTGTATAGGATCGTCACATCGGAGGGTCATGTCAAGTGGGTGTGTTTCGACCATTACCGGGCTACCTATCGAGAAATAGCGATCAAGCGACTACGGGAGATCGTCGAAATCAACCGTGGCATGTATATTGAAGAGACTGGCAGGATTGAGATCAACCTCACGACGAACATTCTAGCTAGGGAGTTCTATGATGTAATAATCAAGGCGCGCTGGGTCCAGGAACTCGAGATTACATTGGGGTGGGATGCCACAATGGATGACCTTAGAGAATTCGCTAAAGCTGTGACCAATGCCAACGTTGTCAGTCTGACGGTGAACGGGGGCTGTCTGAAAAAACCAGCGCTGGATGTCGTCAACAGAGCGCGGCGATTTGATCCTATCATGCAGCTGGCGTCGAATGCTCGCCTCCAGTCACTCCAGATCAAAGGCTTTGACGACTTTTTCGCTCGTGTCAGCAAGTCCTCACTGATGTCATCTCCCAAGCTCCGAGTGCTTTCGGTACAGTCAGAACTCCCTTTGCACGACAAAGTCAAGTCTATCAACGGCATTATCAAGCATTTCTCGGGATTGACAACGCTGGAAGTGATGCTCAACCACCGGTGTTCGATAACAAATACGACATTGGATATTCTCAAGGAGCTCCCAAGGCTCGAGTCATTGAAGGTTGACTGCAGTACACGTACCGTTGCAGCAAATGTTATGGGGGGCAAAATTCAACGGGTTGTTTTAGCGATTGATCGAATCATTGATCTCTCTCTGAGCGACCTCGAAGTCATACATGACGATTATTTCAGCAAGCTGTTGATAAAATATGCCCCACAGGATGGACATGTGAACTGGCTACCGGAAGCACTCCAAACTCCAAACTTTAGACGCATTGAGATCATGAGCAGAGGGGGGAATTGCTCTGGAATCCTAGCAGCATGCGGGTGGAAACTTCGAGACCTAGTGGAGATGGGCTCCACCGAATTTCCTCAGGAACTTGCATCATTTTCAATCGAATGTCAACGACTATCTCTCGCAAGCGTGACACATGCCGATATTCGGGATACCGTCATGAGAATCAAGCGGCTCAGTGACCTCTGTTCTGATGATCTTGCGGCTGTAGAGCTTGGATATATTGACCGACTGGAAATCATCGATACTCCTCTGAAACCCGATGGGGCACGACTAGCTCAGATTCTCAAGGTCAACATGGCGAGTTTTCACCTTCAAATCGGTGTCAAAGGAGTGCGCCCATCTGTCAGTACAGAACATGAGATAGATCTTTGGGACATTGTCGAGATGGCCACGTCCAACACTCTCTGTGGGATTGAGTCACTGAAGATTGACTACTGGAAGCTATCTGTCACCACAGGCGTGTATCAGGGTTCCATCCGGGATGTAGTATTGACTGTTGAACTTCTCAGCGATGTCGTCGTCGGTGATCTCGATACCATCCAATGGGGTACCTTCCCCAGGCTGTTGATAAAGTACGCTCCACAGCAGCGTGGTAAGGATCGGCTTAACACCCTCGTAACCGAGATGTTCAGTTGCATCTATATCACATACAATGACGGGCATTTTCTGGTTATCCTAGCAGCTAGCGAACGGAAGCTTCAGGACCTAGTGGATATGGCCACCTCAGAAACCCACATCGAACTCGCTTCATATTCAATTGACTGCCAGCGTCTCTCTCTAACTGCTGACATTTCGCAAGGCAATGTACATAACATGACCATCAGGCGGCCTACTCATCTCACCTCCCACGATCTCGCATACATTCGGCATGGCCATCTCACGCAACTCGAAATAAGGCGGACTCCAGGGGATAGGGATACACGCCGATTGATCGACGTTCTCAAGCACAGCAAGAGGCTCAACCATTTTGAAATCAGACGTGGAAAGGAGCAGGTTCTCCCTGGTAGCAAGAATCCAGGGATGAAGCTACTGGATCTCGTTAAGGCCTTCTCGACCCTTATTCCACAAAAGATCGGGACATTTCTAGTCAATTGCCAACAATTCTCTCTAACTATAAGCTACTCCGGGAACAGTACCAAGGAGATCGTTATGACGGTCGTGCGGCTCAAGGATGTTCTCTCAGACGACCTCACATACATTCACCAGGGCCATATCACTCGACTCGAAATAGAGGAGATGCCAAGGGAAGTGGATAGGGATCGATTGATTAATGTTCTCCAGCACAGCAAGATGCTTCGCGGATTGGAAATCCGATCTCGAAAGGAAGATGATCCCATCATTGACAACGCTCCTGAGATGAACCTCTTGGACCTTACAACGGCTGTCACATCGAATGTCCTCCATATGATGCAGTTGTTTACGGTTGATTGCCGACGATTTTCTTTGACTACAAGCTTCTCACAGAAACATACCAAGGACGTCGTTATAACAGTCGTGCGGATCAAGGATCTCCTCTCAGATGACCTCGCATATATTCACCAAGGTCATATCACTCGACTTGAAATAGAGGAGATTCCAAAGGAAGAGGATAGGGATCGATTGATTAATGTTCTACAGC
>Ga0247824_10001475_pt1 | contig 12859 bp, 8 predicted proteins | sample 13C_PalmiticAcid_FD_194412 | JGI IMG/M metagenome (GOLD analysis project Ga0247824, IMG submission 194412) | Soil microbial communities from agricultural site in Penn Yan, New York, United States - 13C_PalmiticAcid_Day48 | ecosystem: Environmental > Terrestrial > Soil > Agricultural land...
CCAGCACTACAGAGTCAGGAGCCAAGCGCCCTCCAGTCATTCTGTGCATCGGAATGGCAGGTTCAGGCAAGACAACTTTCATGCAGGTACGACTCAAGCGCTGGTTGTAGAGGCGTAACGATACCTTCCGTCAGAAGACAGGATAACTGCCGTGGACGGATTCTTACCTCGATTGATTGAAAACGAACATAGCGCCTGAACGCCCACTTACACGCCAAGAAGCAGCCTCCTTATATTCTGAATCTCGATCCTGCCGTCGCCAATTTGCCCTTTGCACCCAACATTGATATCCGTGATACTGTCAACTACAAGGAGGTGATGAAGCAGTAAGTTGACAGACGATCGGACTCTGAGAGGTCAGGATGTTAGTATGGTCGAGCTAAGCAGCCATACTGATGTTTGGCATTGCTCTGATTAGGTACACTCTGGGACCTAACGGAGGAATTCTCACAGCACTCAACTTGTTCACGACCAAGTTTGATCAAGTTCTTGGATTTGTCGACAAGAGAGCTCCTACGCTAGAGTAAGTCTCTTTTGTGTTATCACAGGAAGGGCGAAGAATAAGGGCGAGAGGAGGGAAGCCACAAAAAAAAAAAAAAAAAAAAAGTCGACTCAAAATTCTAATGTGAATCTGACCGATCGACTCCTGCACTTGTAGTTACATCTTGGTGGACACCCCCGGTCAGATCGAGATTTTCACATGGTCAGCTTCGGGATCCATCATCACGGACACTCTAGCCGCCACTTATCCAACCATGGTTGCTTACATCATTGACACACCTCGTACCACTGCACCTGCGACGTTTATGAGCAACATGTTGTACGCCTGCAGTATTCTCTACAAGACCAAAGTACCGTTTATTTTGGTCTTCAACAAGACAGATGTCAAACCACACGATTTCGCAGTGGAATGGATGACGGATTTTGAAACGTTTCAAGAGGCATTGCAAAAGGACAAGAGTTATATGAGCAGTTTGATGAATTCCATGTCGTTGGTCTTGGATGAATTTTATTCGCATTTGAAGGTAGTAGGCGTCAGTGCAGTGACTGGAGCTGGCATGGACGACTTTATGAAGGCAGTGGATGAGGCAGTGGTCGAATACGATCGAGATTATAAACCAGAACTGGAGAGAGTCTTGGAAGAGAGGCGGAAGAGGCAAGAAGCACAGAAGGAGGAACAGATGGCACGCATGTTGAAGGATATGGCTATGGATGAGAAAGGAAAGGAAGTTCGACTTGGAAAGGGACTTCCACGTCGCGGAGAGGAGGTGGAGGAAGAAGAAGAGGAAGACGAAGACCTTGATGGCGATGATGATGGGTTTGAAGATCATGAACGGAGGCCCAGATACAGGCGTGAGGGTCTGGATTCGGATGATGAGGACATTACAGCATGGAAACAGGATCTGGAAGAACGCAAGGCACGGTCTGAAGAGGCATCCTTCCAACGTTTCATCTCTGGACAACGTCTTGAGTAGTGGTAGATGCACTGCTCACCCCTCTCCTACTTACTCATCATAAAAAGAACATCATTGCAGCGACACTTTTGCCAAAAGACTGTGGGAGAAGTGACCGTCGCGCAAACTTTCTGTTGCCACCAAGATTGGTACTCAACAGTCACCTGCGCCGGACGAAAAGAAACAACTTGATCTCTCCACTTTCTCTTTGCTTGCTCATCCTTCTGCTTCTTCTATGACACGAAAGCGGGTCAAGGTAGTCTCAAGCTCGGACGAAGACGTTCCTGTGACTACAAATCGCAAGTCGCAAAGGGGCAGGACAGCATCAACAACAACGCCTGTAGTGACCCCTCGCGTTTCGACTCGCCAACGATCTTCGACATCAGGAACCACCGTCGCGTCCAAGACTAAAGCTTCAGAGAGTACCAGTACTCCCCACGCAACCAGAACATCATCAAGAAGAAAAGAAGAGGAATCCAGTGAGGATACACGTGGTACTACGACAATAGCCACGAGATCCCGTCCAGCATCAGTTACCAAAACGACATCCTCGTCAGCTCGTATCACCAGGGGGAAGAAACCAGTTGCGAAAAAGGCACCCGAGGCTCTTGATGGATTACAGAGCGGTGGTGACGACAACAACAATGATAGCGACGATGATCATGATATGAAGGATACCAGTGATCAAGAGGATGAGGACAATTCACCTACGACGAGTCCTTGGATATACCCAGATCTGCTCGGTAAATACAACCAAAAGAAATGGGGGGAATCAAGCGTCGGAAGCACGGGTCGTATCTCCCCTTTGAAAGTTATTTGGTTCTTGGAAAAATAACCCTCTCATCCCCGATAGATCCAGGAAATATGCCCAGTGTCAAGTCAGAGGATATGGAGGTGGATCGGGCCAAAGGGTATATCTTGGATCACATCCTCAGGGCACACTCTGTGAGCACACATGATGGACAAGACGAGGATGATACAGATACTTGGGCTGCAGCATTTCAACCGACATTACCTGTGATTCGATCTGGTTCAACAGATCACGACGGAAACGATAGCGGTAGCAGCAGTGGCAGCAATGATACTGATAGTTCGGATGATGAGGATGAAGTCAGGAGGAAACGACTCAAACGAAATCGACAGACTGCAAAGGCGGGAAAGCGTAGGAAACGGAGCAGTAGTATTGTAGCCACCTGTGGCGGTAACACGGTCTGTTTGATCGACTGTCGGCTCGGGAAAGTGATGGCCAAGTACAGCCATGTGGAAGAGGAGCAGTTTATGAGTCTTGCTTGGACGACTCTGGACCACGCATATGAAGAGGCGTCCAACAATGAAGGCAAGAAGAACCCTGTCCCCGAGGAAGTCAAACATGAACGGCAGATCAATATTCTAGCAGCAGCAGGTATTTTTTGTTGTTGAAGAGCTCGACACGGGTGCTAAATCATGGAGCTTTCAGGAAAGGAGAGCGCTGTTCTAACTGACAGATATACTACGTATCAAATGGGGAATGGGATCCATGCTTTAGGTCGTATGGGCAGTATCAAGCTGATCAATCCGCTGCAGAACACATGTTACAAGTATCTTCATGGGCACACAGACGCTGTTCTCCGGTTAAAGTTTTCTCTTGCGAATCCACGGTGGCTATTCAGTTACGACCCTTCACTCGGCTACGATTTCAAGTTGGCACCATTGCTTTGTTGTTGATAACCCATACTCAACCTCGTCTTCCTCCACCCCTTTCTCATACACGTTAGGCGCGTCAATTGACGGGACTGCACGGCTCTGGGATATTGGATCAGCCTCCAACTATGAGCACGAATCGTGGTAATGTTCATCTTTATCTTTAACAGCTGCAAAGGGAACACGTCTTCAAAGATTTATGGGCTGACGAACTGACGGACTTGACGAGACTATCGTTTCAGCTGCCTTGCAAAGTTCATAGGACTGGATGAATCCTCAGTAACAGCTATCGGCGTCTCGGAAAAGTACTTGATCGTTGGAACGACCAAAGGTCTCATGGCTCAATACAACCTCTTTGAATTGAACAAGCGTCTGGAGCAGAGTCGAACGGACAGCCGGAAACAAATCCTGAATGTCGAGCCGGAAAGGTTATACCCACCATCGCAGGAATGGCATGAATCGGCTGTGGATGAGATTGTGTATATCCCATACTTTTCGGAAAAGTCGTATGCTGCTATCAGAGACAGGATGGCGAAGGAAAAGAACAAGAGCAACCATCGCGGCCAGAATACGAAGGGGAAAGCAGCTGGAAAAGGAAGGAAAGCACAAGCACCGAATCGAGGAAGAGGAAGCGGAAGAGGAAGAGGTGGAGGTCGAAAAGGGACCTCAACGACTCGTCATCGAAACCACGATAGCGACAGTGACGACCAGTCTGAGGATGATGACGGTGCCAGTAAAGATGATGCGGATACAAAGGATGCAGAATTCGTTTTCGCGTCGCGTGAGAACTATCAGGGGGAAATTCTCGTGTGGAACGCTACCAAGAGCACCAAGACCGATGCAGATCTGAAGACCATTCTTGAATGGACTATCGCAGAGAGCTGGGCCAAGTTCACGCTGGCAGAGAACATGATCGCTATTCCCAAAAAGACTGATGCAGACGTGTTTCTGAAGAAGAAGAACTGGGAAGAACGCAGGCAGAATGTATTGGTGGCTGGATCGACCGATGGAAAGGTCGTCTTGTTTGACCTAAACCTCCAACCCAAGCGGAAAAAGGATCGTAACATCATCGCTGCCAAATCATCGAATGTAAGTTACATGTGGAGATCTCTCGTCAAACCCCATCCACCCACCCAGAATGCTGCGACATTGTGCTGATCATAGCGCCTGCTTCAACTCTAGAATATGGCACATCCCATCTCTACAGAGTTGCTCCGGGACGTTACAGTATCAGAAGACTTGAGCATGGTAGTTGCCGCAGATTGGAGCAACCGCGTCTTCATCTGGACTTATCACGAGGATATTGCCCTCTGAAGCAATGAGGTCCTACAGGCAAGTATTAGACAACTACCACCACAACAAACGCTTGTACCAACAATCTGTAATGGAAAATGAATTATTGTATTTTGGTTCGTCAAAAAAAATCATGAATGGGGACTACCCTGCGTAGCTATCTTCTATCATAACGTATGATGGGATGATTAGTGTCTTTACAGGCCGAGAAGGGATCCAAGTTTGAGTTTGACATTGCCTCCGAGAGCCTTGACAATAAAGGGGAGGAGATTCTTGAGAACGATATCTGGAACTTCGTTCATAGCGTCCTCCAACCAAGGCATGCGCTCACCGCCCATAGTCCTGAAGTCGAAGACGAACTTGATGCCTTCGAAGATATTGAAGATACTGCCAAAGATTCCTCCGAGCTTGATGATAGCATCAAGGGCGATCGAGTTGAGACCACCGTTCTGGCTCTTGTTGTTGATGTGGATAGGGTTTCCGAGATTGCGGATCTCCATGAGCTCGGAAGTACCCTTCTTGATCATGATACCGATCGAACCCACGTCAACCTGGAGGGGACCATCGTTGGTGAACTGAGTTTTGAAGCTTGCACCTAGAGGGCTGAAATGCACGTTGACATCGCCGATATTGATGGGTGACCAGAGAATGACCGCAGGAGGTGTAATCATCAATGAACTGAAAGCAGTGAAGGATCCCAATGTCACACCACCAGCCGTGACATCCTTAAGAGCGTTCTCCCACCTGAGAGCGTTGGGGAGGATACCGCGCATTGCAACCTTGAAAGCTGGCTGGATGACCTGGATGAAGGCTCCCATAGTCCAAGGAGACTTATCCAAGTTCAACGAGGTGGCCTTGACATCAATGAAAGCATCGTTCTTGTAGTAAGCATAGAGCGAGATGGGGAAGTTCATCTTGAGTGGAACAGACAAAGGAGCACCGGGCATGACAAGGGTAGCCTGAATGCCAGTGGTGGTCAAGGCGGTATTCATGTCACTAAGGCTAAGTGCGTTGCTGGACTTGATGAACTCGGCTGCCTTCTGGAAGACAGTGTTCAATGGAATCTCAAGGCCAATCTTGGCAGCAATATCGAATGCTTGGCTGGGGGAAGCACCAAACTCCACGCTGTTGATAACAACGGAGCCAGGAACATTGCCAACAGTGCCGAACAAGAGCTGTGAGACAGGAGTAGAGAGCGAGCCAATGATCTGACGAGCTGCAGGCTGGAAGGGCAAGGCAAGAGTGAGGGCAACGTTGCCGTTCTTGAGCTCAAAGTTGTTGATGGTAGGGTAGACGAGACCATTGCCTCCAGCAGAGATCTTGAGTCCGACGTAGGGCATCTCAACCGAGATCTTGGATCCAATACCTCCGATCGAGGCAGCAACTGTAGCCGAGAGGTCGTTAGCGCCAGGTGCATTGAGGTCGAGCTTGCTGATGCTGAAGGTAGGTGCTCCAGGAGTGCCACCGCTGATACCACCGATGATTCCAGTCAACTTCTGGATGTAAGGAGCCAGAGGGACCGAGACCTTAACCTTGTCGAGGATGTGGAAGACATTGCTAGCGCTGCCTCCGAAAGCGATCTTGGAAACGACCAAGTTCGCGTTCTGAGCTCCTCCGTTAATGATGCCATTGGCAATAGCAGCAACCTTGGTCTGGATCTCATCACCACTAGCCAGGTTGACAAGCGAGTGAACATTAATCGCAATCTGGTTGTTGCCAGAGCTGAGAGTGATACCAGGAACGGAGACAGTGGCCAAAGGAGTCTCATCCAAGAAAGCGCTGACACTGACGTAGTCGAGCAAGAGCTTAGCATCAAATTGGTAGCCGAGCAGAGCGATCGCAATATCGGCACCAATGCTTGGAGGGTTCTTCATGTTGATATCAGCACTCTCGAGCGACAAGCTGTTCAAGATAGAGGTGGCGTTTCCTCCGGTCGAGGGCACAAGGGACAGAATCTTGGAAATGGGGATGGGAATCTTGACACCCTCAAGAATTGTGTAGACGTTGCCCTTGCTTGGTCCGAAAGCAATGCCAGAGATGACGATGTTGCCCTGAGGAACCTGACCGGCAACGACAGCGTTAACAAGACCGGCGACCAAGGTCTGGGTGGTTTCAGTCTCCTTCAAGGTGGCATCAATGTGGGTGCCGATGGTCAAATCGTTGCCGCTGGAACCAAGTTGGACCTTGGGAAGGGACACTTCAACCAATTGAATATCGTTGATGCCAATGTTCAAACCGACGTATCCAAGGTTGAGCTTGGCAGGCAAGGTCAAGTTGCGGATGGCAATGTCAGCATCAATACCGATAGTAGGAGCCTGGTTCAGGTTGATGGCAAGACCAGAGAGACCAATACCGTTGAGCAAGGAACCAGCACCGCCGACCATACCACCGATTTTGGCAATGATGGGCACGATATTGATTGGCACAATAACACCCTGGAGGATGGTGAAGTAGTTGGTAGGAGAAGCACCGAACTTGGCTCCAGAGATGATCAAGTTGGCTTCAGGGACGGCCTGACCAGCGAGGATAGCACCAACTAATCCAGAGATAGCCTGTGACAATGCAGGGCTGCTCAGAAGGTCAATATCGATATGGACCTGCAGGGCCAAATCACCATTCTGAGGAGCCATTGTGAACTTGGGGATAGAGACCTGGGCCAGTGGGATGGCGTTGATACCAACGTTAGCGCCGACGTAGTTGAGCTTGATCTGAGCAGGCAAGGTGACGTTCTTGACAAGGACTGCAGCGTCAACACCAATGACCTGAGGAGAGTTCAAGTCGACGACCAAGTTGGAGATCTGAACGCCGTTCAAGAGAGAACCAACACCACCAGCACCGAGCTTAGCGATAGCTCCATTCAACATAGCGGTAACGTCCAAGGGGATCTTGACACCTTGAAGGATGGTGAAGACGTTGGTAGGCGAACCTCCAAAGACAGCACCAGAGATCACCAAAAGAGTTGTGGGCAAAGGTTTGGCAGCAAGGACAGTCTGGACGAGGCCATTGATGATCTGAGACAAGGGCTCGCTCTCCTGAACAGCAAGGTCGATATGGAGCGAAATATCCAAGTTACCGTTGTTGGGGGCCATGGTGAACTGAGGAACAGCAAGCTTGACCAATGGCACCTCACCAATTGCAATGTTAGCGCCAACGTAGTTCAACTTGATCTGTGCAGGGAGAGCAAAGTTCTTGATCGAGATCGAGGTGTCAACACCGATGGTCTGAGGAGAGTTCAAGTCGATGACGAGCTCGCCGATAGCAACACGCTCCAAGAGCGAACCCTGGCTGGCAAGAAGAGCGGGGATCTTGTTGATGATAGGAGCAACGTTGATGGGGACAGCGATAGCCTGCAGGATGGTGAAGACATTGGTAGCAGATCCACCAAAGACAATGCCCGAAACAACAATGTTGGTGGCAGGTGTGGTCTGGTTTTTCATGATGCCGGTAATGAGGTTACCAATGGCAGCGGTCAACGGTTCACTGGGAAGGAGAGTGACATCCACATGAGCGGTGATACCAAGAGCGCCATTCTCGGGCTTGAGCGTGAACGAGGGGATAGCAATCTGTGCCAAGCCGACAGTGTCGAGAGCAACGTTGAGTCCAACATAGTTGAGCTTGACCTCAGCAGGAATGGTGATGTTCTTGAGCGAGATGGCAGCATCAATACCAATGGTCTGGGGTGAGTTGAGGTCGATAACCAACGAGCCGATATCGAGACCAGCCAAAAGGTTTCCAGCACCGCCAGCAGAGCCGCTGATGATGGCACCAATCTTCTGAAGGTAAGGAGCAAGCGCAATAGGGATCTTGACCTGAGAAAGGATGTGGAACAAGTGGTCCTTGTCACCTCCGAAGACGGGGTCGTAGATGACGAGGTTGGTAGGTGGTGTGACCTGTCCTGGGTAAAGGAGTGCGCCGACCAACTTGGCAACCTGAACGCTAGACTCTTGTGATTGGTTAACATCAACCAAGGCCTGGAAGTTGACCGACAAGGCGTTGTTGGCAGAGGTGAGAGTGAACGAGGGAATGGTGAGCGCAGCCAAGGGTGTGCTGTCCAATCCAAGAGAGACTCCAACGTAGCTGATGCTGATATCGGCAGGCAAGGTAAAGTTCAAGACCTGGACACCACCTTGAACACTGATGACAGATGGGCTGTTCAAGTCAAGGACGAGTCCAGAGAGAACAATGTTGTTCATGTTGAATCCACCTAGACCAGCAAGCATCTGGTTGAGGTAGGCCTTAGCCTGCAACAGGAGAGCGGGCAAACCAATGGGGACCTTGATCTGAGAAAAGGTCTTGATGTGATCCGAGGTGGAAACTCCCAAAAGGGGCTTGGAGATAACCAGGCTGTTGACAGGAGAGGTGGTGGTGTTGGACATGAAGAAGTTGACCAAGTTGGCAATGTCGGTCTGAACCTCAGGAGTGTCTTGGATGGTGACCGAGGCCTTGATAGCGAGTGTCAACTGGTTGTTGGCAGTCGAGATGATGATAGAGGGAACATCAACATGGGCCAAGGCGTGCGAGTCAAGAGCAAGATCGATACCAAAGTAACCAATGTTGACAGCAGCGTTCAACGAGAAGTTGCTGACAGTGAGCGATGTGCCGAGCTCCATGACTGGGGCCTTGTTCAAGTCAGCAGAGATAGCTCCGATCTTCAAGTTCTTCAAGAGGTTGTCAGCCATTCCGGTGCCGTTCAAGCCCAATTTGGCCATGATCAGGTCGACATTGGCCTGGTTCAAGACAGCCTTAGAGGGGATCGCAATGTCAATCTGGGACAACAGATCAAAGTAGTCCGAGGGCGAAACACCAATGCGCAAGTTGTGAACAGTCAAATCCTCAGGAGTGTTTCCGAGCTGACCACCGAGAATCTCTCCAACAAAAGTGGCAACCTTGGTCTGAGCGTTCTCTGCATTGTTGAAGTTGAGGTTGGCCTGGGCCTGGAGAGCATTGGGACCAGGTGCCATAGCCAAGTTGGCGAGACCGACATCAACAACATCAACACGGTCAAGACCACCGCTGATGCCAATGAAAGGAACGGAAAGAGAGATAGGGATGGGGTTCGAGAACGAAGCCTTAGCACCAGCCTGAAGACCGGCATTGGGGATCGTAGACAGAGAGAACTCTGTGAGAGACAAGCCGAGCTGAGCCAGGATGCTATCCAGGAAGCCTGGTGGGAGCGAAGGAGCTGTACGACAAATGGTTGATGGATGATAGTTAGAAAAACATGCTCAAGATAGAAACGGAAAACACTTTCGACTTCAAGGCATGTGTCTGTACTTACCACTCCCGCCCAAAAGACTGCCCAAATTGATGTTGACAGAGATCTGGGACAAGGCATTGATCAAATCGTCGCTGCTGTGACCAAGGACAATACCACCGATGCCAACCGTGCTGGAGATAGACTGCTTGGCAATAATGGCATTGACCAACGCAGCAACCTTGCTGGCGATGTCCTTGCCTGTGCCGACAGAGAGAGCAATATCGATCTTCGACTGGACGGTGCCGCCATTGTACTGCAAGCCTGAGGTCAAGCCGATACCAGCAAGATGGGATCCATCCAAGGACACTTGGAGGCCAAAGTAACCAATGTTGGCAGCGACGGGAACACCTAGGAACATATCCAGGTTGATGCCAATGGAGACCAGGTTGTTGGGCAGGACAGCAATAGCAGCCTCGTGGATGGTAAACTGAGCCAATGAGCCGATCTTGACAGTGACAGCATTGGGAGCAATTGTGACATTAGTCTGAGCCATGAGATCTCCAAGCAAGTTGCCAGAGCTGATTGAGCCCGTGATCAAGCTTGAGATAGGGGCAGCAAGATTGAGATGGTTGAGGGTATTAATGGCATCACTAGGGGAAACACCTATAGCCAGGTTGGAGATACCCGCCGTAATGTCGAGGCTGGAGCCTGTTGTCAATCCGCTCACGATCTTGGCAACTGCAGGAGGAATCTCAGGTGCAGGCTCCCTGAAGACAATGCCGACACCGACAGAAATCGCGACATTTCCTGATCCTGTTCCGACTAGGTTGGCAAGGAAGAGCTGTCCGAGCTGGCTGTTATCGAGGTTGATATCCAAGGCAAAGTATGGGATGTTCAAGTCAAGCTCGAAGGGCAGAGGCAACTGAATTCTGGGCTCAATCAACAGGGTGTGGCCAGGAGAGGTCGAGATGGCCAATGACTTGAGGTAAGTCATCAACGATGGGCCACTTCCAGAGCCGAGCTTGCTGATATCGATGGGCAAGTAGGCCTGAAGGGATCCAACAATCAACTGCTTGAGAGTGGTGGTATCGAAGTTCAAGAGAGGCAGGTTGAGCTCAAGTCCTCCAAGGAGCGAGTTGAGGAGTAGAGTCACTGGCTGAGTAGAGTTGTCCTTGGTTCCAAAGGTGAGGTTTCCAATGTTGACGATCTGGTTGATTTGACCTATTGTGTTGTATTGACGACAATACCGTTGGTGTTAGGATCCTTTCTACAGACGTCGATATTCGTAAAAAAAAAAAAAAAAAAAAAAACAGAGGCAATGACATCCAACTTACCAGAAAGGAAGCCGTTCACCAAGGCACCCAGCTGCTGAGAGGCAAGAAGATCGTTGTTGAACTTGAGGTCGATCAACACTTCGGCATTCATGAGTCCGGGTGTAAGACGGATACCGTCAACACCAATGGTCACAACACGAGTGCCATTCAGACCAAGATCAAGGGAAATGTATGGAATGTCCACATCAACATTCAAGGGATTGTTCCAAGTGATGCCAACACCTGCAGTCAATTGAGCACCAGTGACAGCCCTGACGATAACCTTATTAATAGTTGGGGCCGTAAGGTTAATGGCAGGGTTGAAGAGTCCACTGAGGCCAATCACTGGAGGCTTGGGATTGGGATCAACATTTGTTGGCAGGATAGGACCAGCTGGCTTCATTTGGGTGGGGATAGTGATAGGGGCCATTCCCAAAGGATTGCCGCCCAAAGTAAGATCGCTGATGACCAACTTGGGTGGTGGTCCGTTAGGTGTAGCTCCACCGAGGAGGCTAGTCACCAAGTTGTTGATCGAGGTTTTCAAGGCAGGCATTGTGTTACCGTCCGCAACATCAATTGTGGCCTCGACATTAAGTGGGCCAATGGCATTGGGGAGTTCCAGTGGAGACGTTGTCACATTGGCAAGGTTCATGTCGTCGAGGAAAACCTTAATTCCAACGACGCCAAGATTCAATCCTGTGCCGATGGGGTTCGTGAGGGAACCATTTACACCCACGACTATTTGTGTGGGCTTGGTGATCTTCAATCCCACATGGGTCAGGTTCAAGAGACCAGGGACCAGGTACTTGTCCATCATGCTCACTGGCTTGGGAACCATGGACGAGAGACCACCCATGATAATCGATCCAGGGGAGGCAGCTTGATCACCAATGGTCACTGCGGCTGCGTGAGGCGCGAGGGAGGATCCCAGGATGGCCAGGCCGGCAACTCCAGCCAAGGCAAAGAAGGACCCCACCTTTGATAGTTTAGATGAGGATGACATGGCAAATCGTTATGTATATATATGACAGGAAAGGGTCGTTTGATGATGGAAGGGTCTGTTGACGACGTTGCCTGATCGAGCCTGAAAGTCGCACTCCTGGAGGGGATTTGACTAACGGCGATCAAGTTCACGTTTCAGATTCTCGACTCCTGTTGAACAGTCTTTATCCTAGTGATTGTCGATGAATAACAAGCACACGACGCGTTAGATATAGAGTACAAGGTGATGGGCAGCTGAGTCGGGATCGGAGGAGGAGAGTAGAAAAAGTGGAGCAGGTAAAAAGGCAAGTGGAGAAGGCTTGGGCGCAAGGAGTCTGTGGGTTTGGGGGAGAAAAGATCGGAGTAGGATGTTTCTACATGCTCTCAACCGTTTCAGCCGTCCGATGTGCCTTTTCATATGACACCCGAGTATACCGAGTATACGGTTGTGGAATGAGAGCAGCGGTACTGGCGGTCTTGAGGCACTGCGCCATGGGATCGGGGGGGAAATCATCAAAGCACCGAGGAGGAGGGATATTGGGGGAGCGAAGTGACGATGATGGTCAGCATTGGCGCTGAATTCAGGTTACGTGAGCAACCGAACCAAGTGGGGGAGGAAAGCCGAATAGCCCATCTCATCCATTTCTGCGATATTGTTGAATGCATATTACAGGTGCAAGGGGTTCTTTGGGCAATGTGACAGATGTTTTATGGAGTAGATAGATGTAGCGGGAAATGGTGATGGGGATTCAGGGCAAGAGCCTCTGAATGCTGTGTTTGTGGCAGGTGACCTGAACGTTGGAGGGATATGGATCACCACCAATGCGAGGAGGGTGTGGAGGGTGTGGAGGAGGTGGTGGAGGAGAAGGACACCAGGTACTTGCCTATGGCGATCAAAGGATGAAGAGGAGGAGGAGAAAGGTGGAAGGTGAGTGTGCCTG
>Ga0247824_10001476_pt1 | contig 12858 bp, 8 predicted proteins | sample 13C_PalmiticAcid_FD_194412 | JGI IMG/M metagenome (GOLD analysis project Ga0247824, IMG submission 194412) | Soil microbial communities from agricultural site in Penn Yan, New York, United States - 13C_PalmiticAcid_Day48 | ecosystem: Environmental > Terrestrial > Soil > Agricultural land...
AAAGTACCAAAGACCATCGCTGGCAATGACCATCGGAGTGATAAAGGAGCAAGTGTACAACTGGATGCGCTTCATCTTGTTGAATGCCATTCACAGGATCCAAAGAACTGTGTTTTGCCAGGACCCTCATCGTTCATACATACCATGGATTCAATCTTTCTCGATGACCGATGGATGTGCCAAACCAGGTTTTCTAGCAAGACGGATCACAACAAAGACCGACCGCCAATAGAGCCGGTCATTTACCTCTGACCTCGATCTTCATCTGGTCCTTGATTCTTCCACCGGCGTGCTTCTACTCCCAGTCCATTGATGTGTCATTGGTTCCTGCACCTGATTTCAAGCAGCAGATGATTGAATAACTCTGAAGACCGTTGATTTGGGGTAATCGTCTTCCTGTGAATACGTCTTTCCATCTCCTCACGGAGTTCTCTAATCCGACATTTGACTTCTCATCGAATGGGACTAGAACCTTAATGTGTAGCAAGACAAAGAGAAAGAGACAATCCTTTGTGTCATTTTCCCAGCCGCATGCGAGGTAATTGCTGCTTCGCCATTCGAGTCTCTCCTGGAGATTGTGCTGTTGTACTAGTTATCATCCCGCTACGAATGACGCTCGAGTTTAGGATACCCGGATGCGAAGTGTGAGAGTTACTTGCGACGCAGCAAGCGTCCCGCCACGGCTTTTTTTAGATTGCCCAGAGTCGACCAATCTCGCCATGATGATTAGCTGATTGGCAATGCACATTAGTTTGAGATGCCTCCCACACAGGCAAAGCCCAAACGATGCGGAAGACCCTCAATCTGCTAGTGTACAAAGGTACAAAGGTGACTTTGACTTCTCTTCATCCTCCTTTTCTCCTCGACCACCATCAATCACTCATTACCGCTCCAACAACTGCCCTCGATATCGCAAGCATTTCTACTATAGCAACTATGAGCAACCACACCTTTGACAGCCAATCTGGAGAACATGGAGAAATCGATCAACGCCCCAGCGTTATTATGGCTGCATGTCCAAATCTTGAACCCTGTGTCTTCGGGCCGTCCGCCCAATTGTGCGACACATGCCTGCAAGTCATTTCGCGTCTCATTCAACAACATAATTCGTCCCCTCAAGTCGACTCCATTCAAAACAGTTCACCACCACGGACACAAACTGGAGCGGAAATGGTAATCCTCCTTGGGTTCGTGTACATTGCTCAATTGATGATGTTCTTTCTATGACCTATTCGTCTAAAATGATATCTCGCAACCAACAATCGATCATGTCATATTGAACCAGTTAGCCAAAGGTCAACCTGAACAAATTCCATTCGATGCGGTATGCCATTCACATAGTCAAGATTAAGAAAACAGCGCTGGGGACCGTTGATCCATTGCTAGCGTCTAATTTTTGCTTGGTTATCTATATAGGATATTTCGAGTGCCCAGCCCTTCAGCAGGCGTTGTCGTAATGGCAGTCGCGCCGAGAAATCAGGGTCTCGTAATGGTGTCGGAGCCAGGGACTTCACCAACGCTGAAGGCGGCCTAGGTTTGGTTGCCGACCTTACATCCTACAGTGGTTTTATGCCGATTAATGAGTCGCCCGGTTCGTCCGAGTCAGAAACTGCAGCGTCATGGCTCGAGACTTCAGATTTAATGGATGAACCTTCGACTGATTCATCTCCGAGGATTGGTTCAACGGCCGACATGGACAACACGCTGCCTCTCGATCCTGAAGGCAGCTATTTCATCCCATCCATTGCGCCCCTCGGTCCATCCCGGCTTGGTCCAGTAGCATCAGGTTTGTATGCTCTCGATCCTGAAGGCAGCTATTTCATTCCATCATTAGCATCAAGTTTGTCTGGTGTGCCGGAGCTACCTGCATCGAGCAGTGGAGGTCCATTGATTGGAGATAATAGTCCGTTCATCCGCGATATCGTACGCCCATGCCCCAAGGGTGATTACTGTTATCTGGGCACGCCTGCACTTATGGCATGCAATTCCTGCCTGCACAAGGGAATGACCACGCCAAGTCGTGATTTGATTCCGTTTGAATGCCTTCCTTTCAGTAAAGATGAGGATAAAAGCGTTCGAAGACACCTCACCGCGAAAGAGATTCTTAGCATCCTGTACCTCAATACGCGTTATGGGATGTCGTTCGGCATGATCGAAGATCTGATCAAGTTCCCCAAGTCGACAATCTGCAGGCAATGTAATGCGCCGAGAATCCAAGAATGGTTGAAAAGCATTCCAAGATGCCCAATCAAGAACAAGCGCAACTCCAAGATCATCAAGAATGTCGACGACAAGATCACAGCACGTTCATCTTGACTGCGGGCTGGTCTTCGTCGCGGTTGCAAAGTAGCATACCCTATTTCAATAGTAAGGCATATGTTCTTGTTACAAGGATCATTTCATAGTTATACGTCGTATATTCAGTCAATCAATACCCAGAGAAATAAACCGATGGTTCACTCGACGTACCGATGGTTTGATGCAGATGCGCGCGAGGCAAATACACCATGGGGTGTGCTTGGGAGATACCTGTTTTCTTTGAGGTAGGTAGCCTCGGTTCTGAGATGGACTGCTTGATGGGATAAATAGCTCTATCGATGAGAAGCGAGATTGGGTGGCCCAAGTAAGAAGTCCATGCCTTGAGGAGCACTCGCCGCCTTATCCTCTGCCAAGAAAACAACTTTTGAGCATGTGACAATCGTCAAGTCCAGGGCACGTTATTGATACGATCACGATCTGTGCTGCTGGAGTACTGAGGCGGTGTGATACGGGGAGCAGCTACCATTTGGGGTGGTTGATAGGAGGTGAGTCAATGGAGAAGCATCTTGGTAAATACACATTTTGAGCATGAAAGACCCAAGCGTAACATACGGTCATAGTTGTATCCAGGGCGAAGATTCTCATGACGCTTTGGCATAGAGATGCTTTAGTCACATGGGTTCGACTTTGTCGCTGAAGGGGCAGATTACGGGACTCACATGAGCCTTCGCAAGGATCATCCCAAAGGGTAAGATCATCGTCTTGCGTGGTACAATTGTACATTGCATATGTGTAATCCTATACAACTGTGCTTTTTCTGACAGCTGGCCATTTCTTAGCACCACTTACGTCTCCACCATTCACTCATACTATTCATGATCAGAAGGGGCAACGTGCACAGCAAGTTCGCCATTGAATATTCAAGACTTGGCTCTCGGAAAAACGAACACAGCAATATGGAAGAAACCGAGGAAATCTCAGAACAGATATGAGATTCGCAACCAAAACCAAACCAAGATCAACTGAACTCGAAAGTCATCCAACTCCCGACTCCTAACTCCAGCATGGACTTGAGACCATTATCTACTGGGAAGCGGTGAAGATAGATCAGTGGCACTTTAGACTGTGGGTTCAGGGTTCCCGGGTTCGTGGTCAATGGATCGTCAATCACGGGAGACGCACTCAACCTCGCTGGAGTTCAACCATCGAACTTGCATCGATGCATAGTGGCGAGGTTCCTCACTTTGGAAGAACACTAAAGGAAAAGGATCACAGTCCAGTCATTTGGTGCCATGATATACTCGGACTGTGTCTACCTACACTGTATTATTCATGTTCATGGAAGCACAAGATGGCTACAGCCACATGTCTTCGGGAAGCCATCTATTGCGAGACAGCACTTTGCGCTTGAGTGGATTGCTGACTACTTGGATCCTCCAGTCATCGGTAAGTGCACGCCATCTGTTGAACATGGTACACTATTCACATTCTCTACTCTCATCCACACGATCCTACCATGGTGAATGGCTTCAAAAGGCCCAGTCAAATTACGCGACCGTGCCGAAAGACTATCAATACCGGACTGGAAGGCGATCTCGATATCCCGAGCTCCAAATCAGGACACTCGGCCTCTCTCAATGACACGATGAAAGGATAGTCCCACTTGAGCAAGCTTGAGCCTGAGGATTGCAGAACAAATCATTCACCAAAGTACCAAAGACCATCGCTGGCAATGACCATCGGAGTGATAAAGGAGCAAGTGTACAACTGGATGCGCTTCATCTTGTTGAATGCCATTCACAGGATCCAAAGAACTGTGTTTTGCCAGGACCCTTATCGTTCATACATACCATGGATTCAGTCTTTCTCGATGACCGATGGATGTGCCAAACCAGGTTTTCTAGCAAGACGGATCACGACAAAGACCGACCGCCAATAGAGCCGGTGATTTACCTCTGACCTCCATCTTCATCTGGTCCTTGATTCTTCCACCGGCGTGCTTCTACTCCCAGTCCATTGATGTGTTATTGGTTCCTGCGCCTGATTTCAAGCAGCGGATGATTGAATAACTCTGAAGACCGTTACTTCCTGTGAATACGTCTTTCCATCTCCTCACGAAGTTCTCTAATCCGACGTTTGACTTCTCATCGAATGGGACTAGAACCTTAATGTGTAGCAAGACGAATAGAAAGAAACAATCCCCCATTTTCCCAGCTGCATGCAGGTAATTGCTGCTTCGCCATCCGAGCTTCTCCTAGAGATTGTGCTGTTGTACTGGCTATCATCCCGCTACGAATGGCGCTCAAGTTTAGGATACCCGGATGCGAAGTGTGAGAGCTACTTGTGACGCAGCAAGCGTCCGCCACAGCTTTTTTTAGATTGCCCAGAGTCGATCAATCTCGCCGTGATGATTAGCTGATTGGCAATACACACAAGTTTGAGCCTCCCAGACAGGCAAAGCCAAACGATGCGGAAGACCCTCAGTCTGCTGGTATGCAAAGGTATAAAGGTACAAAGGTTACTTTGACTTTGACTTCTCTTCATTCTCTTTTCCTCACTTCTTCTTCCTCGACCACCACCGCCCTCGATATCGCAATCCTTTCTACTATAGCGACTACGAGTAATCTCGCAGTCTCCACCATCATGTCGACGACCATTCTGCCATCCCCTGCTCAGCCCGTAACCAACGAATTTATGGCTCCGTGCTTCTGCAACGTGCTTACCCTTGATGCACCGTGCAACACATGTTGGCCTTTCAGCTATGCCATGGATGAATTGAAAGCGGTCCACCTGAACTCATTCCATTTCAAGGAAGACAACGCGCCGGTACAGCAAGAGCCCATTGGGACCTCCCCACAGTTCGTCGTGGACAAACCGATGAGTTATGAACCTGAAGAACTCGTATTGGATGTGGTATGTCTCCTGCATAATTATAGTGAAGGAAGCAGTGAAGGAAGCAGTGCCGGAGATCATTGATCCATTGCTAGCGTCTAACTTTTGCTTGGTTTCTATTAGGGATTCGGAATGGCCCCGACAGTCAGCAGCCATTCTTCTACGAGTAGTCGTTCTTCTACGAGCAGCCATTCTCATACGAGCAGCCATTCTTCTACGAGCATGCGTTCTTCCCAGAGCAGTCGCGACAAATCAAAGTCTCCTGGTGGTGTCGAAGCCAGGGGCGAGTCCATGTCTAAAGCTATTATCCGAAAGCGGCTCTCTGAGGATAGAAAGGACAAGATCATGAAACGTCACCAAAACGGAGAATCGTACCAAGATATCGCCGATGCGATTGGTTCTTCCAAGTCCACAGTCTGGAGGATCCTCAATGAGAGTCGACACAAGAGCCAGATGGCACAGAAGAAGGACCTACAGAGGGCGCATACAACGACGCAGATGGCACATACAATGCCGCAGATGCTGGACCTACAGATGCTGGACCTACAGATGCTGGACCTACAGATGCTGAACCTACAGATGATGGACCTACAGATAGCACAGTGATGGCCACGACAGTGGACGCGGACTAGATGGGAAACCAAGGAACAAATAATGCTAATGGTGAGGTCGCATGTCTTTGAACAATTGATCATCCTACTGCAATGTTACACAGCGCTTGTCGTTGCCGCAACAGATCGTCGAACACGCATGGCGTTTCTCATAGCATCGCACCCTATTGCAATCCATGGCAAAGTTCAATAAACCGTCAACGACTCACTCGACTTACCATTCTCTTGATACATGTGATGAGTTATGGTCTACGGATAAGCGAGAGGGCCGTTCGTCCATTGAAGGTATAAGGGACAATCGATACTTTTATCACCTCTCTGTCGGTGTAGTGCGAACACTCTCGCATTCGAGGTATGGCCGACATAAGTAGGCCTGTTATAAAGAGACTCCAAAGGTGGCTTCTCTCTTTTCTTCACCCCTCGCTCGACTGCCATCAATCCTTGATCACTGCTCCGACCACTGCATTCGATACCACAACCCTTGCCGCTTTTTCGCCACCATGGGTAACCGCGACCCTGGCCACCAACATAGAGAACTTGGAGAAACCGACCAATCCTCCGACGTTGTCATGGCTTCATGTCCAGCGTGAACTGGGATCGCCCACCTCTGCCGTGCGACAAAATGTCTACAAGTCATAACGACTGCATGGAAAACGAGTGGCCGTTGCGCCGCAGACTTTTTTCTCAGCAAAAAGTAGCTTCTTGCAGATGCCACCGGCGCCCATCGAGTACTTGCAACTTCGAATCAAACAGCCAAATCAAGGGCGAATGCACCGTGGAGGCCTGACTCCTGAACTTGGACACATCTCATTCGATGGGTAAGTCAGCCACGGTCATGACAAAGGAGGCAATACTGAAGGCTACATTCCTTGTCACCATCTCACACCAGTTTGAAAACTTGAATCCAGTAGGACAATTCGAACACCTCTTTTGAGAAAACTAGAGCACCCCAGTCCGTCAGCAGGCGTTGCCATCACGCCGAAAAGTAAAGTCTCGTAATGGTGTCGGGACCAAGCGAGTTCATGGCCAAATCCGAAAACGACTCAACATAACGTCCTCATGCTTTAACCCTACACAAACAAAGACATATGCTGTTGGTACTTTGAAAGGCTACGACAAGCTACGACGGGAGGTGACGGTGTTCCTGGACCAGGAGTCTCACGATTGAAAGATGTTGATAATCACTGGGACCAAGACCATGCTCGCTGGATACATCGCAAAGGAAAGACATCATTACAGATGCCAAGTGTCTAGTCTGCAACAAAATACCCAAACTGGTTGTAGCCGCAAACCTTGATCACATCTCAAAGCGGGATTCAGTGAACAAGATCAGGACCGATTTCAAAGTCCAGGGCTTTCAGATGACGGATGTTGTTGGAGCACAGAAGCTTACGACCTCATTGCAGCCAAGAACAACGTTGAACATGGGATATTGTAAGTCCTCTTCGATACCTCCACGACGAGATTACATGGAAGAAGCGAACCACTGATATGGCACTTTCACACCAATATACCACGCGTTTGTTGAAAGAAACGGCACCCGGTTCTTCACGAATAACAGCAGTGTCTCTCAGAGTGCATTTAGATCCACTCCAACGTCGGATACTTCAATTCAAACACAGGAAGATTTGCGAGCGACGAGGAGATAGCCTAGCGTACAGTGGATAAGGCTGCAACACTCGACAGTTCATTGCATTACGTCGAGCACAAGGGATAGTTTACCACAGCCACTTCTGCATACGTCTTCGATCGGACAATCGCCAACAAACCTTGGAATTCCAGCCTTTCATACTTTGTATCACCCTGCAGAAGCGTGTCTTCCAATGGAGTGGATCAACGCAATGTTGAAGGGAGCTTGCCCTGTTGGTACTGTCTCTGCGGTTATTCGAGGTTTGAAGATGTCATGGAGCAACTTGCAATGTCTACTTCAGCATAGCCTCACGATGACGGCTGCATCACCCCCTTGGACAGAGAACGTCGAGGCTGCTCCGCCTTCAACAACTCAACAACAAGTGCATGAACGAATCAGCTCACTTGTACAGCTCTTCCCGCATTTTACCCCAAAGAGCCTTACGTAAACCATGCAAAAGAACCATCAACACAGGCGGCGAATGACGCGGTAGAGATCCAAGAAAAAAAAACCATCTCTCAACCTTAAAGACATGTGTGGCGAAGGCGTTTTGCGTAAGTGCAAGACGGGAAGCAACTACCGAGAATGACTTCCCGTACACGAGCCGTGCCTGAACCGATTGGTTCCTGAGACGCAGCCTCTTGTTAAAGATCTAAAGGCTAAAGGCATACATAGCTTGATGTGATCAAAGTCGACATGCAACAAGCACTAAAGCGCCGAGCCAGCAGCTCTTTTGGAGTGGATTGTCTTCCGGCACAAAACTGTTGTCCCTTCCCAGTGTTGTGGGCCTCCTTTCCTTCCCGTGCATAGTCACGGATATTTTACTCAGTATCAAGGCATGATTGCATTGCACATTGGACACGTACACACATCAACCATGACTTGTCATTCTGTGTTCCCGTGCCAACATCCATCCTTGTTCGACAATGGGAAAAAAACACAAGGAAGCGAGTCGTTACCACGCATGTTCCCCAACTAGAACACTAGGAGTCCCTTCATCATTCGCTTCGATTGCCACATCTACCCCCTCTCCCTATTCGGGTCGCAAGAGGTTGGAATGAATGTTCCAAGACCTACGTACCATGTCAATTTTCAAGAGAAAAAGGTTCATAAGCAAAATTCCCATGCGTTCGAGGAAAAAGCAGCACCCAAGCCCGAAGATAGGGGCTACAACCTTGTTTGTGGGGTGCAGCTGCATTGCTCAAACTTGCAGGAACACAGTGAAAACAGAAACACGGCATTTAACCGTCGATTTTCTAACCTGCTAATGTCTATGGTTCTCGGTCTTAACCCCCTACCGACTGCCAAGAGTCTCCTGAGAATATACCCCCGCTGCTCGTCCCCATGCTCAGCCTAAAGGGCGTCATGGTGTATAACAACACTCGTCGTTAGCATTGCGCTCAACAATGTCGTAGTTCCTACAAATTGAACGTCTTGTGCTTGTGTGCCGAGGAAGGAAATGATACAACACCCATGATTGAGTGTCATAGACAGCACCAGTACCCGGACTGATTCAAGAGTGGAATTGCCCTGGAACGCTGGAACGCAACAATGGCTTTATCAAGTCCTACTGGAGTTCAATACGATACACAATGGCACCCCAACTAGTGCTGAGCGCAAGAAGCTATCGAGCCTGACATCTTGAATACAAATACCCTCCTCTCCGCCCTCTTGATATCATTATTCGCATTCTCAACACTTTATCGACGCTCCATTACCGCAGCTTTATTCTCCTTTAACGTCATGGATAGCATCTTCTCAGGCAGCCCGTATCAAGGAAATGGCTACACCTTAGGCTTGGACAACCTCGGTCGTACCTTTTCGTCCGCTCCAATCCGCACCGCTGCAATGATGCCAAACAAGGATGAGGTTCAGAATCAAGGGAGATCAGCATTGAATACCACGAGTACCTTCTCTGGAAGAATCCAAGCTCAACGGACAAGTGCCGATCCTAGACCCTTTTCTCCTAGCCCTTCATCTCCATTGCACTTTTCATCGCCGCCGCCGAGTACTACTCCATCATATCATGCATCACAGTTGAGTACAGTGATGAGTGGCCATTTTGGGGTTTCGCATCAAGCAGGGCCACCGCCAATGACTCTGAGCGCCGTTACTGTTGGTTGCCATGCCCAAGGAACAAGACAGGATTCCGCTCCTTCTCATCTTGGCTCGCTCGATTCGTCATGCTTCCCATCACAGTCGAGCACAACTGTGCTGAATCAATATGTGGCCGGACATCTGTTGATCCCTAAGAGCATCCCTGCTTTTGGCCCTCCAAACCCCAAGTTTGAGCACTTTTCTCCTGGCTCATCGCTTCCATCGTTCATTCATAATGGGGGTGTAGATCAATCTGGACCCCCGTTGATGCGAATGAGTGCCGTTGATGTTGCAAGGCGATCTTCAGGAACAAACTTTGATTCCGTATCCTGTCCTCCAGGTCCATTCACTCAATCGTATCCGTCATTGCCACTGAATACAGTGCAGAAAAGTCACTGTGATATTTCGAGTCAAGCTGGGTCACTGCCGAGCATCCCGAGTGCCGTTGGAGACCAACCTTTCGGAGTCGCTGGCTTTGACAAACACATAAAACACACTCTTGTACAGTACCCTGAGATATCGTCCGCTTTATCCTTGCCGGGTATAGTAGAGCCACATTGGAACGCAACGACGACTGGCAGCTACCTCGTTCATCTACCCGAAAAAGTCGGTCAGAAGATCAATGTCAAGGCACCCTCATGTCCCGAGAGCAAACACTGTACCTTGGACCCATCATCCTCATTGTGCAAGTCATGCTCCCATGCCATATCCGTCCTCTCCGATGGCCCAGCTCAGGCAAGACAGCACATCCCATTATCAACAGAGATTATGGGACCGCTCATAGCCAGATCCTGTGAGCAGCATACCCTTGCTCCCAGTGCAATTGCCTACGATAGTCCACACTCTCTTCATCCAACACTGGCTCAGGCCACCCCATATCGGCTCCAACATCAGCCCTCATATCAGCAGCCTCTTACGCAGCCATCATATCAGCCTCCTCCACTAGGCCTACCATGGGCACCCTCTGTCAATCCTCATCCACAAACACATCACCCAAAGTGGCGGGATGTGTATGAACAGCAGCAGCAACAAATCCAACAATTTAAATCGCTGCTCGAAGACCAACAGCGACAAATCCAACAGCTGTACTCGCAACTCGACGATCAGAAGCAAAAGGTCCAACATCTAGAATCGCAGATCGTGCATCAGCAACAGCCATCACAGCAACACGAACAACAGACGAGTGTCTCCCAGACCTCACCTACCCTACAGCCACAAGAGACTTTTCGACACGTCGTTCCAATGGTCATTGAAGAGGTAATGTTTCGATGGCTTCCCAAGGGCTCGTAAACATCCCTGCACTTGGACCCTCTCACTAACTTTTTCAAAAAACAGCTCTTAATGTCAGAGGATTTCCAAGTCTTGCTGAGCCAGTTAACACGCCAAGGGCGACACAGCATGAGCCCACAACTGACTCCAAGACCCTCGCCACGTCCGCCCCGTGGAGTAAGCAATCCATCAGCATGAAAAGAGCTGATACATACCGGTAACAAGTGGTCCAATGCTAACAGCTGGTTTCATCCTTGTAAAATTGCACCCAATTAAAGGTGGTCAGGACGTCCCCAACCGCTCAGAAGGCTGCCCGCAAGACGAATAATCGCAGCGGCGGAAGACGAGCGAGCCATACAAGCCAAACTGGATCTGGGGATGGTACCAAGGCCAAAATAGATCGGAAGAAACTTGATGACGAGAAAACACGCAAGATCAAGGAATGTCGTGAACAAGATCCGAATATGCCGTATGACGAGATTGGCCAAAAGAATGGTTGTTCAAAGTCAACAGCCTGGAGGAAAATCAATCAATCCTAGACTTGGCACTGGGTTCAAATAAGGCAAAAACTCGCCAGAAGGCGCACCGAGAACTAGTCAAAGCAAAGGTGTGTTCACGGTAAGTGCTCAATACAAGACTTGGACATTGGTTGATATTCATTGCGGTCGCAATGGGGCAGGCAATTCTAACACAATGTCGCATCATTGGTTTTGTTCTTGTAGAGACACTTACGAAGCCTCCCTGCAGGTGTTTTGCACTGATTCCTCGTGCAAGCGATCAATGGTAGCTGAAATACTGTGCGCGTGGTGAACGGACATTTTTGGCCACAAGTGTTGGGAGCAGGCGCCTGTGACCTTGTGGATGAACAGCGCTCTAACCGAGCATTGTGTTCTTTGGAGATTGCGATTGTCGGTTCCGTGGTGATTGGAGTAAGATGATCTTCGCGACAGTGTCCGAGAGGATGCATCGAGTGTCGGAGAAGTGTGTTGATCCATTAGAGTGGGTCTTCGGTAGTAGAACCCCGATCAACTTGAATGACGAACACCACCGCAGCCTTACTCTCTCAACTGATACATCCTACGCTCCTCTCGCTCTCTCTTTTTGGTCTGCGATGGTCTCTTGAAAGCACGTCGACAAAGGAGCTGTAGAGTCTGCTGATGTTGGTTGTATGTATAAGGCAGCACTGTGGAGGAGCATACCATTAGATTGAATACATGTAGTCCTTTGAAAGCTCGAAAGTGCTGAGTTCATGAATGGAAGCACATGCCTCTTTTGATTGGTGTGTGGTGTGGTCGATGACTATGGGAGGAGTCGATCCGATTCTAAGTGCTCGACTTTTGTTTGCTTCCTTGATATATCCATCGAGTCCTCGAATAACTACCCCTTATGCTGCTTCCAGTCAGCTTTCATAGTGGTACGACACCTGCATCGAGCTTTGCTAAGCAGACTTCCAGTTCCTGTGATCATCGAGACTGTGGGCGTCACTGTAATCAAGAAGGGTAGATTCAGCGGTGGATCATCGCCATATGTTTCCGCGTCGTCTTCATCCCTACAAGGTCGACTGTAAAAGATTATTACTGGCGCCGTCGGCTTGCTGAATACGGTTGGCGTCTGAGCAAGACTTGCCTTGTCGCCTTGTCCTGATGGTGGTGTGTCAAGAAGAGTTGTTTTTTTTCTGTCGCGTAAAGACGTGCCGGTCGGTCGGTCATGTGATACACAGGTCGAGCGAGATCTGTTTTCTGTCTTCTGCACCGCTCGACAGTTCGGCGTCGCGCCAACCCGAGGACGATCGAGACAGCTCTTGCTTGTGTTCGGCACCACCACCAATTGAGTGCGATCTACGACCTGCCGTGAATTCAACCAACTCATCGATGCCGGCGTCGACTTTACCTGCAGCTGCAGTTATGCGTAGGCTCAGATAGATTTCACCTCCCCCTGTCTCCTCACTCGTTGGACCTCCTTCCAAATCGCTCAACGGAAAGCTATTTCGGATTTTGCTTTCGTGATACGGTGCCGCGAAGGAGAGGATAGAACAGAGGTTCAAGGTAACAACCCAGCATAATTGCATTTTAAACTTATTAGGTCACATTATGCGATTCG
>Ga0247824_10001478_pt1 | contig 12854 bp, 7 predicted proteins | sample 13C_PalmiticAcid_FD_194412 | JGI IMG/M metagenome (GOLD analysis project Ga0247824, IMG submission 194412) | Soil microbial communities from agricultural site in Penn Yan, New York, United States - 13C_PalmiticAcid_Day48 | ecosystem: Environmental > Terrestrial > Soil > Agricultural land...
GGGAAGACTCCAGACCCGCGGGAGAATTCTGGGACCGCCATGGATCACCGAACTCGGTCTCCCATCGCGCCTTGGGAAAATGGATTTGCCGATGACGAGGCCAGGGAGGCCCGGGGAGGTCCGCCGCCCACCACAGACACCAGGGGCCGTTGGATCCTTGCCGCGCCCCAGGGCCCGCAGGTGGCTGACTCGGCGGCGTCGGCCAGGCCATCAGCCGTTTGTTTGGCCCGTTGCTGCGCTGTTGGGCCGGCAGGCGGGCAGGTCGGAATGGAGCCAGGCGCGACATGAGGCGCGAAGCTTGGCTTTTTTTCTCAAACTGCGTCTTGTCCCTCGGGGATTGAAAAACGGCCGGGACCCAGCACGATGGATCGGCCAGACTGCAGGGAGCAAAGAAGAGCTCCCGCCGCGGATGCGCTGCCTGCATTAACAACACCAGCTAGAGAAACTGAATTCCCTCAAACAGCAGAGCCTTGCATGAAAAGCGGCGCGAGTTTGTCTGCCCGCTCGGGGATTCCATCTCCCAAGCCACATTCAAGCCCGGGTTTTCTTGACCCGACCAGGGGACGACTTCACTTTCACGTGGCATCTTGGGAGCCACATCGACGCCACAAGACCTTGGCATGTTCCACGACCTCGACATGTCGCTCCAGCAGAGGTGTTCCACAAAGTTGCTCGATTGTGTCCCCCTTGCCCGCATACTGATAGATCTGAGCTGCAGTATGCAAATGCCTACATTCTTGACATTGGGTGCATCCATGGCAGCGCCAGTTTGCCCGACTTGTTCCCCTTTCTCGACGTTCTCCACAGTTGTTTGACTTTGGCCATGATATCGGGCGGCCTTGAGGGGGGCGGGGGGCGGCGCTGAGACATGTTTCGAGTGGGCGCACTTACATCGTCCTGACCGACCGCAGAGACCGCCGTGGAACCTAGGCCGGCCTGATGACCTGGCCAGAAGCGTTGTGTCTTGGAAGAAAGAAGGGACAGCATATCCGTCTGTGCTTTGTTGTGCTTCGAGAGACAAAGCAGCACGGGATGGCATCCGCAACAATGAATGACCCAAAAAAGGCCAGGCTGTGCGCACCTCTGTGGGGAGTCAACCAACAAAGGCGCCATTGAAGCTTAAATCGGTCAATGCCGTGTGCGGCACAGCCATAATCTGCAATCCATTCAGAGCGGCGGCTGGCATGGACCAAAACCACCAAAATAGCAGAACAGCGGGCCAGGCGCGAGAGATCGATCCCCAGAGCTTGGCAGCAAATCAAGGCTGGCTCAGCGCCTGGCTCAGCGCCTGGTTCCAAGCTGGGCGGCGGCACGGTGAGCCGCCGACGTCACCTGCAGCAGCCAATCAGCAGCCAAGCGCGACTGGGTTTCCAGGCTGCGCTGCCCAAAATGTTTCATCGGACGAACAAGTTCCCCTTGACCCCCCTTGGGCCCCCTTGCCCGCGCGCGGTTAGCTAGCGGCTTTCGCATCCTGTTTCAGGCCCAATGCGCTGGGCCAATGGTGAGAGGGAACTGCTCCATCGCCAGTGCTTCGTCCACTGATGAACCATGGCTGGTGGCCCTGGAGGCCGTTGGCGTTGTCCCCTGTCGCTTTCGTGGGCTCGCGCCCGTCTGGCCTGGCCCGCGTCCTGCGACAGCGTGGCCGCCTCGAGACACTTGACAGTTGACACGCATCCCATCTTGCGATAACTATTCTGGTCCTCTGTTTGTGGCACCCTTTGTGTTTCCTTTTGTATCCCATTTGGCACACCCCCCCTTGCCTTGGACCACAGCTTCAACGGCCTGCCCGACGTTTGGCTGCTGCCCCACCCGACCACCACTGCTTTCCCTCAAGGTCGCCCAATTCCTGATTCCTGATCGTCGATTTCTTGATTCTCGATTTCCCAGTTTCCGGTTTCCAGCGCCCAACTCCTCATAGATATCCCACGACATCCCGCATCCCACGCCGCGGGCCAGACAACCCATGACCTTTCCCTGCCGCGGCCCTTGACAAGACGAGCGCCGAGGGGTTTTAGGCACGCTGCCGCGAGGACCATCGTGATCAGACAGTATTATCTTGCTGCTATCTATCGTCGGACCGAGACACCGAGACACCGCTCTCGATGAGCGCCACAACCTCGTCGGCGCCCGCCGTGGCGTCGACGTCGCTGTCGTCATCCGTCCTCTCCACCTTGGCCGCATCCACTGTGTCGGCTGCCGCCGCCCAGTCGTCCACTTCCACCCCAGAGGGACCCGGCTCTGCCCAAGACTCCACGGGTATCAGCCTCCTCGCCTTCGTGACGGCATTGGCCGCCTCGCTGGTTGTCTTTGGCGTCCAGATGGGCTTTTTCTTGCTTCTGCGCAACAAGTTGGTCAGGATATTGTGCGCTGCCCCTTCCCTTCCCTTTCCCTCCCCTCTCTCGGCAAAGCCACTAACATCGAGCGTTCTCGATGGCAGCAAACCGAAGACATACCTCGTGCCCGAGCGCGAGCGCACCGATCCGCCCCCCGGCAACCACCTGGCCCTGGCCTACAAGCTCATGAGCTTCGAGGACCGCGAAATCATCAAGAAGTGCGGGCTCGACGCCTACTTCTTCCTCCGTTACCTGCAGACCCTCCTGATCATTTTCATCCCCATCGCCCTGGTGGTGATCCCGGTCCTGGTTCCCCTCAACTACGTCGGCGGCCTGGGGCGTGATGTCGTCAACAGCTCCACCGACAGCAACACCACCTCAAGCAGCAACGCCCCCACGGGCCTCGACACTCTCGCCTGGGGCAACGTCGCCCCGGACAAGCAGAACCGCCGCTGGGCCCACCTCGCCCTCGCTCTCGTCGTCATCATCTGGGTATGCGGCGTCTTCTTCAGTGAGCTGAGAGTCTATGTCAAGATCCGCCAGGACTACCTGACAAGCGCTGAGCATCGCCTGCGAGCCTCGGCGAACACGGTGCTCGTGAGCTCCATCCCGGACAAGTGGCTCACCGAGGAGGCCTTGAGAGGGCTGTTTGACGTGTTTCCCGGAGGCATTAGAAATGTCTGGCTTACCCGGGACTTCACGCCTCTGCTCTCCAAGATCCACGAACGCACCCGTGTCCACGAGAAGCTGGAGGAGGCCGAAAGCGAGCTGATCCGTCGCGCAAAGAGGAAGCAGATGAAGCAGGACAGGGGGGGCGGTCTGATCCACAGGCTCAAGGCCGAGAACAGGGCCGACAGATATCAGCGCGCCAAAGCCCAGGACGAGGCGGCGCAGAGGCGCGCCGAAGGAACCGGCGGCTTGAGCGCCCACACACCCCGTGTGCCCCAAGGCGTCCAGGAGGCGATTGCTGAGGCAGATGGCCGTAGTGAGGCCGACCTATCAGACATCCCAGAGACAGCCGCGGGCGGAGAGAAGGTCCGCGGGCATGGAAACCCGCTCGCTAAGATTGGCGGGGGGTTGAGCAAGGGAGTCGGCAAGGGGGCCGCTGTTGTCGCCGGAGCCGGGCTCGGAATCCTCGGAGGTGCGAAGGCGGTGCAGAGGGGCATCGATGGAGAGTTGGGTAGGACCGGCGGTTTCGAGTTCGTGGCGCCCGTTTCCCGCGGGGGACCCCCTTCGACCACCATGGATGACCCGGACTCGCCCAGCCGAGACCAGATGATGGCCGTCGCCGATGGCGACAGGCCCAAGACTTCGTTCGCCTCGGAAGCCCCGCTCACCAAGCACGTCCGACACACGTCGAGTGTCTCCCAGGACTCGGACCATAAGAGGGATGCCTTCGAGCCCAGGAGCTTCGGGAACACGACTCGCCATGCTACCAACATGGAAGAGATGATTGTGACCGACAAGACGCGGTGGTACGAGTTCTGGAAGCCGCCAACTGGAAGCTATGCGTCCCCGATCCCGCAGGGTTGCGATGAAGGCGAATATCCTTGGAAGCAGGCGGAGAAGAAACCGTTTTGGCGGATCGTGAAGGAGTCGATCCCATTCCTGGGCCCAGAGAAGCCGCCAGTCGACTACCCCCCCGCTTATAGCCACGACTACGCAGCCCAGCCAGAGGAGGATGCCGGGTGGAGGAAGTGGCTGAAGCCGGACGAGCGACCACGCCACAGGGTTGCCAACTTCAGCTGGACGCCCTCATGGTTCCCCGCCCTGCCCTTGATCAACAAAAAGACCGACACAATCTACTGGTGCCGCGCCGAGTTGGCCAGGTTGACCATGGAGATCGAAGAGGACCAGCGGAATCCGGAACGCTACCCGATCATGAACGCCGCCTTCATCCAGTTCAACCACCAGGTGGCGGCACACATGGCCTGCCAGTCCGTCACGCACCACATTCCGAAGCACATGGCGCCTCGAATGGTGGAAATCTCACCCGACGACGTCATCTGGGACAACATGGCCATTTCGTGGTGGGGCGAATGGGCGCGACGCGTCATTGTCTTCGCCCTGGTCTCTGGCATGGTCATTCTCTGGGCGTTCCCGGTCGCCTGGACTGCCTCGATCGCCTCGCTCACTCAGATCGACGCCCTAGTTAAAAAGTACAACTGGCTGGAGTTTCTGGTGGAGAGCGAGGTCATCAACAAGACCATCAAGGCGATCGCCGGTGTGTTGCCCGCCTTGGTCCTCGCCATCATCCTCGCGCTGGTCCCCGTCGTCCTCGACTTCCTGGCCGGGTTTCAGGGATCCAAGACAGGCTCTCGGAAATCGGAGATTGTCCAGATCTACTACTTTGCTTTCCTCTTCGTCCAGGTCTTCCTGGTCGTCTCGATCGCTTCCGGAACCTTGCAGACGCTCGCCAACCTCTCGTCCAACATCACGGAAACGCCGCAACTCCTGGCCGAAAATCTCCCCAAGGCGGCCAACTACTTTTTCGCCTACATGATCCTGCAGGCGCTTTCGACAAGCTCGGGGACGCTCTTGCAGATCGGCACGCTCTTCATCTGGTATGTCTGGGCCAGGATGGTCGACAACACTGCGCGGGCGAAATGGACGCGCAACACAAAGCTGCCCACTGTCTCGTGGGGCTCCTTCTTCCCCGTCTACACCAACTTTGCCTGCATCGCCCTGATCTACTCCATCGTGGCGCCCCTCATCGCCCTCTTCGCGATCATCACGTTCAGCCTGCTGTGGGTCGCCCACCGGTACACCATGCTGTATGTCACGCGGTTCAAGACCGACACAGGCGGCGTGCTGTATCCGCGAGCCATCAACCAGACATTCACGGGGCTTTACGTCATGGAACTCTGCCTCATCGGCCTCTTCTTCCTGGCCCAGGACGAGGATGGGAAGAGGGTCTGCTTCATCCAGGGCATCATCATGATCGTCGCCCTCTTCCTGACGGCCCTTTACCAGTACGTCCTGAACGCGTCCTTTGGGCCGCTCCTCCGGTACCTGCCCATCACGTTCGAAGACGAGGCGGTGCTCCGCGACGAAGCCTTCCAGCGCGCCCAGGCCCGCCGCCTGGGCCTCTACGGTGATGATGACGACAACGACGAAGCCACCAACCTCAACAAGCACGGGCGCATCGGCGGCATGGGCGACGCGCAAGACGACGACATCGAGCTCGAGAAGATGGCCGCCGGGGGTCCGGGCCGGACCGGGACCGGGTCGATGCTCGGGCGGCTCAAGCAGCCGGTCAAGGGGATCGCGAACGCGGGCACGTGGGCGGCGCGGGGCGGCAAGCAGATCCGGGCGGCGACGTTTGGGCGGGCCGAGGAGTCGATCCGCACGGCGGCGCAGTACCGCAAGTCGCGGCGGCAGAAGGACCTCGAGGCGCAGCGGGCCATGGGCGACGCGCTGTACGGCGGGTACTGCGACGTCATTGAGGACCTGACGCCCGAGGAGCGCGACGTGCTGGTGCGCAAGGCGTTCCAGCACTCGGCGCTGCGGGCGCGGCGGCCCGTGGTGTGGCTCCCGCGCGACGACATTGGGGTCAGCGACGACGAGATCAGGCGGACCAACGACTTTAGCGAGTACATCTCCATCACCAACGAGGGGACGGCGCTGGACAGCAGCGTGAGGATTTTGTACGGGAGGAACCCGCCCGACTTTTCCGAGGTGGATCTGATTAATCTGTGATGGGCAGGCCCCAGGGGGGTAGGGGTTGGTGAAAAGATGGAGATTGCAATACAATGCATAGCATGGAGAGGGAGGGAAATACCCCGGCGTTCATCGGCTGTTATTTTTTTGGCGTTTCTGCTCGAATGTCGGGCGAGCAGGCGGCGTCGCGACGGGAGTGGTGTAGGGAATTGTATGTACAGACTACGATGCACATGTACTCGCTCAGCATCGCTTTACATATTGTGCATTTACATAACTTTGACAAGCGCTGGGCCACCGACTTAATTTGATCCTGGCGAGACTGCAGTGTGTATTCTTTGTTATGTGTCCCGCCTTTGCCTCTCACCGTTTCTTGGTTCCCGACTTTGCTGCTGCTGGTAAGGCTGCCCGCAGAAACGGGCGGAGCATGGCTACCGCGAAGACGCAGAAGAGGGTGGCAAGGAGTTGCCAGAATCCGGCCAGGGCAGACGCAGGGGCAAAGGGGATGAACTTGAGGAGTTCGGTCGTCTGATAGAGATCTTGCTGCTTCTGGATCCAGTATCGCGGAACCACAGCCGTCTCGCTCGAGCCCGAACCTTTTCTGGCTCTGCGGGGCTTGGTCCCCTGCTCCTGCGGGTGGGAAGCGCCCGAGGCAACGGCGGCGTAGCTCGGCTCCTCGCCTTCCTGGACGGCGTGGAGCTTGTCCTGGGCGGCGTGATACGGTGGCGGGTGCCTGTCGGCGGACGGCGAGGCGGGCGGGGAGGGCGGCGATTGAGACAGGTGCAGCACCGAGACGTGGCGTATGCGGGCGCGGGAGAAGGGGATGAGCCAGGGGGAGAAGAGCTGGTGGATGGTGAGGTAGAGCGTGTTGGCTTTTTCGTCGAATGCTGTGTGCGGGGAGAGGTGCTGTGTGAGCGGGGGAGTGAAGTATGCGTCCGGCTGAAGTTGGCCTTACTACATGATTCGACATGGAGGTCGCCCTTGGGACTCAAGATCCTGTCTACCCAAATGGACAGCCAGGTTAGCACCGCATGACCGTCGCTGTTTACCCTGTTTCGTGGGGCCTCTTACACCTGGAGCGAGTGTCAGTGGTCACGACCCTCACAGTTACACGCCAGGAAAACTTGCCACTTGTAAAGGGCAGCGATGGCTATTCTTGAGTCTATCTCGCCCACTCTTCCCGGAATATGCAGGTGCTTGAAGGATGGGACGCGGCAGAAGGGGTGCTCAAAGGCGGCGCCGGGAGCAAAGTAGTTGTAGATGGCGTCGTGCTGCTCGTCCAGCGTCCCCTGGCCCAGGATTCGGACGACGCCCTTGACCTCACGCACTGCGGGAAAGGGCAAGCATCAGCTCATGAACACAGGGTGCAATGATGAAGGGATGGATACTGGCGAGAAACGGTTCTCTCATATCCATACCTGGATTCTCCATGGTGGTATTAATCCCGTGTGTTTTACCTATCTTGAGGGCCGGGGTGGTGGAGGACGCGGAGGTGCCGGGATCAGAGCACCAGGAGGCCGCGGAGAGATGGATTGTGCACTTGGTACGCTGCATTCCGATCCTGGGGATGCCAACTGGTGATGCCAACTGGTGATGTCATTTATGCGTTCGCCGTCTGGCTCCGGCCCACACCACGTCGTGACGGGCTTGGCTTCGGCTCCGCCCCACCCCTCCGGCGGCCGGGGCCCGGTGGTTCGTGGGGCGGGGGCGATGGGTTGTCTCTCGTTCCTCTCTCCCACTCAGTTCAGTTCCACACCACCAAAATCACTGAAATCAGACCCCGCACGAGTGAATCGAGCAACCGTAAACCTTCTCTCATGTCTCATAACAGCCAGCCAGCCCCACGCCCAACGCCGGACATCATCCAAAAGGTAGGTAGGTAGCTAAGTACAAAGAAAAATGAAACAACAAATCCGAAAACAGACCCCAAAATACCACCCGCTCTCTATCTACCCAGTACCAACCCAATATCCCACATCGTCACACGTCATACACCCCCCCATTTCCCCTCTCACCTCCGCCGACTACTCGACCGCCTCATCTCCACATACGAGGCATTCCCCCCCGCAAACCGGTCCGGATCGACCTCCCTGTACCCGCTCCCCCGACGCTGCCGCCGGGGCGGGGTGTGCTCCTCGATGACCACCACCTCGTCGTCGTCGTCATCGTCGTCCTCAGACCCGCTGTCGCTCGACACGACCCGCCTCGGCGGCGGGGGCATGCTCGGCCTGTGCCTGCTGCCGCTCCGCCGGACGCGCTCCTCGACAATGATGTGCTCCGACGGCACGCCGACCGAGGAGACGACCTCCTCGACGATGACGGGCCCGCGCGGGTGGCCGCGGCGGATCTCGACGGTTTCTTTGACCCCGCCGCGCACGCTCCTCCGCCCGCCGTGGTGGCGCCGGGCGCTGCGGCGGGTGTAGACCGAGGCGGTGCCCTCGGTGACGACGGTCGACGTGTCCATGTTGGCCGGGTTGCCGAGGTTGATGCACATGTAGATGAACCAGAGGACGACGACGAAGCCGCCGACGGCGCCGAGCGTGATGCCCACGATGGTGCCCGGCGACGGGCCCGCGTCGAGCGAGCCGTAGAAGGACGGGATGGTGGGTGTCTGGGTGGCCTGCGACTGCGGCTGCCGGGGGAGGGCGACGGCGCGGGCGGTGAGAGGATTGGGGAGGGCGATGGTGTCGAGGTCGAGGGCGCTGTTCGGGTTCGCGGGCGCGGGGACAGGCACAGGCGCGGGGGCTGCCTCGCGCGGGCGCATCGTGTCGGGTGTGGGCGCCATTGCGCTTGGGCGATTGGGGTGCTCGAGGTGGGCCAAGTGTCTTGGTCGGAGGAAAGAGTCGGAGTTTGGATTGGGGCAGCTCAGTGCTCGCCAACTCGCCCTCTTCGTCGATGCTGGAGCTTCAGGTCGTGATAATGGCCTGGAGGTGGCGGGGCAGGACGGGCCCTCGAATTGGGGCACACCTGGGTTGGCTCGCAACTTGGTGGTCCCACAGCAGAGACGGGATGGATATCTTGTCGTCGCGGACTGCAGTATGGTATGCAGGCAGCAGTCGAAAGTCCAAGGCGGCGGCAGCGAGCGAGCGTTGCGACAATGGGCGGCCAATCGCTGGTGCGGGCGGTTATCGTGGGACTAAGACAGCAGCAGGAGGGTCTTGTTGGATGGGCCGAGTCTAAATCAGACGGACTCAGGCTTGCGCATATAGGTAAGACAAGTAATAAGGAAGGCAGCCAGGTAAGACGAGCGATCAATGAACGGCTCGTCCCTCTGCTCGGCGGGTTGGTTTCATGGGAGAATCCTGCATCAGCGGGCGCAATCCGACGGGCGCGGCACGGCGCTGAGAGGGGGAGGCTGGGGAGGCGCGCGCCCCACTCTCCCACCACCCGCTTTGCTCCCACTCTGCTCCCTGGCTCGCTCGCCAGAATAAACTTGCGCGCCAGAGCCAGGACCTGTCTTGGCGCGACGGCCGCTACTCCATACCCCTGCGTGCCTCCCGCTGCCAAGAAACGGTGACGCAGACGGTTGCCATCCCAACCATGGTTGGAACCTTGACGCCTGCTTCCCTGATTCCTCTCCCTCCCTCGGCAAATAATACCTGGGCAAGCCTGACAGTTACTTGATACCGACATACCTAGCCGTACTGGAGCTGGATAAGACTAAAAGCCGTCGCCACCTCCACCGTCTCAGCCCCCTCTCTCCCCCGCCCAGCATGGTATCCGAACAACAACACGGCTGAAGACGGCCCATGGGCACCGCCCAGAGGAATCACACAAACCCCCGCATGGCCCTCATTCCGCCGGGTTTCTTGTCCTTTTTGTCGCCCTTTTCTTCCTTCTTGTCCTTGCCCGGTTTCCGCGCAGCGTTCTGAACGCCACCTGGTACACATCGTCAGCAGTGGAAACCTTCAAGTATTGCAGGAGGACCGCCCACTTACCTCTACCAAAGTATCTCTCGGCATGCGGGCTGGTGCTAATCTTGCCTGACCCACTGGGCTCCCCCGGCCTGCCTTGCCCAGGTGGGCTCGAGGCGGCATGCCCTCCGGACCCCGGTGAGGACGCCACTCGGTCGAGCGGCGGCGACATCGTCATGCTGTGTGTCAAACTCTCCGCCGTCTCCGACTCCGAGAACCCCCGTTGCCGACTCTGGATGCTTATTGGGCTTCTGCCCGTAGTTAACTGCTCGCCGCCGTCGCCGTCCGCCAAGGGGTTCCATTCCGCTCTCCTGCCCTTCTGCTCAACCTCGCACTGCATGTCCAGCAGCGACGACTCCAGTGCCGTGCACTTCTTCGTGAGGTTCTCGTACTGTTTCTGGAGTGCCGCATTCTTTGCCCGCGCCGACGACAGCGCGTTCTCGTACGCCGCCGCCAGGTCGTCTGACCGCTTGCTCGGGCCGTCTTGGAGCGCCTTGGCCAGTTGCCGTTCGAGGTCCTCGACCTGCGCCGCGTACTGCCGTTCCGCCTTCTGTAGCTGCTCCTCCCGCGCCGCCATCTCGGCCGCCAGCTCGTGCGCCCTGGCCTCCGCCGCCGCCGTCTCCTGTGCCGAGATTTCCATCTTCGTCTCCTTGCCCTGAAACTCGCGTTCCGACGCAGACAGCCGCGCAATCTCGGCCTTGAGCCTCTCCATCATGCCCGTGCTGATGTCCGCCGCCTCGAGGTTCTGCTCGGATTCGAGCCTCTTGCCTTCTGCCTCCGAGACGATCCGCCGCAGGTTGTCGCACTCTGTCTGCGCTCTGCTGAGCTGCTGTCGGAGCTCGTTGCCTTCGGCGTTCCATTTCTTCTGCTCGTCCCGCAGCGCCCGCAGCTTGTTCGAGAGATCGCTTTCCCACTTCTTCGTCATGCTTCGCCGGTGGTCAAACTCTTTCTTGATCTGCGCCTCCCCTCGCTTGGCCTCGTCCAGCCGCTGCTTCAGGCTGCGGTTCGCCATCACCAGGTTCTGCGTCTCGGCTTCCGTCGCAGACACCCGGATCTGCCGCCGCCGCAGCTCACCCATGTGTATCATGTGCTGCTCCTTGATGAACCTCTCGTACTGCAGGTCATTGATGACGCGAAGCCGGTGGTGTTGCAGCAGAGTGAGCTGCTCGTCCGCTGCGTTGCTGGTCCCTTGCTTGGGTCCCGACGTTTGGCCGCGCGGCTGCAGCAGTGGGCTCTTCTCCCAGCCTTGCTCCTGGGGGTTGAGCGCCAACGACGGCACACTGTCGTTCGCAAGCGACTGGTGGAGCCCGCTTCTAGCGAGAGCAGCTGAATGAGCCGTCTCTGGACCTTGGCCCTGCGTCGCTAACTGCCCGAGGCTCGGGGGCAGTGTCGGGCTGTCGTCGCCCGGCACCCGGTTCCTCAGTTCAGACATGTCCAGGGCCGACGGCAGACTCGACTGCGAGCCCCGGCGAACCGAGGGTGTATGATTCCCTCGGCTGATGGACATTGAACTGGTCGAAGGTACGTGGTGTAACCCATGGCCATGGGCCGAGCTTCCCAGGAGAGCGGGATCAAAGGCATCCTGCTCGAATCCTTCGCCCATGACTGAACCTCCCGCACCTGGGAGTATTGTAGGCGGGCGGACAGGAGTCGAGTCGGGCGTCTGGCCGACAACCAACGCCAGGCAGTCCGCGAGGACCTCACCGGCCTCACTTTTGATCCATCGGCTCATGTCTGTCTTTTCCGAGTCGATGGTGAGGCTGTAGAAGTTGGGATGCAACAGGTGCTGCTTCCTGAATTGCTCCGACCGGTCCCGGATTTCCACAGCCTGGACGTCGATGTCCTCGGCGTTGTTCGCATGACGGAGATATCTGTGAGGCTTCCGAATGTAGTCGACGAAGTTGATGGGATACAGGCCGTACAAGACGGCAAAGTACTCGGGCAGATACGACAGGGAGTGGCCATCGTAGTCGGGATCCAGAAGCGACTTGTCCCAGGGGATCCCGCCGGCCTCGCCGTTGTCAGACCCCATCTCGGTGTGCTGCTGAGCAAAGTACGAGTCTCGGTCCCAGAACAGCAATCGGGCGTAGATATTGAACAGGGTGGGGAGAAAGGGGACCAGAGAACTCGGGATACCCGGCAGGATCATGACCAGGGCTATGAGAGCCAGGTCGACCGTGGTGGTCGACTCGTCCTTCTGGAGCGAGTGCAAGATGTTCCCAAATAGGGGCGTCTGCAAGATGAGGTGGAGGTGCGGTGGCCCGCCCGACACAAACGCACAGAGGAGGCTCAGCGCAGAATTTCTATGCTCCCTCTTGACGACAAAGCCGTTCAGGGCGGTCAAGAAGCCCTTGGGGTCCCTCTTGCCAAATGCCATCAGAGCATCCTTGATCATCTGCTCCTTGAGGTCGGCCGCAGGGCGGAGGTCCGGCTTGGTCTCGCGGACCTGCATCCACCGCACGAGAAGGCGGTTGACGAGCGGCGCCAGCCCGTCTTCGCTCCAGGCCGTGGGGTCATCGTATTCATCGGCCGAGAAGAGATCAAGGGTGTGGTCCATGACCTCCCTCGCCAGGCCCTTCTCCCTATCGGCATGGTCCAGGACCGGGTCAAGAAGCTTGTCCCACCATTTGAACACCCTGGCGGGCGTCCGCAGGCCAGGGCGGAGCTGCCGCAAAACGGCGAGAAAGGCAGCGTATTTTTCGGGGTGGTCCTGGACGGTCTTCTCCCATATTCCGAGCAGTTCGTCCCCCAAGCGCTCGCCGGACCCCTCATCGGGCTTGTCGTGCTTCTCGAGGTAGCTGGAAACGATGGCGGTGATGTCGGCGGGGAGGGGTAGCGTCGGCGCCTGGAAGAAGCCACCGAGGGCTTTGGCGAGGTCCTTGGAAGACCTGCGGCATGGATGAGCGGCCGGGGTTCGGAGCGCAAGGCCGGCTGCCCGGGGGGGAGG
>Ga0247824_10001479_pt1 | contig 12847 bp, 11 predicted proteins | sample 13C_PalmiticAcid_FD_194412 | JGI IMG/M metagenome (GOLD analysis project Ga0247824, IMG submission 194412) | Soil microbial communities from agricultural site in Penn Yan, New York, United States - 13C_PalmiticAcid_Day48 | ecosystem: Environmental > Terrestrial > Soil > Agricultural land...
GCGTATGGCATTGCCAGCGCTGCTAGTATCTGTAAGAGAGATAGACTTACCCACCCAGCCGCAGTTGTAGCTTGCTACCCGTTGCTAACCCAGCACCACCGGTACAGGCAACAGCCTCTCCAGCGCGGCCTGCAGCGGCCTCCAGCTCAGCATGTGCTCCATGTACGGCACCACCGCTGCCGGCTTCTACTTTGGCACGGAAACGGGGAACGCTGCAGCGAGGCCGACAGCGGTGGCAGCGTGTGCTGGGCTGGTTGGCGCGTTTGCAGCGCTCATCTTGTGACCAGCTTCGCTTCGCCCGAGCTAGAGTGCGGATGGAAGAAGAGCAAGCGTGTTTTTGCCTGGCGTTTGGAGTTTTGAGGTCAGCCACCTGGAACGCAAGTGCCATTTGGTTCTCTTGTGTTGGGTGGAATTTATTTGGCCATGCTCTCACGAAGTCACGACGGATGTTACGATACCAAGATTCAGCACGAACCCTCACCACATGTCGTGATCTCCGGTCACATATATGTATCAACTGGTTTCCGGGGTCCAGAGGAGGAGCATGAGGAGTTGCTTGTTACCTCGGGACATGTTATTGCGCTTGCGGAACAACAAATATATATTCTGCTTGGCATGTCGTGTTACTGCGTTGATTACCTATTCCAAATACCCGAGGCTCATGCCACCAAGACCCATCTATCCACCTGTCGCTGTTGCGTGTACAGTCCAAGCAGTATATCGCCCAAAAGAAAAGAAAAAAGCAAGTCGACTGAACCGACGACACAATCCGTGTACCGCCTGCTGATGACCCCCGTTTTGTGCGCCGTCGCTAAAGATTCAAGTGCTGAACATATCAAAATCAAAACATAAACCGCCTGCTCCAGTCCAAACCCGCGCCGTCGAGGGTGTCTGCCAAAACCGAATCCCAGAGTAGAAACAGGGAGAGGAAGAGCCTCGCGATTGCCAAGGCATCTCAAAATCCAAAATTAAAAACATGTATGAACAAAAAGGGAAAGGGGGGCATGGAGCAGTGTCGAGAGGGAGGTGCTGGCCCTGTGGTGAGGGGTCGGGCAGCTCACCGCGTCGCCTGTCGTCTGCCGTCGATCACCTCGCTAGGACTGCCCAGCAAGTCGACTTCACGGTCGCCTCTGTTGATGCTGCCCTGGCTGGCAAACCCGTAGTCGGAAGACTCGTTACCGCTGTTGTGATCCTGCAGATCGACTTGGATGAAGTCATCGGTGAGTCCAGCTGACGAAACCGAAAGCCTTCTGTGAGAGTCCGGCCCCTCAAACGGCAAGCGCGCTGGGGCGGTTGAAGATGAAGCCGGTACAGGCGTCTCACCCGGATCCGGCTGCTGCTCGTCTTTCTGGGAACTGGTCCATGAAAGGCGTTTGGAGCTCTTCCGGGGAACTTCAGGAACTTGGAGGTCGCCCTCCACACCAGCGCGTGAGGCGCCGTTTCTGTCGTTGGTCCCATCCTCAGTCCCGACAGGCGCGGATACCGTGGGCGATAGCGGGGTGCCTATCATGCCCGACTCATCTGCGCTCTCCTCCTGAGATGGCCTCCCGCGATTGAGTGGTTCCCGCTCGGGCGACGTGATGTGGGCGGAACGGGAAGCGTTGTTCTGCCGCGCCTCGTCGTCGTCGTCGTCCGACTCAATGGGCCCGCTGCGCAGGACACCCATCGCAACCGGTATCCCTTCTGGTGGCGTTTCGTCCCCAAACTCACCACCCCTAGCGAGCATACTGGTCGGCATCCGCGCGCTTCTGACCACCTCAAACCCTTTGCCCTTGTCCTTCCCCTTCTTCGCAAACATGCCCCAGAACCACCCGGTGGCAGAGGCTATTGGCCCCGTCGGATCGGCAGGACCAGTCCCCAACTTACGGGTAGGGGCGTCCGAGTTGAGCCTTTCACCCCTGACGCCGTAGTAGAAATCCACCTCGCGAGTTGAGTAATCAGCTCGTGGGGCGAACGGAGCGGTGGGAGGTGCAGGCGTCGCGTCCCGAGATATTTGCGCCCCAATCTCCACAGGGTCACCCAGGGTGCCGGCGCCGGCCTGGCTAAGGCGCTTCTGCGGCCAATCGCCTGCTCGCCACGGACCGGCCGCCCGGGAAGGGGGCGAAGCCGGTGTCTCGATCGTCGGGCGTCGCTGTCTGGGGGGGCGGTAATAGGGATCTGGCGTCTGCAGCCCGAAAGGCCCCTGGTGGCGGAGTACCTGCTTGGGGGATGGCAGGTACGAGAAGGTGCTCGCCTCGCCCGGCGTAGTCGGCGTGAAGGAGCTTGCGCCGCTGTCGAAGTTCCGGCCAGGGGTGTCGAGGCTCAAGCTATCCAGGACGGACGAGCTCCTTTGGCGACGATGCATCAGCAGCCCAACACTCCCGGCAGACTCACTCCGGACGCGGCCACCGGGCATGACATATCCGGTCTTGGAGACTTCGTCGGAGTCGAGCATCGCCGAGCTCGAGAGCTGGCTGTGCCGAGACGGCCCGTTCCCTCTTCGGGACATGCGCCGAGAAAGCTGTCGCATGCCGAAGATCTTGGACAGGGCGCCCCGAGACTGCCCGCGTTCGTCGTCACCGCCAGCGCCAAACATCCGGGCGAGGACTTCCACTATTGTTTCCACGGCGTTGAGGAAGAAGCCCAGCACAATCACGCCGGCATGGGTGATGAGAATGGCGTAGCCGACCCAGCCCTTTGGACCATCCGTCACCCCGAGGGACGGGATGAAGGCGACCATCAGCAGGACGGTGATGAGTCGGAGCGCCGAGAAGAGGGTGTGGTAGGCGTTCATTGATGTTGGAGAGTGGAACGGCCGGAAGGCGTGGATCGTCAGGATCTGAATCACCTCGCAAATAGCGAGGAGAACGACCTGGGCGACGCCGGCGGGCTGGACAGCTCCAATGGCAATGCCGCGAACAAAGGTGAGGAGGACCGGGATCAGTGTAAAGGCGGCAGCCTCATCGGAGTAGGTGTTGTAGAGAGGTCCGTAGAGGAGCACCGTCGGGAGGTCGTCAAACAGGAACGCCCTAGGTTTCGTGGATGCGATCAGGTAGAGAAGCCAAGCCGCGAACCCCATGATGAGGACAATGGTCAGAACGGCCATGGCAACGGCGTAAGCTGGTGATCCACTGGCCACGACCAGCTGAAAGGTCGACAAGGACACGATCGGCAGCAGGAAGTAGTTGAACACTATCCTGATGATATTCCCGAGAGTGAAAGGAATGTTCTTGGCGCGGAAATCTTCCTCGGGGATCTTCTTGAAGAACCGGTAGAGGTACTGGGCAAGGAATCCAGCCTGGACAAGGACCAGCATGCCGGCAATGATTGCCAGGAGCCAGACCATCATGCCGGCCCAGATGTCGTCGACATTTCCCATCCCAACCAGCTGGGCAAGTTTCTGCAGGCCGTAGATACCGTCGGTAAAGTAGATACCGTCCTGCACGCTGATCCACCCCGGGTCCCCGCTCACGAGGCTCTGGTTGAACATCAGGGAAGCCCATGACGCCTGGCTGACGATGGGCTGGTAGAATCCCGGATACTTCAGCGTCAGTCCCCCGGTCAGGACGACAAACTGGATGTACTGGAGGCAGTCTCCAAAACCAGGCGTGACCAGGCGAAGAAGGTCGGGATCGCGGCCGTAGTTGGAGCTCCAGTGGAAGATGTCGGCGGTGCCCCACGGGCTGAAAATTGCGGCGAAGACGGTGGAGGCGCCGATAAAGGCCAGGACGAGAAGGGGCAGGAATCTGAGCAGCCAGGCCAAGTTCCCCAGGTCGGGAGTCACTACAGCCGAGACGCAGCCAATGTTGGTGCCTTTGGCATCACCATAGATGATGATGAAGTTGGCGGTAAAGGAAGTGAAGGCGTAGGATGAGAAGAAGTCGTTGGTGAGGGTCACGGACGGCAAGACATACGGGAGCGAGCTAAGAGGAGGGAAGAGCATCAGGGTCTTGAACATCAAACGACACCGTCTGGCGGGCGGCGGGGAAGTAGAGGTAGGCTGATAGGTTTGCTTACCTGGAGTTGGAGTCCACGAAGACGGGGGCTAAGGGGCAAGAAGCATTCACCAACGACGTGTTGCAGAAATTGGTAAAGTCGCTCCACGGTTCATATGTCAGGACATCGACCTTGCTGTGGAGGGTGGTGAGCTTCGGTTTGGGCACGTTCGGCTCCGGCTCATCGAGGATCTTGCCGTCGGTCTGGGTGGGATCGTGCCAATGCGGGCTGTCGGCGGAGGGCAGCGTGACGTTGGTGAAGGCGCCCGTCACGTTCCCCCACATGGTGACCCGGAGGGTGTGCTTGTCGGTATCGTCGAACGAGGCGTCGACGAAGCGAGGCACCCACTGCAGCGGCGTGGGCACATTGTTGATGTAGGAGTCGGACAAGCAGTTCTCGAAGGGGACGGCAGCCGCCGCCACGGGATTGAGCAGCACGCCCAGCACGAGTATCAGCTGGGCGACGACTGCAACAAGGGCCGAGAGCCGGGGTAGGGGGAAACCGAAGTGTCGTCTACCAGCGGCCCGGAGGGACAAAGAAGTGGATTGCCCGGTCGGCCGGACGGCGGCGGCAGCGGCGGCGGCAGGAGGGGGTGGGTGCCTGGGCGCACCGCCGGGCGGCTGATGCCCACCGCGGGGGTCGCTACGGCGGGCACCACATGCTGCGGGATCGTGCTCGGGCTCGGGGAACGAAGGGCAAGAAGCGTCGACTTCCGGCATGATTGGATCGAAAGGCCGTGAGAGGCGAGCGCGTCGCGGCGGCGGCGCCGGGATGACTCGGTCGATAGCGAAGGTGGTCGGGGCAACGAGCGAAGAGGGCAGAGAGTCGAGGGTGGCACAAGCGGCAGCAGCGGACCTATGTGCTCTGCATCTTGGACCAAATTCGCTGGACTGCGGGCGCTTCGCAAATTTGGCTGGCGGCGTGATGGGGGGGCCGATAAACAGGTATGGAATTCCAGGGCGATGGGGAAAAGCGAATGCAAGAGTCCGGTGCTGGGCTCAATCCAGGGTGCAATCAATACATGCCAGTCTCCAGGCACCCCCAAAAAAAAAGTGGTCGAGGGCGAGGACGACGCGCGCGCTGGGAGTGAAGGCGGGAGAGCACGGGCGGGCGGGTCCCAACCGAGTATCCTGGGCGATCAGCGTCGATCCGCCCTGCTGGTTGGCTGCACTGCCCCTGAAGGTTCTGGGCCGAACAGGTGCCCGCCCAGCCTGGGCACCCATGATGACGAAAGTGGGGACTGCCAGCTGAAGGCAGGCTGACGCTGCTTGTTGAACTGGCACCTTGACGGCAGCGGGTTTTGTTTGTGTGTGGCCCACCCAGCGGGTTCACTCAGTGCAGCACATCTGTTTGTCCACACCACAGCCCTCGCAGCCGTGATCGCCAAAACCGCCTTACAAAGGCGAGTCGCAGTGTGGCCACCAGGTAAATACCTACCTATGCTGAAGCAGGTAGTCCGCCCGAGAGGCCTTGTTTGTTTATTACCACTGCGTCGGCGAGCCTTCATCCCCCTCAACTCCTTCTGGCCCAAGGCCTTCCGCCTGGCTCAGCCTTGTTTTCCTGCCAAAACAGCATCTCTCTCCACCATGTCAGTGCCCGTCGGTGGTTCTGCCACCTCGGATGCGTCCCTCGCTCGGGGACGTGACGCTCTGGTGTGGATCGACTGCGAGGTATGTAGGCCATGACTCCACGTTTGCTGTTCAGCAGTCGCCAACACTAAATCCTCCCCGTTCAGATGACTGGCCTTGATCCGGACACGGACTCCATCATTGAGATCTATTGCCTCATCACCGATTCCCAGCTCGAGTTGATCGACGAAGCCGGATGGGGCATTGTGGTGCATCAGACCGCAGAACGCATGGCCATGATGGATGAGTGGTGTACTCGGGTTCGTAAGTCTCACTTGACCACCAGCTAGCCTGTCCCTCGAACGGGGGTGTAGTAGTCCCCTTCTCGTTCGGCTCGGCCTCATTGCCACCCCACAACTGGAGCATCAAGGCAAAGGGCTCAGACATGTTGACAAATGATAGATGGCAAGAGCGGCCTGACCGCCGCAGTCATTGAGTCAACCACAACACCCCAACAAGCCGCCTCAGACCTCCTTTCCTACATCCAAAAACATATCCCAGAGAAGGGCGTGGCATTGCTCGCGGGGAACAGTGTGCACGCCGACCGCGCCTTTCTCAGGAAAGGGCCGTACCAGAAAGTGCTTGATCACCTGCACTATCGTATCTTGGACGTCAGCAGCATCAAGGAGGCCGCACGGAGGTGGTGGTATGTCGCTTGCCACAAGCAGAATAATAGTCCAGGCAGGTGGAAGTGGGTGGATCACTGACTGCCCCCATTCAACAGCCCCGAGATTGCCTCAGCAGCCCCCCGCAAGATGGGCCTGCACAAGGCCAAGGACGACATACTCGAGAGCATAGAGGAGGCCAAGCACTACAGGACGGCAGTTTTCCATGCAGGCCGCCAGGGCTTGACACGCTCCCCAGCGCCAGTCTCGAAGGAAGATGTGAATTCTAACAACTAGCAACCTGGCCTACGATGTCTCCACCCTCGCGGCAGCAAACTAAGTCTTCACATCCGGCTCGTCCCGGCCGACGAACTCCTTGAACTTGAGAAGCTCCGTCGCCATCTTGATCTCGGGTGCAAGGAAGTCCTGGGCGTCCATGCCATACGTGGCAGGATCACTGCTGTGCTGCTCAAGGTACAAGCGGATCGTAGCGCCCGAGGAGCCGGTCCCGGAGAGCCGCACGATGATCCGGCTCCCGGAAGAGAAGCAGGCATAGAGGCCCTGGTTTGCCGACACGGAGCCATCCAAATCGGTGTAGGAGAAGTTGCCTGCCTCCGTCACGGTGCGGTCTACGGGTGGCGAGCGCGTTAGCAATACTCAAAAACGGTCCGGATCACTCCCACGGACGGATAAAAAAACAAGATCAGGCTGCGAGAAACGTACCTCCAACCTTGCTTCCCACAAAGTTGGGATCGGCCACAAGATCCCGCAGAACGCCAACCACCTTGTTGGCGCCCTCCGAATCGACATCCTCGTAGTCATAACGGGTGAAGAAGGTTCGGCCGTACTCGGTCCAGAAGTCATGCTGGATCTGCTTGATGCTCGGAGCGACTCCCGGGTTGGCCACGCCCAGGCCAGCGATGATGTTGAGCCACGCGACAATAGCCCAGAGGCCATCCTTCTCCCGGATGTGGTTGCTGCCAGTACCGAAGGACTCCTCGCCGCAGATGGACAGCTTGTCGGCATCAAACAGGGCGCAGAAGAACTTCCAGCCCGTGGGCACCTCGTAGCAGTCGAGGCCCTGCTTCTTCGCCACCAGGTCGACAGCGCCAGAGGTGGGCATACTGCGAGCCAGGCCATACACCCCATGCTTCTTGAAGTAAGGGATCAGCTTGGCATGGTGGGCGATGATGGCGAGGCTGTCACCGGGCGAAACAAAGGCGCTGGCGCCATAAATCATGTTCCGGTCGCCGTCACCGTCCGAAGCCGCGCCGAAGGGGATCTGCTTCTTCTCGACGACTTCGACCAGCTCATGCGCATATGTGAGGTTGGGGTCTGGGTGACCGCCGTTAAAGTCGGGCGACGGCACACAGTTCTGTGTCGACTCGGCGCCGAGGCCAAGTTCCCTCTCAAAGATGGCCTTGCCATACGGCCCAGTAACGCCAGACAGACCGTCAAAGAGCACCTTGAAGTCGGTGTGGGTGGCGAAGAAGGTCTTGATCAACTCAAAGTCGAAGATATCCTTGAGCATCTCGACATAGTCGGCCGTGCTGTCCACCACCTCAACCTCCAGGCTCCCGTATGTCCGGGTGCCGAGGGTGTGGATGTCAACATTGGCGATGTCGGAAATCTTATACGACTTGAGGGTCTTGGAAGCTTCGAAGATCTTGTTGGTCACCGATTCAGGGGCCGGGCCGCCGTTGGCGAGGTTGTACTTGATCCCGAAGTCGTTCTTGGGGCCTGTCCAAGCACGCAATGTCAGACGGCGCCATGGATGGGCTGTGTGAGGGGCTCCTTACCGCCGGGGTTGTGGCTGGCGGTCAGGAGGATACCGCCGGTAGCCTTGCGCTTGCGGATGAGGTGGCTGGCAGCAGGCGTCGACAGGATGCCATCCTGGCCGATCAAGAGCTTCTTGACGCCGTATGCTGCACCGATCTTGGCGATCAACTGGATCACCTCGGGGTTCCAGTACCGCCCATCACCGCCAATGACAAGGAAGGCATCTGGGTTGTGGCAGGCCGGTGAGCTGTTCGATGTTCTGGCAGATCACGGCCGGCGATTGGCCAACGGCTGGCGGCCCTCACCTTCAACGCCCTCAGGAATGGACAGCAGAATGCTTGTGACAAACGACTCGCTGTAGTGCGGCTGCTGGAAGACCGTGACCTTTTTGCGCAGGCCAGAGCTGGTCAATGAGGCTTATCAGCTTTGCGGTATTTCGCGTGGGAAGCGCGCGAGACGGGCGCTGCAAGGAGCTCTGCGCGAGCTTGGGACGAGCTCGTCGGCCAGGGGCGTTGCGGGGGCGGGGTAGTGACGTACGTGCCAGGCTTTTGGTCGGTGAACGGCGTGAACTCGACTGTCTTGACGTCCATGATGTGCAACTGTGCTGTCTGATACCGTAGCTCTCTGGTCAATTGCGAGGAGAGAGAAGCCTAACGGGCGGCTGGCTGGGCGGTATCTTCGCGAGAAGGCTGAGGGGGAGGATGCAGCTCGAGTGGGCTGGCACGGCGTTGACAGGGGGAGGCGAGCTTATGCTGGAAGATGGAACTGCTCGGAATACGCTCAGCTGAAGTGATTGAGCCCCACTGCTCCATCCGCAACACCCCCAACCGCGCGAAACGAGACCGCCACTCTGTTGCAACTTCTTCCTCTGTGGCGGCGTCCACCGCTCCTCTGCCGCTCCTGTCCGCTGGGGTGATGGCCCAGCCTCGCTTTCCCATTGGCAGGCCCAGATTTGTTGACGCAAATAGTACCGTTGCCCACTCACCCCACCAGCCACGGCACCTCCATGCGAGCTTGCCCCTTGCAGGTTGGATTCAGGGGGATAACCTCACTCCCTGTGGGTCTCGTCGTTGGGTGTTTCTTGACGGACACGCCTCATGTGGGCAAACCCGCCGAGATTTGTCAAGTATTGACAGGTACTTACATCCCGCTAGTTCACTGCAAGGGCTTCACAAGGCTTGTAACCCCGTCGCTGGCAAAGTCATGGCCACCAATGCATTGCCTCACTCCCCGCCTTATTGTGCAATTTACCCCTCTCTATTCGTACCTATGTAGGTACGGAGTAGGTACAGTTCTTCCCCCTGTCTTCCGTCAAGTCCATAGCACAGCTCCCGCATCCTGGTCTGATCAAACCACCAACGCTGGCTGGGCAGCAATATTCAGTGACCGTGGCTGTTATGGCTTAACCCACTCACCGCCGGCACAGGAAGCGCACAGAGCAACACAACGAGGCTATTACACCGGCGTGGTCACTCAAAATCAACCGCGAGCACCAGAGACGAACAGCAAATTCCCATCACCCCACCACCCCATCACCCTTGCCCTTGCCTTCCCGCCACGGCCATGAAGTGGCGCGTAGTTCATCCGCTCGCCCCAACACCATAGTCGATTCGTGACAGCAGCGAGTTGACCAGAATGGCCGTGTCATCGGGGCCAGTCTCACCCTGGATGGCATCTCTCAGCTTCCCATTAAGTAGCCAAGTGTCGAATTGGGAAGCGCTGGGGAACAGTTGTGCCAAATCGCCCCTGGTAGCCGTCACCGTCAACAACAGAGTGCATGTTTGGAGCCCGCGAGGGATTGTCTCGAGGGGCAGCTGCTCTGTCTTCAGCCGTCTGGGCTTCCGCTGTGGGTGCTCCATCATGTGCTGCCGTTCCTTGATAAGGTGTGCCCGTGGGTCATCCGTTGGTATGGTTGGCCGAGCCGGTTCTTCACCCGGTTCTTCGCGTAGGTGTGTGTTTGCCGGATGCTCGCTCGAGCTGTTAGTCCTGTGTAAGGGCTGTCGGAAAAGCGGCTGGGTGTGTGACGGAACTTCCTCTCGCACGCGGCTGGCTGATACAAACCCCGGCACCATGAGGCTTGCTTCCACAACGTCCAGTCGACTTGCGGCTGTTGGGGCCCGTCTGCGTCGGCCTGGCGGAGGCGACAATGCTGTCTGCCTACTCGCCACCGTACCTGTGCGGTGACTGTGTTTCTGTTGTTGCCGTCCACTTTTCACCCCAAACGATATCTGGGACTGAACCAGCCTTCCAGGAACTGCCGCTTGCTGTGGTTGATAGCGCTGCTTTGAGCCACACCCACTCAGGGCGTATTCGTGGGGAGAGGAGGTTGGCGGACTTTGAAGTCCGTGCTGGCGGCGAGGTCGTGCCCGCCGTTTTCGCTCCCAAGTTGAAAGGATGGGCAATGACCGAAGGGCATCCCGAGACGCGGCCCGCAAGCCCTCATGCTCTGTGGCCGGATCCTCCAACCTTTCGTAGCCACCGAGCTGTGGGGCGTGCCGGCTTCTCGGGGGTAGTTCTTGGGTAACCGGCATCAAGTCCGACTCAATGACACCCTGTTGCAGGACTTGTACTTCGTCCTCCTGTCGTCGGAGTTCCCTCACGATTCTCTCAGGGGGCGGACTGGTTCTTCGATTTGTGCTGACAAGTTTGGCGATGGACCAAGGGTTCAGTCCTTCGTTCGAAGACTGCCAACGTCGGCCTTCGACACCATCGCTTTCGGGCGGCGAACCCATATCCTCCTCAGTACTCGGTCGAATACCTCGCAGCCTGTCCTGGTCACCGGAGGCATCTTGGTCCGCATCATCGCTCACGTTGTCCAGTCCAGAGGACATGTCAACCCTCCAGAATGGTACCGTTGACTTGGATTCTTAGCAAAACCCGACAAACACCTGTCTTGGATTTTCATACCTGTGGCAACAAAGCATCGTCGGATGCTCCGGGAGTCAAATCCGAGAAGTCTTCGGTCGCGGGAACTTCCACATCTGTACTCGGTTGGGGTGGGTGAGAAGGCTCTGGTGGGGAATAGATTAATGAGAGAAAGGTCTGAAACTGGCCAAGGAGACCTTCCTCCTCCCTGAAGATAACATCCTCTTTTGACGGCTCAACGTTGACGTCGTAACTTCCGGGCGGGCATCGAATGTTGAGCCTGATGAACGGCTCTCTTGGGCACTCTTCCGAGTGATCACCGGCGAGATGCTCTGCGAGACGCTTCTTGAACACGGAGACAAGTTTCTTAGCCGTCCCTCTGGCTGAGGAAACCGGCCGAGAGTCCACGGAGAGGAAAGCCCCTCGGGCAATCTTCCGCGGATGGGCTTCAGGACTCGGCAGGAACGCTTCGAAAACCGGTCCTGCCTCTCGGCCCGGAGGGGCATTGGGACCGTCTGAGATCTCTGACGGTTCGGCACCGCCTTGAAGCTTCTCGGTTGAGGATGTTTCGACTCTGCATTGTGATGCGAGCTCGGTGCCGAAAAGCTGCATAACCGCCTCCTTGACGTCGGCTTTCGGCGTCGGACTGTAAGACCATGAGAGGCTGGGGGTTTTCAGGACCGTGAACCGCAGTCTCATCCAGGGTCTTGTCAGTACATAGGCATGAAGCAACGTCTTCATCCTCGCCAAGCTCTTCGGGGCTTCATGGATGGCGACCCGCAGCCGGACGGGGAGATTCGCGTATAAGCCGGTCACGGTGACAGTAGTGCCAACGGGTGCACCCACGAGCCGCTGCGCAGTTGCGCCTCCTCCTTTCGCTAGAGAGATGGCGGTCGCAACATGTTCCGCTGGTATTCGTGTCGTGAGAGAAACAGCCGCCAAGTCACCGACACTTGCCAGCGCAGAACCACGAAAGCCCAGTGTGCGCCCACCGAGAGTGGAGAGTTCGTCGAAGGAGCTCAGCTTGCTGGTGTGTCCAGGGCGGCCGATGAAGTCAAGTTCACCAGGTTTGATGCCACTGCCATTGTCTCGAACCTCGATTTTGTCGACTGTGTTGGGCGAAACAAGCACATCGATCGAGGTGGCCCCTGAGTCAATGGCATTGTCCACAAGCTCCTTGAGCAGGAGGTCTGGGCATGTGATGACAACGGCAGATCCCAGCCGACGGACGGTGCCTTCTGGGAGGGCTGAAATAGGCATGTTGTTCTTGAACAGAGGCGCGCGCCAGCAGCAACCAACGCCAACCGCGGCGGGTTGCTGGAGAGGGGCTCAGGGGCTGGAGAATATGTTCAAGGAGGTACCCAGAGAAACATGCCACCCGGTGCATGGGGTGCTAGTGATATTCCATCATGAACGGTGGCGAGTCGAGGGCAAACCGGGCTGTTGAAAATCATCGAGAAAAGAAAAACCTGATCGCCCCGCTCGCCTGAATGTACCGCCGGGGAGTAAGGGAAGGAGAGAGGGAGCTGGAGTGGGTGTTTGGGGGAAGGAGCTGTTGACTAACATGCCACCAGGGGGTGTGGACTTGACTAAGCAGCCGGGTACGGGCGCGTCAGCGGATGGGAGCTCCCTCGCAGGCGAGTGGGGCAGCGCGGCAGAGCTTCAAGCTGCCCCTCCAAACCTGCCCCCCCTCCTCCGGAAACGTCTCCGAGACCTCCAGAGACGACATCCTTTCGAGACTTCCATCTTCACCCGCCCGGTCCCCAAAGCTTCGCCTCCCATCGCCATCCACGCTTCTCTCAACACCAGTCAACATGCACAACAAAGGCCCGTCCCCGCAGCTCCACGACGGCAGCGGCCTGCGCATCGGCATCGTCCACGCGCGCTGGAACGACAAGATCATCGACCCGCTACTCGAGGGCACGAAGGCCAAGCTGCGCGAGTGCGGTGTCAAGGAGTCCAACATCGTCGTGCAGACCGTCCCGGGCTCATGGG
>Ga0247824_10001480_pt1 | contig 12842 bp, 5 predicted proteins | sample 13C_PalmiticAcid_FD_194412 | JGI IMG/M metagenome (GOLD analysis project Ga0247824, IMG submission 194412) | Soil microbial communities from agricultural site in Penn Yan, New York, United States - 13C_PalmiticAcid_Day48 | ecosystem: Environmental > Terrestrial > Soil > Agricultural land...
GGGTTGTGGGTTTGGTGTGGTCTCGCGGGCATTTGGTGATGGGTTGCGTGGTGTTTAGGGCAGCACAAATCAGGGGACGAGCTGAATGTGGTTGCCTTAGGAAGGTGGGGCAATTGAATGAGATTGCTGGAGTGCCAGCTTTCTCACCCACAGAAGCCTGCGTAAAAAGCGAGCGTACAAAATGACATTCAAGCTGATGCAAGCTTGGGTTGGCCTACCTAATTGACTACACAGAATATCGAGAGGGCGTGTGCTCGGAGCGGTCGAGGAATAGGCAAGGGTTTTTACAGAAGGGAGGTGGTAAATACAGACTGCGACGTTGCCCTCACCCGCGTTGGAATTGATGAACGTAAAAAGAAAGGGTTAACGGTCTAAGAGGAACAGTCTAGAGAAAGAAAATCAAGTATGAAATGGCTCATCGCAGCTACCTGGGACCTACCTTTACCTAAGCTCCGACTTCCCCATTGAGTGACGTCTCAGAGTGTGGCCGTGTTGGGGAAATAACGTGAAAATAAAGTTGGCGCGTCTTGGCATCTGCACTGCCCTCACCAAAGCGAGGTTTCGCGTCCAGCACGCCAGCCGAAAGTCGGGCCGTGCCGGAGTGGCAGGATGGGACAGGCAACCAGAAACCCCAACTCCCACTCTCGAGTTCTGCAACCGCAGATTCCCCCACAACCATGCTGCACAACCCATGAATTCCAGCGACCTTGCAGGTGTTCTAAATCTAGGCCCCCGTCCTTTCCGTTACAACTGCAACCTCTTTCGCGCTTTCATCTTACATTCTGCAGGGAAGCTGGGCCAGACTGCCTCGCATTGGACGACTGAGGCTGTGCTCGGGTGGCTTTCTCACGGGCTTTGATCGAGTGCCACAACACCTCCGCATCGAGATCAGGCAGTTTTTGTTTCATTCTCGGAGCCTCGCCAGTGCGAGTGCTTGCATTTATCTTCTCCTTTATTTCGTCCATTTTTCCATATTTTCTAGCGTTTGCACGAGCCGGATCTTCTGGCGCGCAGCGACACATTCCAGACTCGCGGCTGCATGCAGCTCTCAGTACCTGAAACAACAGCCTGAGCCGACCGAGATCACCGGGCCGCCCCACAGCACCACGTAACCTCGCGGCTGCGTACGCCATCCCCTGTCGATGCCGGCCCGTGGCACTCGTCATTGAGAGCAGTTGGAGCTGCGTCTCGCTCGTATTCAACAGAGTTTTCCGTTTATTTCACCTGCTTTTTGTGATACAAATTGAGCCTCAGGGTCGCCTTGTTTCACGAGCCGCGCATACAACAGCCGCGCTGCATCCTGTTTTCTGGGGGCCGCGGGGCAATGGGACTGCGCGGAAAAAGACCCAAGTTGTCTTCGGCCTCATCTCGACAGCAGAGTTGTGGCGTTTCAACCTGACAGACCATGACCGCAACAATGGGAATGGACCCTCGCCGGGCCCGGCTCCAGCAGCTCGCCGCCGAGTGGGGGGTCCACAATCTCCCGCCCGTGGCTCCGCCGACTCCGGCCCCGCAATCTCGGACACCCAACGACGACTTCCACGCCGAGGAGTTGCTGAAAAGACGCCGCATGTCGGCAAACCAGGACAAGCAGTCCCAGGGCTCCATCAAGCGGGCATTCAGCTCCCACAAGAAGACATGGGAGCCCAGCGAGATATTCGAGGCCCTCAACGCCTATGTCGCCAACGGCGGCGCTCCCGGGGTCGCCGATGCTCTCATTGCGAAGCTGCTGTCCGCCGGCGGCAATGTCAACGTGCCGAACGCCAAGATTAAAACAAACCTGCTTACGAGGCGGAGGAGTATGGAGTCAATGGAGCGCAGTCGGATCCTGCAAAAGGCCGTCGAGAACCGCCAGATCGACATGGTTGCCGTCCTGGTCCAGCACGCAGACCCCTTCACCCTCGATGCCGCACTACCTCTGGCAATCCGGTCCGGCGATCTGGTCATGGTGCACTTGCTGCTCAGCCGGGGCGCCAATGCGTCCCAGACCCAAGACGCCCAGGATGCTTTCCGCCAGATGTGTATCATGGGCGGCTACTCCGAGCTGGTCGGACTCGTCTTGCAGTCGGAAGGGCGACCGCCGCCGAGCTGGCTCTCCATGGCCATGGTTGATGCCGCCCGGAAGGGGTGTCTCCAGACTGTCATGAGACTCAGCCACTTCTCCGCCGATGGCGAATACAACAAGGCCGAAGCTGTCAAGACAGCCATCGCCCAATGCAGGGTAGATATTGCACTTGCGATTCTCACGGGATCAAAGCCTCCCGCACTGGGAGGTCGAGGCGTCTTGGAGAGCTTTGCGCAGCTCCTCGAGCACACCACCATCGGTCCGAACGAGAAGATGGCTCTCACAGAAGCCTTGCTGTGTGCTGGCGCATCAGGCGACGTTGTCTCGGTCGCACTCTCCCAGGCCTGCGCCACCGAGTTCTACGACATGGTCAGCCTGCTCGTCTCATACGGAGCCTCGGTTGAGTATCAAAACGCCAGCATCATCCGGCATGCCATCTCGAGGGGACAAAGCAGCCTTGCGCAGCTGTTGCTGAGCGAGCCGTCAACTCTGAACCCTGTCTACGCCTCGGAGTGTGTAGGGAGTATCCCCAAAACCATGCTGCCCGAGGATCGCCACGCCATGCTCAGCCTTCTCCTGCGGAAAGGCGCCTCAGGGATCCCCCTGCATGAAGCTCTCATTGATGCTGTTCAGACCGGCGACCTACAGTCTGCAGAACTTCTCCTTACGCCGCATTTCCCAGGCTCTCGCCCTGCCGCGAGCATGAGCGGCCGCAGCAACACTCCGGGCACGCTTCAGCTCAGACACGAGATGGCCTCGGTTGACCATAAGCACGGTTTTGCACTGACCACGGCAGTGAAGATGGGAAACCTCGCCATGGTGAAGCAGCTTCTCACCGGCAAGCCCTCGCCAAAGACTCTAGACCACGCTTTCCCCGTAGTTCTCACTCTTGAGGGAGCCACCCGCTACCACATCACCGAGTGTTTCCTCGCCGCTGGCGTTTCGCTGCCTGGTATCTCTGCGGCGCTGCAACAGGCCATTGAGGAGCAGCCTCCACGGAGGGATGAGAACCTCATCAGCATTTTACTACGCCACAATGCCGACGTAAACTTCAACGACGGCGCTGGCATTCTCTCGGCGATCACCATCCGAGATCTTCCCTTGTTAGAAACCCTCCTGCGAAGCAAACCGTCGCCTCAGACCATGGCGTCTGCCATTACTCGAGCCATAATGCTGGACGACAAACCAGTCCGGTACGAGATGGTGAGGTTGTTGATTGGTGCTGGGGCCGGCCGTGATGGCACCGAAGTATCGAAGGCGTTGGCACAGATGCTGCCCAACCAGCCGGTCGACATCCAGCTGGCATCACTACTACTGGAACATGGGCGGGCCGACGCAAACTTTGACCAAGGCCTGCCTGTGGGAATAGGTATGTTGACGCGCGCCACCCCGTTACCCGTCCCGCAACTAACACCTCTCAGCTGTCAACGACCAGGACCCAGCGGTCCTCGAGCTCGTCCTCCAGCACGGTCGCCCCAACCCCGACACCCTCTACCGCGGCTTGGACACCCTCTCCGACATGCCCACCAACCCCGCAAAAGTAGCCAAAGTCAACGCCATCCTGCGCCGCACCCGCGAGAAGGAGATGCTCAACGCCGTCCTCTTCAAAGAAGTCCAGACCCTCCTCAAGACCCCGCGCGAGCAGCGCCACCTCGCCGTGCTCTCCGCGCTCCTCTCCGCCGGCGCCGACATCAACGCCCACAAGGCCGCCGCGCTCTGCTGCGCCGTCAAGGCCGCCGACTCCCCCATCGTCGACCTCCTCTTCACGGGCACCCCGACCCCGGCCTCGCTCGCCGCCGCCCTGCCCCAGTCCCTCAACATCCTCGACCCCATGGACCGCCTCGTGTTTACCAAACGACTCATCGCCGCCGGCGCACCCGCAGCCGAGGCGAACCGCGCGCTGGTGTACGCCATCGCCGCCCACCCCAACGACCACCCGCTCATCGCGCTGCTCGCGGGGAGTGCCGAGGCCGGCGATGGCGAGGCGCTGATGGCCGCGGTGCGGAATGAGAATGCCTATGTGGTGGGGCTGGTGCTCGAGAAGAGCAGGGTGGGATACACCCCCGCGACGCTGCGGGGTGCGTTCCAGGAGGCGACGACGAGGGGGAAGGACCGGGGGAAGAGGGTCGCGATCTGCTCGGCGCTGCTGAAGCGGGGTGTGGCGGGTCCCGTCGTGTCGGATGCGTTGCTTGCTGCGGCGTCGGATGGGGATTTGGCACTGGGCGGGGTGTTGATGGACCACGGGGCGAGCGTTGAGCACCACGAGGGGCAGGCGATTGTTGAGGCGTGTGGGGCGGGGTCGGCGGCGGTGTTGGAGATGTTGCTGGGGAGCAAGGTTGAGGTCAAGAAAGCGACGCTGGTCAAGGGGTTCCAGGCTGCTACGCAGGTTGGAGATCTGGCCAAGCGAGCGGGGGTGTTTCGCTTGCTGCTTGACAAAGGGGTTGATGGGGAGGTGGTGGATGCGCAGCTGGTGTCCGCTGCTAAGTTCGGCGACGAGGGCGAGAAGCTGGTCCGGCTGTTGCTTGAGTTCGGTTCCAACGTCGACTTCAACGCTGGCGAGGCCATCTGGAACGCCACACGGGGCGCCATCATGGGCAGCCTCAAGCTGATGTTGGGTGTGGTGAGGGCGGGTGATCGACAGAAGAAGCCATCCATGCCGACATTGCTCCGGTCGCTAAAGGCGAGCCGCAAGCTGGGGAGGGATCCGAGGTACCAGGTCATCAGCTGGCTGTTCGATGCCGGTCTTCCGCCCTGCGAGGAGATCAACATTGCCTTGAACAGGGCCGTCAAGGACGAGCCAGATCCGCGGCTGGTGCAGCTGCTGCTCAGCCACGGGGCATCGCCGCTGGTCAACGGCTGCGAGACTCTGACGGATGCAGCGCAGTTGCTGCTGGTCGACATTCTGACGCTTTTGCTGGAGACCGACATTCCGAAGAAGGATATTTCCTGGGCTTTCCAGCAGGCCTTCACTCCTGGGACGGCCTCGAAATGGCTGTCAGAAAAAGGCTTCCAGGTCGCAAAGATGCTCCTGGACAAGGGCGCCGAAGGGGAGAGCCTGGCTTTGGCTCTAAGTGCGGCCATTGACGCCTACGGCACGGAGGGGGACGAGATATCTCGCAAGTTTGCTGGTGCTCTCCTTCATGCCCAGGTCGACGTCAACTACGCGGGCGGACTGGTGGTTCAGAAGGCTACCCGGAAGGCGGATTCAGAGCTCCTCCAGCAGGTGCTCCAGAAAAAACCGAACGGCCATGCCGTGTCGATGGCATTCCCTTATATCTTCGACGCAGATCTCTCGGAGTCCGACACCCTCCATTTGATGAACCTGTTCCTCGACTACCATGACGGGGAAGAGAGACTTGACGTGATGTTTGCCCACCCCGAGTTTGAACCCGTGGTGTTTCGAGCAATCAGCAAGTTTCCTCGCTCCGCCAAAATCCTGCAAACCCTGCTCGATGCCGGCTACTACCACGACCAAACCACCATGCTCCGGGTGATGGAAGATGTCGAAGAGGAGGAGCAAGTCAGCCTCCTGTTTTGGGCGCTCTACCAGCCGCAGAAGCGAATCAGTAGCGCGGTCATCGAGCTCCTCATCGACAGCGGCTCCAAGGTCAACTACGAGACGCGCTTGTCAAAGACCACGCCTCTCATGCTCGCGATCCAGAATCGACGGCATGACCTCGTGAAGACGCTCATTCTCGCCGGCGCCGAAGTCGATGTGATGGATGCCACTGGAAACACTCCCATGACAATGGCCACGCATATCGGACAGGAGCTCGGTACTTCGATGATGTCAAGCATCCTCGCCGCCGACCCGTCCATCAACGATGGCTCCCTGCATAATGCCGCGAGGGACCTCAACCTGAGAGCGATGCAAGTGCTTGTTGAGTATGGTCACGACGTCGACTTCCCCAGTACCCTGCACGGCGGCCGCAGTGCCCTTGGCGAGCTCTGCTTGAACGCAGCTCACGCCGGCCCGTTGACAGCAGCTCAGGAGAAGCAAATGGAAAAGGCCATGACGTTCCTCGTCAACAAGGATTCCGATCTTACAATCCAGTCCGACGGCAAATCCGTTCTCCTCTTGGCCCTCAACTCGGCTGACCCCGTCCCGACCACCCGAGCGCTCCTTAAAGTCGGCCTCTGGAAGCACACCAACAAGGCCTACAACCACTACACCGACGGTGTCTTCACCTACTCGGCCACCCAATACATCACCCGCATCCTCCCCTGCGCAGACGACATCCGCCCGCAACTGCTCGACCTGCTCAAATCCAACCGCGCCATCGACGTCTACTACGCCAACGACGGTCCGCAGCCCCCAGACGCGATCAACCTTCCGCCCGAACTCCTCCGCGCAGAACGGGAGCGCCGCGCGCACGCGGAACGCATCGCCAAGGAGAGCGAGGAACACACCCTCGCGCTCGCGCGGACGAAGGAGATCGCCCAGATCCACAACCAGATCTTCCTCGCGCGCGCCGAGCTCGAGGACTCGCGCACGCGCCGCAAGCAAGAGGACGAGATGGCCGCGCTGCGCGACCGGCAGGCGGCCGAGGAGTCGTCGTTCGCGGCGGAGCTGCAGCGGCGCAAGGCGGCGCGCGAGGCGGCCATCTCGCACGAGCAGCGCCTCACCGAGGCCGGGCTGACGCGCGCGCGGCTGGTGGCCGAGGCGGAGCTCGAGCTGCAGGGCAAGAAGCAGGAGATGATGATAAAGTGGGAGGGCAACATGTCGCGGCAGAAGGAGAACGACGCCAAGGCGCTGAGCAGCGTCAGGATCCGGGAGAGGGAGGCGATCGAGCGGGTGGATGCCGCGGCCGACGCGCGGACGGTCAAGAGGATCGCGGAGCAGAAGAGGCTGGTCGAGACGCAAACGGCGCTGGCGGCGAGGTTGGCGAACGGGCCGGGCGGGCCGGATAGGAGGCAGATTGGCTACATCACGGGGGAGCTGGATTAGGGGGTGATTGGTGGAGTTGGGCGTTGGGTGGGCGATGAGTTTATGACCTGGGTTCTTTTTGTGTGCTGGAAAATATGTTGGAGTTACTTGATGTTTCACTTGATGATAATGGTAGAATGCAGATATATCCGAAGATGTTTCTCAATCTCAAAGATGGTCTGAAGGTCATTTCGCTCGGCCGGGTGGGATGTGAGTGTTTGTCACTCAACTCCTCCCTACAACACCCCCTTTTCGTTTGATCTGGCCACCACGCACAGCGAACGGCCTGCCAGGCAGCGATGCGGTTTACTTCGTGATCATGATCTTGTCAAACGTGATAATCTCGGCGTTCAAGACGTGTGAACTCGTTTCTCATCTCGATCTTTTCTCAAAAGGTCGTTCTCCACTTTATGATTGAATAGTCACTTAGGTGCTTTAAACCAAAACAAAACGCGGGTGTTTACCGCAGCGTCGCTGGAAAACACAACACGGGTTTTGACTTCGCTGAGCTGCTTCTCGGCTACAGCCGCGATCAACGTTGGAAAACATTCACTTATTCGTCAATTCCACGTGTGTTCCCCTCGGTACACACCCATGGTTTCTTCGCTTTTTCTTGTCTCGCTCCCTTCGAGGCTTTGGCTCAGAAACCTCCAGGTTTCCTTCTCACCTTTAGATTCCTAGAACTATTCAGCGACATACTGCTTGTTCTCATCGACATTTCTCTTGCAATTGCTCCCCATAGTTCCGTTTCTCCCTCCCCGGGCCCTTTTCTCTCTCCCACTCCTCCCACTCCCATCCTTCTGTTTCCTCTTCTCTTGTTTCCCTTTTCTCCTACTTTTTTCTCCATAATATGATGCACAGGAATTACTCACCGCAATAGCCGATTCTGCAAGACCTTCTCGTCTTTTCTCGTCTTCCTTCTCAACGCTCTACCCCTTCCCAATTCGAATTTCAACACCACCTGGTAGTTACCTAAGGTACCCAGGCGGTCGGGATACCATGACCCTTGCAACCAGTTGAACCAATTCTTTCTCTCCTTCAACAACAAACCACTTCCTTCCCACTTCCCAACCTACTTCTCTTTCCTCAGACGCAAATAGAACGGCCCATAAGACTCGCCTCCCTTTCCATTTCACCGTTCCAGCTGAGCGTCACACCCCTTCGCTGTTCCCAATACCCTTCAACCACTTGGCACCTTCGATTCAACCAAACCTCCAACGCAACTCTCTCAAGTCGGAGCTCGCTGCCAATTCCTCTCAACCACCATTCTCAGTCCTCCTTGAACAATTGGTGATCTTCAAGACCGCCTTCTTCCCAGCGAGCTCGCCGTCTCCTCATCACCCAGGTCTTGAAAGTGAGTTTCTTTGGATTGGGCCACCTGTCTGAGAGAATGCAGGTTTTTCGTTGCTTGCTGTTTTGTTCCGGGCACCTCATCAGCGACCGACCCATCTCATCCTACCCAAATTGACCCTGTGCTTGCCTCGACACTCTCTGCGACTCTCGTTTCTTTACCCTCGTCGCAAGTTTTGAGAAAGCGCACACTCATCCAACTCAGCTTACTTTTTCTTTCCCATCTCAAACCTTGCGTTTCCCAAATTATCCGTTTTCATTGATCCAATTTGCATGGGATCTATATCTCTCACGCGAATGCCTTGATGACTTTCAAACAAGCTGAAGCCCATCTCCGCACTTCAGCCCTTCGATCTTCGGGGGCGTTCATTCTTCCTCGGCCCCCTCAACTGTCTTGCCTGTTGGAAATCCTTCAGCTCGTCCATTCCGCCACCAGACTTCATACGCAGTTCGCAACTGTTGCGCAGAGGCCCGACCCGCTAACAAACCTCGAAAGTTGCCCAGAGTCAGCGCAAAAACCACCGCAGCAATGCCTGAATCCACTGAAGGTTCGGCCGAACCTCCTACTTTTCCAACCGGTCCGTCCGATCAAGGAACCGCCTCCATCGCATCACCCTCGGCCACAGACGGTTCTGGTGCAGGGCAGCAACGCCAAACAAACAGTCCCGGAGAGGTCGGGGTGAACGGAGAAGTCAACCAGGATGATGAACTTGTCCAGGCAAGCGAGAACCCGAGTCGCCAGACCGAAGGGGAGGATTGTGTCATGAGCGATGCGGCAAACGAGGAGAGCCTGTTTGTGGAACAGGATGACGAGATCAAGAGTGAAGACGGGAGTGATCAAGAGGGTGTCAATGGGAGCGGTGATGGGGGTGATGGGGTTGATCGGGACAATCGCCATACCTCGGTTCAGGATCAGCCACCCAACAACAACAATGAGCGGAACAACAGCGAGAATGCCCAACGCCAAGAGCTGGAACTTCACCATGAACTTGGCCCGAACCATGAAGAGAACCCTCATCATGAGCTCAACAAAGACGGCAATGACGACGATGAGTGCGTGGAGATAAACGCCAATGCTATCTCGGACGCTGCCAGGGCCAGATTCGCCGAATTCACGTTTGGCACTCACCCCGACGAAACAGACGATGTCATTTTTACCGCCTCCGTACAGATCAAGGCGGAAGAAGAAGAAGGCGACCGCTTCAGCAGTCCGCAGAGCTCAGACGATGAGGCGGGTTCCGACTTTCAGCTGGACGAGGACGAGATGTCGTCCGATGGCGAAGGTCGACGCAAGCGCCGCCGTGCAGGTCCGAGTCGTCGAAACAACCGAAGCACAAACTCGACACGGAGACAGGTGGCACAACGGCACAAGAATACGGGGGCCCAGCACCCCAAGAAACAATGGGAGATGCCAACAGACGAAGAGCTGGTTGAGCTATACACACAGCAGGAGGAGCTCAATGCGCTGAGAACAGAAGGGTCCTTGACCATACCACAGAGAGTGGTCCTGGCAAAGCTCACCGCACGAATTGCCACCATCGAGAAAATGGCGTCGCAGCAGCCGCCCGGGCTCGAACTGCCCATGGAGCCGCTTGGGGAAGAACATGAGGACAAGGAGGCCGCTGCAGTTGCAGCCGCTCCACTTGTCTCACCAACTCACGGCACAGCGGCAACCACGGGACCCAAGCGAGGTGAGGCCAAAAATCCAAAGAGCAAGACTCCCCGACGGCCGGGGCCTAAGACAGCGAAAGAGTACTGGGAACGCCAGTATGCAGAGAAGGGCTCGGGGCTTCGCAACATCACCGAGAACCTGGGAAAGAGGAAACGCCCCGCCAAGAAACCAAACAAGGGGAAGAATGGCAAGGAAGACGAGAAGGAGAGCAGGCTTATGCGTATGCTCCAGGACTCCAACCCCATTGTGGCAAGGGCAGCTCAAGGATCCGTAGCCATGCCTGGCCCGATTCAGGCGACGAGACAGAGGGACCAACTCAAGGCAATGAAGGACTTTCTTTTCAAGATCACCGGCAACGCCAATTCCGGTACCAAGGCTGAGGACTCGCGGCGCCTGGACGAGGCCATCAAATCCTTTGGCAACAGACAAGTGCAGACGGTGAACGGGAAATGGGGGCTCAAGGGCATGAGATCTACTCTCTACAACCACCAGCTGGTCGGCGTTTCGTGGATGCTCCGTCAAGAGTTCTCCCCAGACGGTCCATTCGGAGGTATCTTGGCAGACCAGATGGGACTGGGCAAGACGGTCCAGGTCCTCGCTGCCATGTCCGCCAACCGACCCAGTGAAGAGGATATCGCGGCAGGCCGTTATCAGACTTTGATTGTAGCGCCTGCTGTTGCCATCGGGCAGTGGGAACGGGAAATCGAGAAGCACTGTTCGTTCATCAATATGGCGCATCACTTCAGAGCAAAGCAGCAGCTCAAGCCAGGGATGTTGAAGTTGGCGGACGTCATGTAGGTCAATCCCCAATGGACTATGCACACCGATGACTAGCTGACCCAACAGTGTCGTGAGCTACAACGAGGTCGCAAACGCGTTTCCCTCTGACAAGGCTCTCAAGGAAATTGCCGGGAAGAAGCTGAACCAGGAAGAGTGGACGGAAGAATACGACAAAGTCCAGGGCGAGCTCTTCAAGACCAGTTTCTTCCGGGTGGTTCTTGATGAAGGGCACGCAATCCGGAACCACAAGACCAGAAGTTTGTCTCTCTTATCTCCCACCATAGCCGCGTCCCAAATCTAACATTCTTCACCAGCCGCACGAGCTTGCATCAACCTGTCCAGCAAATACCGGTGGATCCTGACCGGCACCCCCATTCACAACTCCATCGAAGGTACGTTTGATGCCAGCCTGCGAGATTAAGAGTTTTCTTTCCGTCTTTGACCTAACCCGGCTCGTCTAGAGTTTTACGCGTACTTCCGCTTCCTCGGGGCTTTCTGGGCAGACGACCTGAGCGAGTTCTCCAAGCAATTTGGCAATATTGAGAAGGTGTGAAGAGATCCACCCCAAGAACCTCTTGCTCCAGCCTGCTGAACAAATCTTTTCGTCTAGGATGAGACCAAGGACAGATTGAATGCTGTTGTTACCAGCCTCATGCTCCGGAGGTAATGAGACACCCCTCTCGACCCCACGCCGCGGCGACTGGGCCAGTGCTAACCACACGCAGACGCGTCGACGATACGTTTATGGGCGCCCCTATCCTGGAGATTCCTCCGCCTCATCCGCCTAGCCTTAATTGGGTGGATCTGACCACTGAAGAGCGGCTGATTTACCGGTGCGTCTGTCTCGCTCTTGTCGTCCTTCTTGCCTCCTCCGCATTCTTGACTCTTCTGCTGCTGACTGGCAAGCCAAGACGCCTTGAGAGCCGCTTTAGGGACAACATCAGCACGCACCTCAAGGCTGGCATCGCCAAAAAGAAACTGAGGACCTATTTGGCGTACCTCACTCGCCTGCGGCAGGCGGTGGCGCACCCTTTTCTTCTCGAAGGTGTTCTCCGGGCGAACTTCACGCTGGAGGACTTTAACTACCTCCGGCGGCGGCTTTCCGAGGATGGCGGCAAGACACCCATGCATGCCCAGGTACAAAATTGGGTGCAGATGGAGTACGAAGAACGCGCCAAGAGGGAGGGCGGCCCAGTGAGCTTTGGACGGAGCCGTTTTGGCTACAACTTCGACATGGATGCGGAACTCCAGGAACTGGAGGCCAGCAAGTCGATGGAGGAGGTCATCTGCCGCCTCTGCTACGACGTTCCTGTTGATCCCAGAATCACCGAAGTAAGTTCCTGTCAAATCCTAAAGACCCAAGAAGAATCTAACCATCTGGCTGCCAGTGCGGACACACTTTTTGCGATGACTGCATTGCCGGGTCTCTGAAGGTGAAGGCCTGCTGCCCGACTTGCAACACCGTGCTCTGGCAGGTGGACACGCTGAAGGAGTCGGGCGAGCTGGCCGGCGACCAGACTCAGCAGAGCGAGGATGAGGGCATCGGCCGAAAATTCAAGAGAAAAAGAAAAAAGACTGAAGAGGACCGGGAAGTCGGCGACGACGAGAGTCTGGTCCAGCCCAAGATGAGGGACAGCTCCAAGTGGGTTAAGCAGTACGACAAGAGCTACCCCCACAAAGCGCTGTGTGCCAGCGCCAAAACCATCGCCGTCAAGAACCAGATCTTGATCTGGCAGGCGGAAGCCCCTGACGACAAGATCATTGGTAAGTTGGACCAGTCTTAAACTCCGAGCATGGCGTCTCGCTCGCTAACATGTCCCAAAGTCTTTGTCAACTGGACCAAACTCGGCTGCATCATCGGCCGCATGCTCCACGAAGAAGGGATCCGCTTCCTCTACTACTTTGGCGACCTGTCCCGCGAGCAAAAGGACGCTGCCATCGCCAAATTCCAAACCGACCCCGGCATCAAAGTTCTGGTATGTACATGTACCTCCACAACCAAGCCACCAACTTCGTTCCCCCTCCCACCCCTCCTCCTTCTTCCATTC
>Ga0247824_10001482_pt1 | contig 12826 bp, 12 predicted proteins | sample 13C_PalmiticAcid_FD_194412 | JGI IMG/M metagenome (GOLD analysis project Ga0247824, IMG submission 194412) | Soil microbial communities from agricultural site in Penn Yan, New York, United States - 13C_PalmiticAcid_Day48 | ecosystem: Environmental > Terrestrial > Soil > Agricultural land...
GAGGGCGGTGATGGAGGCGGTGGAAGAGATGTCGCATTCGAGGATGTGGACTGGGCCTGCGTTGTTGGCCTGGGAGGTGTCCCGGATGGCGTGCAGGGCGGTGAGGTCGCCGGAGAGCGAGCGGACGAGGGCGAAGACGGTGTTGGTGGGGGACTGGGAGAGCTGGCGGACGCATTCGAGGCCGATACCAGTGCGGGTGCCGGTGACAACGTAGACGGGCATGTTGGTGGTGTTGGTGGTTGTTGGGAGATGCGTTGGGATGACGGTGTTGGGCTGGTGTGTTGCTGAGATGGCTGACCAAGTCCTCCCTCAACTCACCACCGCCATCCCTGATATACCCTCATCGACGGCCTCAGATCACCCCGTCGCTGACGAGGAGTTAGTGGGCTTAAGCCCGGAGATACCAGCTCGCATGATGCTATCCTGATCCACGACGGCGAGGAGTCATGGTGTTGCGTGGGCCCCGATGCTTGGCCAGTTCGGAGCAAGTCTTCCATCGCACGACGACTTGCTTGGCGATGTCTAACCGAACCTCATGGTGTATTTGTCATCTCCTTCCATGGCCTTCAGTGTAAGTCGTCGAGTGGAGAACCCGGCGAGGCGGGCCGGGCCGCCAGACACGGCGATGTTTTGCCGGCGTGGGCTTGGCATCCGGGATGCTCGCGAGGTTAGCCGGACCTGGACATCAGCTCACTCTACGGTCACAGCCTTGTCTGTTGGAGGCCATCAAACAGTCCCAACCTTGGGGCGCAAGAAGGGGACGAAAGGGAGGTTGGGGTTAGCGTTTGTGCCCAACACAGCTCAGTGTGTCGCAACACCCGTCAGGTTGTGGGATAGCACTCACACAATCATAGATGTCAGGCTTACCTGATTAAAACGATGTAGTTGAGACCGGTTCGGTGTCACACCTCCGAAGCCCGGGAAACGTAGACCCGAGCACGTGGTATTCTCCTTGCGGCCGTATCGTCACTTGTTTTGCCTCCCGTGCAATCAGCAGACGAGAGGATATGATACAAAACCGCATGCTCCACGAATCATTCTACCACGACACAAGAGCTGTCTCGTCCGTCAATGCTGTCCTCAATGTTTCCAGAGGCCCGGTGGAAGGGAACGGAAAAAGTGTGATTAACTCATAAAGCCATTGGTCCCGACTCATATGCCACCAAACAACCGACAGACAAAAACAATCTCGAGACCCAAGCACAACCGCCAAGAAGATTGACACAAAGGGCCTTGATCCGGCACTCTGGTTGCCTTCCGCGGGGCACTTGCGCCAGCCAAGACAGCGCGACCCAATACCAAGGAAAGCCAAGTGCGGCCAAGCCAGCCCCGTCGACAATCGCCGTCCCTTCCCGCCTCCCCCACTGGCCAAGCGTGCGGGCAACCGATGACTGGGACGACTGGGCGACGTGGCAGTGCAACATGGTTGTGCGACTGACTGCCGTCACGCAGTGTTTCGGCCAAGCCCTTGGCCAGGCCACCGCCAGTGGTCTTCCCATTCTTTGTGCTCTTGTGGCATGCGCTCCCCGCGATGACGCGCTGAGAGTGAGCATGTGCCCCTCTCGCCCATTCCAGCAAAGAGTGACGTCCAGCTCGGTTTTGTTGGTGCTCATTGGTCCGTCGTGTCGACGGTCGGCGGCCTCCGACTGCGATGCGAATGCTCTGTTGCATGTTGTGTCTGTTTGTTGAGATCCAGGGATAAGTGAGAAATAATGAAGACTCCGATGTTGAGACTCAAGTCGCCGCGGAGACACGTCGCGACCACGAGCGACCCAAACGCACGAGGAAAGGGAACTTGTCCTGGCTGACTTTGGGGTTCTTGAGCTCGTCGATGCTGTTGAGAGACATGCTCCGCTTCTTATCCGAGACATCCACAGATTGCTTGATTGACCGCCGTCTGCGTGTCTGCGGCGCGGACGTTGCTGACTGCTCCTGCGGCTTCCTCGGAGACGCGGCGGGCGCGGGGGCCACAGGGATCATCTCGCCGTTGCGCAGGTCAACGTCCTGGCCGATAAGGAAAGCCTCGCTCTTGGGGCGCATCTTCTCGGCCTCAATGCTCGAGATCTCGCTTGGCGACGTCTCAGGCGTTCCGCGCATGAAGGCGAACGGAAACTCGACGTCGTCTCCGACTGTGGGGGTCAGCGACCGCAGCAGACATGATTCAAGAAACGTACCATGCGTGGACCACAGGCGCGCGTCAACCGTGTATTTGAAGAACTCGTTGTTGACGTTCTGGTAGCCATTTTGGCTGAGCCAACCAGCCACCCACTCCTCGGCCGCCTTGACCGCGTCGGACTTTTGGCCGGGGATGAGGAGCTGAGTGTCGCGACTCGCAGCGAAGTTGAGGATGAACTGGCGCCTCGAGTATTCGGCTGCCGTCAGCGCTTTCAGCACATTCATCCGCTCCAGGTCCAGGGGTGTTGATCGCCGTCGTTTCTCTCGCACGGCAGCGTTGGCCGGAACGGCGGCCATATCAGGTGTTTCCAACGTAAAGAAGCCGGGCACGGGTCGTGTCAGGGATGTCGACGATGGCGAAAGTGACGTTGTGGTTGCGGCATCGAGGTAGGCCAGCGCGAGGACTGCAGCTCAGTGAGACGGGCTGACGGTGAGGCAATCGTCGTGTTTATAAGACCATGACAACGGGGGCAAGGCCTGGGGAACACGAAATCGACAGCGGAACCCGAGCGGCAGGGGATCTCGTGCCGCAGGGTGGGTCTGGGACTCGGGCGTTTGGGTGGGAATCGATGATGTCGGGATCGAGCCTCAGATATCGATGTGTGCCGAAGAGGTTTGACGGGTCGAGAATGGCCAGCCTCTGCCAAATCAAACGACAATCAGGCCCTTCTCAGCCCTTCCCAGCCCTTCCGCGACAAAGTTGTGCCGAGATATTTTCGGAGGGCGGCGGAATGGTAACCAAGACGTCGGGACCATTCCCCAGGGCGCTGCCAAGCTGACGCCAAGTGCGCCGTGCAACTTGGCGACGGCAGTCGAGGGAAAGAAGCGAGAGTTGCAGCGACGAGGATGCGGGGAAGAACCTTGGAAGTGGACGGAACACGGTTTTGGGTCGATGCTTTAGGCAGATCTGCGCTTGCCTTGGAGGGCTCCCCGAGACAGAGGCCTTCCTTCCATCTTTGTGGCCCGGCTCACGTCTTTTGAGTCCGCAGGAAGGACCGCCAGACGGCGACAGGATAAGCGACTTGGCGGTGCCGATCCTTGCTTTTCCGGAAGCCATGCTTGCTTGTCTTGCTTGTCAAGGAGCAGGCGTGGAATTTGCCATGTGTGCCGATCACTGGCAGGCAATCACCGACATCGCGGCTCTCCGCCAACATGGTGTTCACCGTTGTTCACCAAGTAATTATTACGGGAGATGCCGCTCCCCTTTTGTTGACCTGCAAACTTGGGATCCCACCGCTTTCCCATTACCTCATCCGATCCGAACCTGCCACACTCGATGAGCAACAGAAATTTGGTTGATGCGCCAAGAAAACGGAACACAATCTGTCTGCATTACAGCCGTCGGAACTCGCAGACATCGGCGCCTTGGCTCTCTCGCCCTTCCGACAGCCATTCCACCGGAAGTGGCCTCGATGGTCGGCTAAGATCTCGACCATCGGTGCGTATGACCCTGGTGCCGCCATTGTCGCCATCTCAGATCTTCCCGCCTGCAGGACAACCCTTGTGTGACTGTTCTGGTGAACGCATCAGCCACATTTGTGCTGAGTCTGGTTTACGACAGTTCAGTTCGCACCATCGCCAATCAGGCTCTCTGTCAAGCGGAGCGTCGACACTCAACACAGCTCTGCGGCACCAGAGGTTCAATGCGGGAGCGGATGAATGATTCTACATGCCAACAGGCACAATGATCAATTTGTCTCGTGAATGGTGCCTCTAGTCGTTGTAATGTCACCATTACACATGATTCACGTCCATTCACACAAAGTGCGCTCAACGTCAGATATCGGGGTTGTCAATATGTCACACCCCTGAGGAACCCTGCAAGATTTTATCATGTCAAGATGGCCACCACAACTCAATCTTCAAACCCAATCGAGCCCCGCCTGGCACTGGATCCCGGCCGCGGCTACGCCTCACACAACGTTCGTCTCTCCGGGCCGGAGGTCAGCTTCGACACTCCATCGCCTCTCTCTACAATGAGCGTGTTCCTTCCAGAAGATCGACATCGTTTGCGTCAGACACAAAGCTTCAGCTTTATACCTCATCATATTTCAACCTACCACGCAGACTTGACTAGTTCGAGTCTGACATCCATCACCAAGGTCAGGTACTCTCTTAACGCTTCCTTCCTTCTGTCGACTTCATCGTTCCAGAACCAATCTTGATCCACACCCCTAGGCCACTAGTCCCTGGCGCCTTTCACTTGGCAACCTTTGCCTCCTCCCTCTCGCTGAATCGGTCCCCAAAAAGATCAAAATGCGGCCGCATGACGATTGTATACTTTACAAACTCCTCCATACAGTCTACCAGCCTGTCCCTGTTTGAGCTCGGTTTGAGGCGGCTGCCCCCGTCCACCGGGTCGTCCGCGTCGGTAAAGTGCGTCCATGCTTTCGGAATGGAGCTCTGGTTCGGGATTGTGAACATCCTCATCCAGCGGCCCAGGATACGTAGCGAGTTCACTGCGTTAAAAGACTGCGAGCCGCCGTTTACCTGGGCAATAGCCAGCGTCCGTCCCTGTGTCGGCCGGACGCTGCCGGTGGAAAGCGGGATCCAGTCAATCTGGTTCTTGAAGACCGCGGTCTGTTGTTGTCGGGTTGTCAGTGTCCTCAGTTGACTTCAACGTTGCCGAGACGTTGCGGGAGAACATACAAGGTTGCCGTGTTGCTCCGGGCTCACCCAGACGTGACCATCACTCCACTTGCTGAGCGCCCGTAATTCCTGGACTTTGGGGTGGTCGTGCTGCTGGTCATCTTTGACCGGGAGGCCCGATGGATCGTATACTCGCACGTCGCAGCCAAGACGGAAGAGAATGCGAGAGGCTTCGTAGGCAAGGAGCTTTGAGTACGAACTGGGCATCGATATGTCAGCTTCCGCGGGTACCAGGTAACCCTATGAGACATTGCCGTGGCAGATGGCACGAACCGACTCCTGAGACTCCCATAGAGCACAAGAACTCTGAGTCTGTCCTTTCCTTGGGAGAGGATCTCGGTCTCAACCAGCTTGGCCGCCGTGGCCAGTTCAAGCTTCATAATCCAGTCCGAGCTGGATATCTCGTCGTCCAGAAGAAATGGACGATATCGTTTGCGCACTTCAGGGTCGTCATCGCAGGCGGGGATTGGAAAGGAGCGAAACCGATACGCGGGGTCGGCCACGGGCAGGAGGTGCTCCCTAGCCGCCTCTGTGTTGTTGATATCGCCCATGCTGGGCCGGGCGCAAAGAGAGTACGGTTTTTGGTGAAAGAATGTGCGCTGGGGAACTGGAACGGGCCTACTCCTCAGCCTGGGGAGAAACCATGGAGGGATGCAGAGACGGGGTGAGAGCCGCATCATTCTGGGCATCTTTTCTTTTTGTTCTGGGCCACGTTGGGGCAATTGAATGGGAGAAAAGAATGTACGACTTACGGTTTGGTAGGCTCGAGATGGGCGATGGATTTTTCAACAGTCGCCGGAGGCCAGTCGTTCAGCGGTTTCTTGGGTTCCGGCAACGAATGACTAACCGATCAATCCCGAATAAAAAAACTCGTGAATAAAAAACGGGACTGTCTCTTCGGTCACGGAAACAGCACGTTACCTACCTCCCTGCCCATGGCTTCAGGGGGATGGCGAACTGGCCTGCGCTGCGTCGGTTTGGAATCCCGATGAATGTCACTGCCCGCTGATGATTGGTCCAGATCTTGGTGGCGCAAAGTTTCTTGACCCTGGTCGCATCCACATCCCTGCGCGGAGATTGTTGGGCCCGCTCGCCAGCAAGAGAAGAAGACACTGGGCTGGGGGCATATCAACCGCACCGCATCCCACCCCCATGCCAGCCTCTCCTTCACTCCTTCAGACATTCAAGAAATCCTGCCAGCACGGGCATCGCCAGCGCGCGACAATTTCTGCCAGAATGGCGAACCAACCCATCGATGACCCAGCCGTCATGCCGACGAACACTGCCATGGATTCGCCGGCTTCGCCATCGCTCGGCGACGCAGAAAAACAGGACGCCCAAGACACACCACCACTCGCAAAGAAAACCTCAGCCTTCAAATCCCTTGGCTGGCTCGACCGCTTCCTGGCCCTTTGGATTCTTCTTGCCATGGTCCTTGGGGTCCTGCTAGGCAATTTCGTTCCCGACGTCGGCCCGGCGTTGCAGAAGGGCAAGTTTGCGGACGTGTCCATCCCGCTCGGTATGCCTTGCCCCCATCTCTATTTTGTGATCTCGGCTGATGACTGTTGTAGCTGTCGGGCTGCTGGTGATGATGTATCCGATCCTCTGCAAAGTGCAGTATGAGATTCTGCACCGCATCTTCTCGCACAGGGGCGTGTGGAAGCAGATCGGCTTCAGCGTGTTCGTCAACTGGATTGTGGCACCCCTTTTCATGGTATGTACATCCCCCGTGCTCGCAACTGCATCCTCGATGTTTCTACCTAGCGGTAAACTCACACACTTTCAGCTGGCGCTTGCTTGGGCGTTCCTCCCTGACAAAGGTGAGCTCCGCGTGGGCCTGATTCTTGTTGGTCTTGGAAGATGCATTGCAATGGTAAGAGCCCCGTTTTAGGTTATCTTGGAGAGGATGGCAGGGTTTGTTCTAATAGCGGTGACCAGGTCTTGATCTGGACGAGCCTGGCGGGTGGCGATACGGAATACTGCGCCATCCTGGTCGCAGTCAACTCGATCCTTCAGATGGTTCTTTTCGCGCCCCTGGCCATCCTTTTCATTCGCGTCATTAGCCGTGAGTCTGGCACCCTGGACGTGTCATACTCGGTCGTCGCCACCAGCGTGGGCGTCTTCCTAGGCATCCCCTTTGGCGCGGCCCTGATTACCCGTTTCACCGTGCGAGCGATTGCTGGCCATGAATGGTTCAACAGCGTCTTCCTGAAGTACTTGGCACCCTGGTCGCTGATCGGCCTTCTGTACACCATCGTCGTCCTCTTCGCCTCGCAGGGCCGCCAGGTCGTCCACCAAATCGTCTCAGTCATCCGGGTCGCCGCTCCTTTGGTCGTATACTTCATCGCCATCTTCTTCGTCACACTTTGGGCATCACGAAGAGCGAATTTCGGATACAAGCTCAGTGCGACACAGAGCTTCACGGCCGCCAGCAACAATTTCGAGCTCGCGATTGCTGTCGCGGTCGCGACATACGGCCCGCAAAGTGACCAGGCCTTGGCGGCTACAGTCGGGCCATTGATTGAAGTGCCGGTGTTGATCTTGCTGGTATACGTTGTGAAGTGGATCGGAAACCGGTGGAGGTGGCAGGACTGAGGTTGGCAACGTTGATATTTCGTTTACTTTCCATTCTAGCGGTGTCGCGTGAAGGAGCGGCGACGAGATCTGTCACGAAGAGAATGATATGAGGATAAGGTACCCAAAGCCGGGGTTGTTGTCACCCCCTTTCTGCGCTATCTAGGAGCTGAAATACCAGGGTATTCTTGACACGACATTCCTCGGGTCCCGAGCATCCCAGGGCCTCTCTCGCCAGCTCTTTGTCTCTATCTCTGCACATATTGGCTATGATTTGGGCGGCAGCGGTGCACGACATTTCAAGGTGCGGCGCTGTCGTGCTGGGTAAAAGTGGACTAAGTGACGGTGACGCTGCGCCGGCTCGCGGAAAAGGCTCTGCTACAAGTCCCTGAACGTCTCGCTCATCGGCGAGGGAACACTGCGTCGCAGGTCCGCAGCATGTTTGCCGCACATTGGCGTCCGCAGCAACGGCACGCGTGTCCAGCGCGGGAGGTGATGCACAGCGAGGCATGTCGCGCTCTGGGTGCCATAAACCCAAGTCTGCCACGAGTGGTCGAAGGCTTGCCTCGCTTGATTGCGGCGCCAAGGCCATTGTTGGCAAGCACCCGGACGCTTGGTCATCGAACGAGGCTAGGTAGTGGCTGACTTCCTCGTTCGTGACTCCACGGGAGGCGAGGAAGGCCCGGAGCCGCGAATTCTCGAGCGCAACTTTGCGAGCTGCTTGGCGCATGTCCAGCGTGGCCTGGACTCCTTGGCGCTCATACTGGCGAACTTTGGCTTTCAGTTCTTCGACGAACTCGCGGTGGCGTGCTCTCGACCGCCTCTGGTTATTGCGTATCCTCCCTGCGGCAGAAGAGGGTTCGAGCGGGGAATCTTGCTGCTTCTAAAATGTCAAGAATCGTATTAGTGGAATGAGTGCTCCTAACGTGGACCGGATCGAAGAGGCACACCTCACCTTCTCGCCCATTTCATTGGTGCAGGGGAGGAGGACACGACTGCGAGTCGTTGGGCCTCGCAATGAAGTGCAAGGTGCGCTTCACTCCAAACCCCACTCTTGCGCAACGCAATCAAAATTTATCAGCCGCCGAAGCTGGAGTCTAGGGTGTCTCCACTCGTCGCCAGAGCATGGGGAAGGTCGCCCCTGGCGCGCCGGACCGCTGATCAGGTCAAGGACCAATCAGATATGCGAGTGACATTCGTTTTGGTCTCGACACCAACCAAGGCTGTGCGAGCTGAAGGGGGACAGACCAGGGGGAGCTCGAGAGTTTTGAAGAAGCTCTGCAACGGAAGTGACGCCTAGGCCTGGGAGCTTGCGAGAGATACGGTACCTTAGTTTTCCACCCGTCGATGGCCTAACATAGTGATCAACAAAGTCAATGATTTAATTAGTTTAGTTCTCGTAATATACAGCGTTACGCGTCATATAACATGATTTATAAACTCTAATTAACTATAATACCATGGCTTATATACCTCTTAGATTTCCAGGTGTGAAGGGAGGGAGTGGAGTTCTGCAAGGGGTACTGGCTTGGAGAGAATTAACGGGTGGGGTGGCCTCAGGCCATGCGCTGAGCCGTAGGTGCAATCCCAACACTAAGCACTCTGTGACCTCCATACGCTACCATTCCCATTTCTGCAGTGAGAGCTCTCGATAACGCAACCTGTTGCTCTCTCTACCAAACCACATACCGCAGTGTGACAGCGGTTGTCCTTCCCGGCCACCTCGCGCCCAGCAGCACCTCCAGACTGCATCCAGGCGTGAATGCGCACGCCTGAATCCCGGACACGGCGTCCACGCTCTCCGCCCAACACCCCGACCGCGCGGGCCACAAGGTCTACTTCCGGTTGTGGCGTCGCTTTGTGTTGGCTTGTTCCGTGCCTCTCGCTGAGCCGCATCGCGCGGCCGCGCGCGTGGGACGGCCCGGGCCGTGGCCTGTTTCGAAGCACACCGGCGAGCCCGCGCGTCCCATGTTTCGTTATGGGATGATTGGATCGGAATCTGGCACAGCAATTCGGGCACCACGTTACCTCCCTTCTATCTGTAGCATAATAGTCATAAGCCTATGCTCTAACTCGTCGGTCCACAACGACGCTCATAATCGGCAACCGCCTCTGGGTTCGTCCTGGCCATGTATTCGTAAGGCTCCTATGTCTGCCTGCCGCTCTTCCACTTCGCTAGTAGTTTCGGGACGCCGTCCTCGGCGATTCTATCGCCGCAAACCTCATCAAACTCCTATATCTCGTCCTCGTCCTCGTCCTCGTCCTCGGCGCGGGGAAACTCAAATTCTGGGTCAAAATCTTCGAGTTTGCCCTTATAGTGTCTTCCATTAATATAAAAACCTGGGTTCAGGTTATCGTTGAAGTATGGTCGCGGGCCCTTGTCAATCTCCCGAAAGTCCCTATATCTCCCGGCAACCTCCCCGTCTAGCATCGGGCTCCTCCTCATCTGGCATATGTCACCCGATTTGACGAGGACGTGGATCGGCTGTGCTATGCTCTCGTCTACCAGTCGACGGACCTCGGGCTTGCAGTCGTGGAGAAATAGGTCGAAGCAGACCAGGAGGCGGTTGCGCTCGAGCAGGACGGCATGGAGCCGCGTGTCGGCCGTGTAGCTGGTGACGTTATCGGCCGATGGGGCTCCGTCTTCAGCCATGGTGTGTGACGGCACTGGAGGGGGGCCAAGTTGTGCGGGGACAGCGCGGGTAAGCTCCTCGACCAATTGATCGGCACGGGCAAACGCAGCCGAGGACTGCCGCGACAGGAGCGGGTACCGGGTGGAGAGGAGACATCGTATGGTGCCGTCTGCCGTCAGGGCAGCAGAGCTCTCGGGGGCGACTGTAAGCTGCATGTTCGTATGTGACCAGTGAGCAGTGGAGTGCGGAAGCGTAGAGCTGGGTTGGATCGGGGATCAGGCACGTTGGTGCGGGGATTTTGGCTGCGAAGTGTCTGGTGGCCCGGGCGTTGAATCTGTTAATATAGCTATTAATAGACTTATCAAGTTCGCAAGCTCTAGCGGATAGAGAGTCTAGAACTAACATTTTATTAGAGGGTGAAGGCTAAGAGTTTATAGGGAGCTATCAACCTAAAGAGCCTTGCACCGGGAGGCAGTATTGGGCGGGCGGAACTGCTGGGCCTGGCCGTTGCCGCTGATGACGGGGGTGTGGCCTACGGCGCTTGAAACATGCCAGAACCTTCAGTGTATCCCAAGCATCAACGGTTGGTGACTGCCACTGTTCTCCGCGCCTGATTCATCCTACGTCGCCATGTCATAAATGTAGGGTGTCAAGCGACGAAATACATTGCAAATGTCAACCCTCGACTCTTCTTGACGGTGACAAGTTCCGAGTCATAGTTCATGCATGGGGCCCTCCTCTTTCCTTCTCGTCAAGGTCCGGCAGATTTATCAAGGCCATACGAACCTCCGTAAACCCAGGATATCCCACATCACACCTTCCAACTCGCACGGCAGACTTCCCTCGTGACGTCCACTTCCAATACTCGAGACACGCCTCCAAGTCATGACCCCCGCGGGTGACGACCTCGAACACTTGCTGCATCTCAACCTCAAGGATTTCTCTCACAAGAGGGTCGTGGTGCTCTGCCTCTCCATTATCTGGTTCAGAACCGTAATTTTCTTTCCACAACTTGGCCCTTGGATCGGGATGCCAGTCCTTCTGCATCTCGACACCGTCCCCAAACACGACGACACGTTTCAGCTCGTCGGTTTTTTGCACCGTGACGATTGACACGGTGAAGAGAATTGAGAAGTCTGGCTTTTTCCCAAAGATGCTGAGTGCCGGCGCTCCGGCGCAATCATCAAAAACCTTTCTCGAAACGCAAAGGACAACCGCGGTCGAGCGGACGTGAAGATGAGGGGCACCGGGAGCGGAGGACAGCTCCTTCCAAGCGGTGGGACTGGAAGGGAATCTCAGGAGGCTCTTGGTGACGTTGAGACAAAACGGTGGGTGTGATCCCAGCCCGGGGCGTGAGTTTTGGAAAATCAGAAACAGGCCATACCCATCCGGAGTGGCGGGGAGACGCTCGGCGCGCGGAGGTCGCGGAGTAGCCCACCAGCGAGGATCGTCCACCTGGGTTGCCAGGAACAGACCAACCTCTGGCGGGATTGGGAGACGAGTGCAGAATCGGAGTGCACAGTTTGGGAATGCAAATCGGGAGCAAGTGCCCTGCGTAACCAATTTCTCAAGAGTGATGGCTAGGTAATGGTGACAATATGGGTGCTGTTCCAGTTTCCACCGGGCGTTCAACATGGCGATCAGCCCCCTAGCCGTATGGTATGTAGGTAAACGGATCGAGAGTCCAAGGTTGGTGACGGAATAGGGGGTTGGCTTCTCGAAGGCAGAATGTGGACTCCCCATCGAACCACGGGTTAGACCATGCATGCCAGTGAAGGCCGTCGGCGATCGCGCCAAGACGCCGCTATCACGGTAATCTAACTCGTCGTGCCCAGCACGAGCGGTCCAGGTCCAGGCGAGAATAGTGTGATCGTGATATGTGCTCAAGATCTCATGCTGGAGACGGAGGAAGGCCTTGGCACCCTCGCCGTATAGCAGCGGCATGTTGATGTCGAAGATGCCTAGCATACAGTAGGCCATGTCCTCGATGCGGGTAGTCCGTCGGCAAGCAATCCACGACATGCGCTGGGCGACCGTTAGACTCGATGCACCGGGTTGGGCGTTTCGGGCTTTCTTGAGGATACCGGCCGGGATGCCGGTAGCGAGAGCAATGGCGTTGGCATATTGGGTTTTCGTGCCGAGTCGTCGCCACCGCCGGTCGTAGAATGTCAAGTCAGCGGGCGCCAGGAGCTCTTGCAATGTCCAGCCGCGCGTGAACCATCGCGAGGCCGTGATCTGGTCCTGCAACTGCGTCTCGTCGTTGTCAAGCTCCTCGACATCCGCGAGATAGACCAGGCACTCGGCGGAATTGCGGTACCAGGCGTACATGGAGTTGATGGCCTCTGAGAGCTCAGCCGAGCTGGTCTTGTCGATGCACGCCGTGTCAGCCCAGAGCCACTCGTGGGCCAGAGACAGGGCGAGAGCACAAGCATCCTTTACTTTGAGAAAGCCGGTCTTGGATGCCGTTGTCGCCGTCGGCTCTTGCCACTCACGGAAGGTAACTTCGTCCTTGGTCCAAGTGTGGGACAAGATGGCGTACTTGGGGATGTCATCGCCAAAGAACTCGTCGAGAAGAAGCGTAGAAGTGTTGATGAGCCGCATTGGTTGCTCGGGATGTTAGATGGAAAGGCCAGGCTTGAACTCTTGTTCCAAAGGGTCCAGGGATGAAATCCGCTACAGAGCAGAGAACAAGGCGGTTCAGGAGAGCCAGCAAGGAGCAACCGCGAGAAGGCATTCCTCAGAGAAACCCCGCATACATTGATCCCCGCATGTACAGACTCTCTCTTGAACCAATA
>Ga0247824_10001483_pt1 | contig 12825 bp, 20 predicted proteins | sample 13C_PalmiticAcid_FD_194412 | JGI IMG/M metagenome (GOLD analysis project Ga0247824, IMG submission 194412) | Soil microbial communities from agricultural site in Penn Yan, New York, United States - 13C_PalmiticAcid_Day48 | ecosystem: Environmental > Terrestrial > Soil > Agricultural land...
ACCAACCCCCTTTTCGCCATCTCCAACAACGCCCCGTGAACCCTCCCCCTCTGTCCCACCACCACAAACTCCCCCAAAAGTTCCCTCACCCCTGAAGAGCCATCATCCCTCACCCCTGAAGACTCAACCGCCCTCACCCTAGACGAGCCGTCCGCCCCCGCGACCGCCACAGCGCACAGCACCGCCCGCGCGCACACCGCAAACACGTGCTGGTCCGCCGCCCACCCCAGCGGGCCGTCCGCCCTCGCCCGCGCGAGCGCCACGAGGCATGTGAGCGCGTCCGCCACCCACGTCTTCAGGGCCGCGAGTGCACCAGAGGACGACGAGTCCTCCCCCCCCAGGAGGTCTCCCAGCGCCCCGCGGGCCCAGCGCGCCGTCTCCCTGACCTCGTCCACAAACAGGTTCTGCTCCTCGGCCGCAAAAAGGGAGTCGTCCACCGCCATGGCGCGGCGGAGCTGTTCCGCCGCTGGGACCAGAGCCAGCTGAGTGGTCGTGCCTGGGTAGGGTTGGCCCACCACCCTGCAGACCACGCGCGCCTTGAAGTCTTCCGACTCCCCAAATCGCTCCCGCAGCCATGGCACGAGCTGGTCAGCCGCCGTGGGCGCGATCAGGGGCGTCCCGAGGAGGTTGGACGCCGCGGCGGCGGCGGTCTCGCGGACTTCGTCGTCGTCGTCGATCAGGCTTTCGTAGAGCGCTGAGAAGGCAGGGAGGTACGCGGTGTCCCAGGTAGGGGGGTGGGCGTGCGCGAAAAAGGCCTTCATGGCTGTTGCGGCGGCGTAACGTGTGTCGAAGGGCTGCCGGGGGTTAGTTGGGAACTTTCAGGGGGTGAATCAGGGGTGAGACGTACGTTGTCTACGTCGAGACAGTCGAAGAGCATGTCGCCCCAGCCGCGTAGCCGTTGATCCATGTTCAGGACCTTGTCTGAGGCACGGGACACGAGCGAGGCCATGAGTGTGCCGCTTGTCTCGATGATGGCGCATGATAGCGTAGGGTTGATTTCGCCTTGTTGAAGCGTGTTCCACAGCTCGTCCAACCGTCCCGCCGCGGGGAGTTTTGCGCTCTTGCCCTGGCGCAGCAGCTCCTCCATGGCCGGCCCAAGGTTCCGCAGCACCTGACTGCGAACCTCAGGTGGCGAGGGGAGAGCGCAGAGGTCAAGGTAGAGCTCACACAGACCCAACGGATCGGTCCTGCCTACCTGCTTCCATGTGTCTGGGATCGCCTCGAGTACTCTACACGCTGTGTTGGCGTCGGTCTGGAGCATCTTCTGGAGATACTTGAACAAGTCGACTGTGTTGTCCCCGGATGCCGCGAGATCGTAGACAAGCTTCAACCCGGCTTGAAGATCGAGCAGGGCGGAAGGGATAGCGGTTGCCACCGGGGTTTCCTCGGCTGGGACACACACCGTAACTTGCTCATGGCAACCAAGGCTTGAGAGGAGGTTTAAGATCTCGAGAGAGGCAGCTTGGAGTTCTGCGCAACGCCTGAACCGTTGCTGTCGTTTACCAAGCTGTCCCAGAAGAATCTCGATCGAGCCATCTAGATTTCGTAGTCAGCATCCCAACCCCCTCGCAGCTCAACAACCTATCCAACACTGCCACTTACCCGATGTGAGATCAACGCCCAAGTCAGCCTTCCGCTCCAGGACAAACCTCGCAGTCAGGAGCGTCCCATGAAGCCGGTTTGTTTTGCCCCCAGACTCCTCAAGAAGCCTTTCAATCTCCTTCGCCCAGCCTTCCTGCAGCAAAAACGAGCAGAGTGTCCTCGCGGCTATCTCCCGAACATGCCAGAGACGGCTGCCAAGGTACCCCTCGATGTGTTTCCGCAGCTCGGAACGGTTCTCCTCAGGGGGGCCGGCGCGACGGATAATGTCCAGGGCGGGGAACACCGCCTCAGCCGCGCCGGATTGTGAGGCCTTGTCAAGGGTCTCGTCCGCTGACCGCAAGAGGCCGAGGATGACTCCCGGAAGTGTGGGGTATTTGTTGTAAGAGATGCGGATAGAATGGCCGTCCCATCCAGACTCGATTGCTGCTTTGCTTTCACCCGTTCCCAGCAAGGCATCGATAAGACTTCGAAGAAGCAGCAGTCCGCAGTTCCGGATCGCCCAGCTGGTTTTGATTAGTGACAATTATGATAGATGAAGCATAAAATCCTGGCTTACACTTCGGATTTCAAGCTCGTGGCAGCCAGGTGGAGGGTCCGTCCAAGGTACCCCTCTGCCCTCCTGCTCAAGACTGAACTCCTGAAGATATCTCTCAACGAGTTGAGAGCATGAACTTGGGGGAGATTTGATCCGTCAGTCTCGGACATGGTGACAGTTTTCTTGCCGATCGTTTCGAGAGCCCTGTAGACCTCATCGAAGGATGGGGAGGTCGCATTCGCCGTCAGGACAGCCGCGATGAGAGATGGGATTCCGGCCGACCGACGAGTGGTGGACGCTTGTGTCATGATGCAGTTGATCGCCCCCTAAACTGGGTTAACATGGCATCAGCGCGGATCTTCTGGGTTCCCCTCACCTGGTACCATTCCCGAAGCAGGTTTTCCGACTCATCAAGGTCAGTGTACACGTCCTTCAGCTGCTGGGTAAGTTGGCAGCAGTTTGTAAATGTGTACGCTACGGTTGAGAAAGCACCGCGGTGGCGCAAGCTTGCAAGCTGCTCGAAGGCGAGGTAACCGGTTTCTCTGAACACATCAAGGGGTGGGTAAGGCACGCCAGGAGCTTTCTTCACCCTCAGCGTTCCCACCAACAGGCGCAAGAGGTTGCTTGCGGATAATTAGTAATGTCCGCATTGTCTCGGAGTGTCACGCCATACCTAGATTCATGAACCGCTCGGAAGCTGTAACTTAGCAAGTCCTTGGTGTCCAGTCCCTCAATGTCCTCCAATTCTTCCGGCAAATGGCCTTCCGGAGAATCATCGCAAAGGACATGTTTGACGGTGAGCCAGATTTGCCGAGCGGAGAAAAGGACGCGGCGTTGCAGATGATGCAGGGCGTCTATCTTGTCATCGGGGTATGTCTCCTTGGAGAGAACCTGCCAAACGTAGCTGGAAGGTGTCAGTATTACTTGAAAATATATCCTGGGCATCTCGTCCACTGACCTGATGGCCGCGAAATCAGCATGCACTGGGCTCTCGATGGCTGCATAGCCCAGATCCTCTTCCGCCTTGGAAATCTTGGACTCGACCCGATCGATGATTTCAGACAGAAGAGCAAGCTGCAAGTCTTGGCTGCCGAGCCAGGTGCACAGCAAGGCTTGGGACCGGGCGGCCCCATCGCCATGATCCTCGCGCCCGGTTCGGTCAGCAAGCTTGCTGGCCCGGGTGCAGAATACGCGGAGGACCTTGAGCAGGTCCGCCGAGTCTGCCGCCTCAGCCCCCGAGGGTTTCGGCGGAAGCATGGCCAGCAATGTGGCAGAGCTGTCCCTGACATCGTCGAACGGATCAAGCAGGAGGTCGAGAAGAAGTCGAACCCAGGTGGAGTCAGCGGCAATCAGCTGCGCGATGTCCTCATCGACGATGTCGTCAGTGGCCCCGGCATGTTTGCCGACCCTGAGAAGCAGAAGGGCTGCCCTGAGTGCGGTGATATGCCGCTGATATGACGCCGTGGGCACGAGCTCGCTCTTCAAGAAGTCCCTGTACCATCCCAGGAACGCTTCGTGGCTCTCAAGAATATCTCTGGCCTCGGCAGCGTCTTTCAGCCGAATTTCCGGACCGAACTTCTTTTGGACAGGCGGACGGGCGCCATCGGCAATGGCCTGGTAAGTGGCCAAGCTTCTTTGAGAGACGGTGATGATGTTCTTTGCCCTCCTGATGAGGTTTTTCGTATGGCCAAGCACCTCGTTACGGACCCTGGCGTCATAATCGGCGTGGAACGCGGCCAAATGTTTCTTGAGGAGACTGAAGGCAATACTGGAAAAAGGTTTTGTCGTTGCCTGAGAGGAGACGAGCAAGGAGAAGGCGCTGGACCTGACAGATGCGGAGGGGTGTGCAAGGAGCCTGTCCAGCATGGACCCCTGGAGGACAACGGCTTTGGCAGTTGGCGGCTGGGCCACGCCATCGTCACTGCCTATCAGAACACCGGATTAGCACCACGATTGCGCGCTGGGCGGGCGTTCCGGCTGACTCACTGGGTTCCGCAACCAAGCCATACTTCTTCCCAAGCTCCAAAGCGGCCAGCTGGAGCAATAGCTGCTGGTCGTCCAGGCCGTGGCCGATTGCAGTCAGGGGTTGGCTCTGGTTGAACATGTCCAGGAGTCTCAGCGAGGATTCCTTGTCTGTCTTGAAGATCGAGGCAAGCACATAATTCTTGATGTCTTCAAGAGTCTCTGGGTTCTGAGCCAAGGCGTCCTGGAGCCACTGGCGCCAAACCTCGAGAGTGAACGACTCAGAGTCTAGAGCAGTGCCGTCCGGGGCGGCGGCCTTGAGCCCGCGGAATATGTGAACCAGGCATTTCCCGGCTAGAGGACAGACGTAAGTGAGCTCCATCCAGGAGAACAGCTGGAAAACAAAGGATCTCCATAGCAGAAGGTCGGGCAGGTCGACCACAGAAGGCTCGGCCTCCTTGTACTTCACAGCGATCCCCTTGAGATCAACCACTCGCTTGCTGAGAAAGTGGTCGAGGCATTGCAGGCCCGATTTTGTCAATTGCTGGGCGGACCTTCGCGTGATGATGGAGACGAGGGTGTCCAGGATGTGGTCCCGGATAGCCCTGCCGGTTTCGGGCGAGGGATTGGACGTTGACGACACAACCAAAACATCCAGCACCAAGCGCAAGGCGCGGTGGGGGTCGTGTTCATACCACTCCAGGTAGAAGTGGAAGAGCTTCAAGGAGAGGGCCTCGGTGAAAGCCCATGCCTTGACTTCCTGGTTGGGTGACTTGGCACATTGCTGGACGAAGCTGCAGACCTTGACGCAGGCATGGCCGTTGCCATGATATTGCCTCGACTGGGTAGCATCCTGGAACAGCTTATCGAAGAGCTCCTGGGCGAGTCTGCGGTGTGTTGGTGTTGGTCACTGGCGAACCTCGCACGGGTCAAGGGTCGTCAGGGCCCCAGCAGCTTGGTGACTCACTGGGATTGTGTGTCTTGCGGCTGGCTGTGCAGCCATTTGCTGATGGTGTTGGCATTCTCGAAGACCCCGGGATCAAGCCCTGCCAGAGCGGACTCTGCCTCGGGCGGGTGGTGTTGGGCCATCTCGATGCTTGGCAAGCTGTGGAGGGGTAGTGGAGGGGCAGAAAAAAAGAGTTGACGAGGGGTCGGGTCAGGCACGCAGCTTGACTGTCGCCCTCGGTTACGCTGCTCAACCCTGCTCAAAAACTGAGAATATCACAGCTACCGCCAACGAATTTGGGTCATAGTTGCCCAGGCCACGACGGAACGGACAGGCAACGATGGGCAAGATTGGGAGAGAAATTTTGGGCCTCGAGCAAGGTGTGGGAGGAACAGAGGAGCGCCTTCACCTTGAACTGGTTCACCTTGCGCCAGATTGGGTTAGACCAGGCTCTAGGGCCCTCAACCTCACCCAAACTTGTAAGAGTCAAGTTGGCCGCGCAGTTGGGTGCCCAGTGCCTGAAGAATATCGACAACATGAAGGAAACAAGGGACCTAAATGCCACCGCGGAACTCCCATATGGTCTTCCCATAATACTGCTTTGCGTGTCCGGATGAATGGTCGAGTCTTGTTCAAGTCCCTCCAATGGCTCCACCCCACTGAAGCAATGCCAAGAACAGGCTGGTCGGTGCGTTTGGTGGGGGACTCGTGGGAGAGCGGCGACTTGTGACCGCGTCCCGCACGGACCAGCCCGGGTGCCGTAAATTTTTTTGTTCTTACATATCGATCGCATTCCCGAGCCCGGTCCAGGGCATTGCAACTCCCGGCCTGACCTCACTCCAGACCACCCGCAAGTCGCGCGAACTCGCCGCCCCCCGGCCCCTCCGACGACATCCACCCCATTTGACTCCTGCTGCATCGCTACGCTCCTCGGCCCACCCCCTCGACGACCCTCACGATCCCCCGCCAACATGTCCATCTGGGATGCCCTGACAGGACGCAAGTCCTCCTCCTCCGCCCACCCGCCAGCAGCACCCAGCGCCCCCGCTGCCCCGGCAGCTCCCGCAGCTCCCACCGTCTCCTTCCAGCCTACCCCCTTCGACCCTACCTCCGCCCAGGGCGTAGAATCCTTCCTCGGCAGCTCCTCCTTCGCCGACCCCTCACAACTACACCCCCTCGCCGGCCTGAACAAGGACACGCTAGACTACCTCTCCCTCGACGACACAGCCCTCTCGGACCTCCCCGGCTCGCACTCGGCGCTTCCGTCACACGGCTTCACAGACGACCTCTGCTACGGCACCGGCACAACATACCTGGCCGGCCTGACGCTCGGAGGCGCGCGGGGGTTGTACGAGGGGTTGCAGAAGTCGGCCGGTGAGCCGCCTAAGCTCCGCCTCAACTCGGTCCTCAACACCGTCACGCGGAGAGGCCCCTTTCTTGGCAACTCGGCCGGCGTCGTCGCCATCTGCTACAACTGCATCAACTCGTACATTGGCTACTTGAGGGGGAAGCACGATGCCGCCAACACCATCGCGGCCGGCGGACTCAGCGGCATGCTGTTCAAGAGCACAAGGGGGCTTCGGCCAATGATGATCTCGGGTGGTATCGTGGCATCGGTGGCTGGTGTCTGGGCCGTAAGTTTTATGCTGTCCTCTTCCCACTTCTTCCTCCATGACATGTCCCTGACTAATGCCCGCCCAGGTTGCGAGGAAAACATTCTTCGATGAGCCCGCGGCTCATGACGAGCCTCACGCGACACTCTGAACGAATGTTACAAAAAGAGACAGCCAGATCTACCATGGTCTCGCATCTTAATACGATCTGTGGTCTTTTTTGCCACCACATGACATCCACATCCACATCCTCTAATCCACAGAGGACAGCCGTCTTTCACGCCGCTGTTCGGTGTGTGTATAGGTCCCATTGAGGACCCACGTGTACGAAGTTTGGCCGGGTGGGCAAGGAGGCAGGTGTGCATAGCGCAGGGTATCTCTCCTCCCATGGAAAATTGTATTATAGCGGCTTATGGTCATAGACGAGTGCCCTGTTTTGGGCGCAGCGGGGGGCATGTGCTTCCATCATTCACACGGCGGAGTTCCCGGGATTTGTTGACAGGCCTCGGACCATTCCCATTACCAAGGTGTTTATGTCGGGAGGAAGTTTGATACAATTCCCTCTTTCCACACCAACGAGCTGAGTGGGTGTTAAATTTTGTCGGGTTCGAATCAACCCGTTGGTCGCTCTCCCACGACATCGGACGGCACATCACGGTCTCTGGTTTTTTCACGGCTACAACCGACCGTTCCTTCTCTCGAAGCCCTTTTTCCACAAGCAACGGTTTGTCCCAATGCGCTGACAGATTTCCCTTCTGCCGCCCTTTCCTCGCCCTCTCTCATCCATCCCTCAACACCATCGATTCCACTCATCCTCCAGATTATCACCACATCAGCAAGCCAGCATACACTATGGACCAGCTATTCCAACTCGATGGCGGAACCACGCAGCTAACCCTGCCGCAGTTCATGGACGAGATGATTACCCAGAAGCTCCGCTGCTGGCGGGCGGCGCAGGAAAAGATCCCCGACGGCCGACTCGCCGAGCAGATCATGGCCATGTGTTGGGGGGGCAGCGACGGCAACGTGCTCAAGGAGCCCGGCTGCCTGCTGCCCGACCACCACAAGGGCGGGTACGTCTTCGTGCCGTACAACGAGGGCGAGCACCTGTCGCCCGAGCTCGTCGCGGGCAAGGAGCGGCTCGAGAGGGCCCTCCAGGATAAGGCCAACGCGGCGCTGGCGCGCAGGATGGATAAGGCGCTGGAGCGCGAGGTTAATGAGAAGTGCTTCTGGGAGTTTCTGGATGGGGATAGCGCGGCGCGGGTCGACTTTCATGGGAAGGTGAGTCGCAATCCTCCGCTTCCTCCTAGCTCTACCCACCCCCATACTCACCCGCCAAACCGACAGATCAACATCCTCGCCAAACACCGCCTCATCCAGGAAGGCATCGACGTGTCCCCAGCCTCCCCGGCCCACCCACAGTTCCGGTTCGGCCTGACCGACATCACCGAGTCCGGCACCGTCAACATGCACTGGCGCAGCCTGCCCTGGTCCTGCACCGAATCCGACGTCGTCCGCGTCCTCACCACCTTCTCCCGCCCCAATTTCAGCCCGGAATCCGCCCTGCGCGCGCAGCTCGCCGATCTCGCGACCATCGAGTACCCCGCCGACGCGGCGGAGGAGGCCCGCGGGCTGGAGAAGGAGCTGCGGGAGCGCGCGCCGGTGGTGGTGGGCGAGCCCGAGTGGCAGTATATCCTGTGTCGTGCGGAGGAGCAGAAGGTGCCGGCCGAGGAGCGGGAGTGGACGCCGCTGCGGCGGCAGCCGAATGATGTCAAGGTGGTCAAGAGGCTGAGCAGGGAGCAGGGGAAGTGGCCGATTATTACCGTCGTGAGTCTCCCCGTCTCTTCCTCTCTACCCTAACCGTCTCCTCCAAACTGTATGTGCCTCTCCTAACACGTTTTGCTGTGACAACAGCCTTGGCAGCTCCGCCACTACAAGCTCTGCCAAAAGATAGCGCGCCTGCAGAACAGGCAGACGGGATACCTGCTGAAGCTTGAGGAACACAAGGCGCTGCAGCGCAAGGCGGAGGGGGCGGGCGAGGCCGCGGGGGACAAGTATTTCAGCCAGGGCCCCGTGTCTTCTTTGGAGGTTGCGTGGCGGACCGGCCAGGGCATGGTTGGCGGTGATGGCGGCGGTAGGGGCAATTGTGATGGTGGTAGTGGTGGTATTGGGGTCAACGGCGGTGGCTTGGGGGCGCCCGCGGCGGAGGTGGTGGCTTGATCTGACCTGGAGGTATCTTTATGGGGGACTTTCTTTCGACGGGCTGGCCATGCTTCTGATATGGCCGTTGGGTGTTTCCGGGCGGTGAAGGGGCGTTTTGGCATTGCGACAGCGTCTGGGTTACGAAGGAGGCTGGTCTGGTCTTGGTTTTGCGCCGCGGGGTTTTGAGGTTGGTGGATCGGACATTGGTATCATCTATACTGCTTGCACTTGAGCAGCAGAAGCAATCAGGGTATCTCCCTATCTATCCTGACTGCATCAGGCCAGTTACATGGCCTGTGAGGGCTTCGGGCCCTGGGCACGGAAACTGGGATAATGCTTTGCTCCCTGGTGGCTTTATGGGTTGGGACATGGACGTGAACTTGGTCCGGGCAGTGAACAAGTTCTTCTCGCTATGATCCATTGATGAGTCTACACTCGAGTGTGCAGAATGTCTCCCGGACTTGCCTGGGCTCTGAATCCGAGGCCGATGCTCTCAGAGAAATCCTCCAGGGCACCGTATCTGATCAACCTGCACCTTCCGCTCCGAGTGGCCCTGAACCAGAGAACCTGATCCCTCAAACTCCTCCCCCACCCGAAGCTTCTTTCTCGGTTTCCACGTCCTCGTCAGAACAACATACAACAAACAGAACACGCGAAACACGGAGCAACCTCAACGATGTGTCTCCCCTGTTTCTCGTTTTCTGACGCCCAGTACGAGCGCGGCAACCGATCATCGGCGCCGCAGTACCAGTATGTCTGGAATGGCCAGACCTGGGTTCTCCGATCTACCGTGAGTTAAGCTGGTCCATTCTGTCCCAAACTTTTGTGTGCTCGGAATCAATATTTGCGGGAAGGAGCCTGAGGCACCGCCTCGCCTTCACTCAAGTGAGTTGGTGGAAGGCACGACGCATGCAGTGCATTCGACCGACCCTCTTGCTTGCACCTTCTTCCTCGTCCAGTTTTTTCAGCACCTTTCCACCGCTCTTTCCTTTCTTCTCACTCCACGCTCGGCTTCATCGTCGCGTTCTTGTTTTCTGCCCCCTCGTCACCATCGACCCAAGGCCTTCTCTTTCCCCTCAAGCCATCAAAAATACCCGCCGCTCGACATGGCCAGCAAGAGGGATCGGAAGGGCAAAACCCCCGTCCGGCACGTGTCGATTGTCGACGATGACTTGAGCCCGCGCTCGCATCCCGCCTCGCCTGGCCCCAGCAACCACAGCGGCCCCAGCCACGGTGGTCCCAGCCACGGCGGTCCCAGCCACGGCGGTCCCAGCAACGGCGGTCCCAGCAACGGCGGTCCCAGCAACACCTCTCGCAGCACGGGTCAAGGCAGCCCCGCGCCCTCGCACGCCTCGTCTGCCACGCAGTCTCGGTCGCGCGCCCAGAGCCACCCGCCAGTCCCTTCGCCGGCTGCCTCCTCTGCACCGGCTGCCCCCGCTCCCGTCAGACAGCAGATCCCCTTGAATCATTTCGGCGCCGGCCAGGCACAGTTTCCTCTTCAGTCTCTCCAGGCTCCCCAGCAGTTTGCTAATTGGACGCCCTTCGTTGGTCTTGCCCAGCCGACCCTCGGCTCACCATTCCAGCCGGTGATAAGCCCGCTCGGCATGGTGGCTCAGCAGCCTCAGCCGGCGGCCCCGGCGCCCGTCAACCCGCCCGACGAGCTGGGTCCTCCCCCTCCGCCAGTCTTGAACCCTCATGGCGTTCACTTTCAGCCTCAGGTTCCCGGCACTGAAATGGGTCCTATGATCAACCGATACGTGCCTCGTCATGACGGGTTCGCTGGCCAACAGCTCCCGAACTTCATGGTTAGTGCCTTGGTCGGGCTCAACAGCTTGGGCTGTCTCAACCGAGTGGTTGGCAGTCATCACCGCGCCTTTTCCATGACACCCAGCCAAGAGCAGAGGGAATCGGGATGGGAACATGAGCTAATTGGGTCTTACAGACAGTCACTGCAGGCGTTCCCATGGGTCCGATGCCCCCAGCGGTTTTGGCGTCCAATGTGGCCCCCTTTACAGGCCCGATCAATCCCATTGTGCTGCAGCAGCCGATGGGCGCGCCGATGATGATCCAGAACCACTCAGTCCCGGGTGGCCCGCCGCTCATGCTCCCGGGCCCCACGCAAACGATCCAGATCCCAGGTAATCACCCTCTCGGTGGCGCTGGTTTCCCCGGCCAGCCGCCGGTGCACGTCGAGGCTGCGATGGGAGTTGGCTTGACGCCCAACGAGACGGCGGCGCAGAACATGCGGGTCGCACAGAATAACCGAGCGTTCGAGCCGCAGGATTTCAAGCCCGCGGACCCTGACCCGTACCGCATGTACTGGATCCGCGAGGTGAACGGCCACTGGGCGTTGTTCCCTCGTCGCCAGATTGATCGCCTCGATGCACGCTGGTGCCGCACGGCCGAGGGCGTCGTCTATGCGATCCGCGGTTCCGAGTAAAGAGGCGGCAATGAGATATGGTTCAGTTCTCGGTAAGTCTTGAGGATTTTGGTGCTCGGGAACACTGGAGTTGTCGCTGACTCGGAATCCCGGACTAGGAGGATTTCTTTTCGGGTTTTGCGCTGGGTTTTCTCTCGAGTTCGACTTTCACACTTCTTCTGGCACACTTGCCACCTCTGGCCGACGACGACAAGAATATCCGACTGGACATCTCTCGGCGCAACTGGCATGGAATGGAATCGGCTGGCTGGGGCATTTCTGGGGCGGCGCCTGTTGAGGGAGGGCTTGGGGTCATTCGGCTGGAGTTTGAGGTTTGCCTGGATTGGGGTCTCGGTCTCTGACTTTCGTAGCATGTTGGGTGTTATGTCAAGAATACACGGGGTATTTTGCAAGCTGTTGGCTCTGTGCATCGGAATGCAAAACCCCAACTGGGTGCAACACGTTGGGAGTGTCAAGGTTGGACGTCGCGTTCAGCTCCAGGGCCAGGCGGGTGAGGCTGAAGGATGTCGTCACATGCAAGCACATCCTTGCTCTCGCTCCCGTCTTGGCGGGCACCCCTGATTTATGGCGCTCTGCCTGGGGTGGCGGGTGAGGTTGTCGAGGATCTGGGTGTTGATTGGCCAGCAATGGCGAGCATGCCAAGGCGGGCAGCTTCCCAAATGGGGAGTTGAAGCTCGGTATCCGGACGGATACCCGTAAGTCGATCCGCATTCGAATCACCCCACCTGCCGTCGGCTGTCCATCCCTCGGGCCAAGTCATCGTCTCCTCTTTCTGTCAGTCAGCATCTCCAACTGCAACTGTATCTCCATCTTGAAACTGGAACCCGAGAGAATCCCCGTCCCACGCCCATCCATCCACCTCGATTCTTCGTATTATGCTGTCATCCCCTGAACACTGAGCCAAGCAAACCACCGCTTTACCAAACAAAACACATACCCAACACCCAACGAGAAACACACCCGCCCCTCTCCCCAAAATGCTCATCATCGGCCTCACCGGCTCCATCGCGACCGGCAAATCAACCGTCTCCTCCCTCCTCTCCCAGGCCCCCTACTCCCTGCCCGTCATCGACGCCGACCTGCTCGCCCGCAAGGTCGTCGAGCCCGGCACCCCCGGCTACGACGCCATCGTCAAGTACTTTGGGCCCTCCACGCCCGACCTGCTCGTCCCCGCCGACGGCGATGCCATGCCCGAGAAGGGCCCGGACGGCAAGGGCCGCCCGCTGAACCGCCCCGCGCTGGGGCGGCGGGTGTTTGGGGACGACGAGCAGAGGAGGCGGGATCGGGCGGTGCTGAACGGGATCGTGCATCCCGCTGTGAGGAGGGAGATGTTTCGGGCTGTGGTGGGCGGGTATTTCCGCGGGGAGCGGGCGGTGGTGCTGGACGTGCCGCTGTTGTTTGAGAGTAAGCTGGATCGGTTCTGTGGGACGGTGGCGGTGGTCGCGGTCAAGGACCCCGAGGTGCAGATGGAGCGGTTGATGAAGCGGGATCCGCATCTCACCAGGGAGGACGCGCAGAATAGGGT
>Ga0247824_10001484_pt1 | contig 12819 bp, 4 predicted proteins | sample 13C_PalmiticAcid_FD_194412 | JGI IMG/M metagenome (GOLD analysis project Ga0247824, IMG submission 194412) | Soil microbial communities from agricultural site in Penn Yan, New York, United States - 13C_PalmiticAcid_Day48 | ecosystem: Environmental > Terrestrial > Soil > Agricultural land...
CCCCCCGACGCGAGATATTGCTCACAGCCGGGCTCAGCCCCGCCCGCCGCGTCCTGCGCACAATCGCCGGGGCGGGGGGGATATCCCGGCTGGGCGGGGCGTCACCAATGGAAAAGACGGGGCTCTCCCACTCGTGGCCCTTGTGCGCCAGGTCCCGGTACTCGGCCGCCTTGGACGAGATGCCGCCGGGCAGGTGGATGTGCGGGAACATGCTCTTCTCCTTGGTGACGGCGTAGTTGATCTTCTTGTCGGCGGCGGCCGCCTTGGCCGCGGCGTCCCGCGCCTTCTTCTTCTTGCCCTGAAGGATCCGCTTCTGCGCGGCCTTGACATAGCGCTGGTACACGTTGGGGGTGGTCTCGGGGTCGCCGTGGGCGCGCTCCAGGGCGCGGTCGGCTTCCTGCTTGATCTGGAAGAGCATGGCGTCGAGCTTCGCGGCCTGGTCTTTGATGGCCTTTTCCATGGCCTTTTGAAGCGCAGGGCGCAGGGCCTTGAGCATCAGGGGCTTGAAGATGGTGAAGAGCATCTTGTGGTTGGACTCGATGAGCTTGATCTTGAGGTTGTTGACGGCGACGTCCACATCGTCAATCTTGAAGAAGCTGTGCTTGTCGTTCTTATCGGGCGACGACAGCTTCATCCGGAACGCAAAGCCGTCACCGGCGAGCAAGAAATTGGCGACACCCTGATCGGTGATGGCGGGAAAGCCCTGCTTGCGCTTGATGTAGTAGCTCACATCGCGCAGGTCCATCTGGATGCCGGCAACCTTGACGTCAATCGAGTGCTGGCTCTTGCTGGCAATCTTCTTTCTCCCGAAGCGCATGTAGTTCTCGCTAGCAATCTCGAGCACGTTGGGCATGAAGTTGTCGCTCTCGATGACGAGGTTTTCGACAACAGCATCGAACTGTGCGTCCGAGTACTCGATCCGCGGGACCGGGATGTAGGCGACCTTCTCGAAGATGCCCGGCAGGATCACGTCGGTGAGGTCCTTGATCAGGTGGGGCTTGAAGGTGGCACTGCCATTCTCGTCGTTGCCCAGCGCGGTGAAGAGCTTCGTCAGCGACGCGGCGAAGGCCTTGTTGTGGGGGTCCTGGTCGAATTGGTCGGCCAAGAACTTGATCTCGTCGACGACACGGTCGGTGTGGCCGCGGTACTTGTTGCGGAGGAGGTAGGTGCCCTCGTCATGCAGGGCATCCCACTCGAGATTGGACTCGTCTGTGAGGATGTAACCTTGCTCCTGCAGGCAGCGTCGGATGTGGCCGTTGAGCGCCTTGAACCAGTTCTTGAGCTGGGGATCGTGGTCCGCAGCGTCGTAGATCTTGCTCACGGCAGCCCACAAGTCGTCCGTCGAGGTGCCGTTGGCGAACCGTTCGATCAACGTCTTGAGATCCGCTTCAGCCAGTACCAAACTGGCGTGGGCGTCCCTGACTGCGCCGGCGCCGCCCCTCGCCAGCCGGTTGGCACGGCTGCCATACTCCTCTGCGATGTCCAGGAGTGTTTGGACCGCCTGGTAATAATCAGGATGCTGCTGGCACTCGAGAACCATTTTCTTGGGTTCATGTTAGCATGTGGCAGGATGCAGGATCAGCCAACTGTCAAGCTGTCATACCTTGAGACGCCAGATTGTCTGGTCGCGACGCTCCTGGGGCAGTTTGCGTGAGAGATAGTCTTTTGCTCGTTCCCGGAATTCGTCTTTCCTGGCGCGGGCTTTATCCTTGGGCTCGCCACTGACGCTTCCGTTCAACGTAGCATGAGAGTCCCTGGTGGCCATGGTGCCTCCGATCGAACTCGCCCCAGAGGAGGATACATTCTGACCGTCGTGTACTGAGGCCCTTGCCGCCTCGGTGCGGCCGCGTGAGCGGCTGCGTTGAGCATCTGACGTCTCCTCGGAACTGGAGCTGCTGAGCCCCGGCCTGGGGCTACCGCTGTAGTAGTCATGGAGCTTGCCCTTCATCACGTCCTTTGACACATCGGGGGGGTCGTGCCAAGTGTTGTCGGCGGCGGGGGCGTCGACTTGGCTGAGGTCTTCCTGGCTGGGCCTGATCTTATCAGCAGCATCGACGGCAACGTCACTGGCCATATCCCGGAGGAGCAGCGTGGCATCCTTGACTGCGTGGTGTTAGCATGTCATCCGAGCATGTGAGCCTGACTCGAGGGCACATACGCAGCTTGCGGAACTGGCCATTGGTGATGATCAGGGTGCCCAGGGTGCGCAGGCCGTCGAGGACCTGGCTGCCATGTTTCTGCACCTGCTCCTTGCTGACGGCGGCGTTGGGGGCGGAGATGGTTTTGGGATCAAACTGCTGGGTTTGCCAGATGAAGTCCTGCAGCAGGTTCCCCTCGTTCTTGGACAGCAGCAGGTTCTTGGCGTGTTTCACCACCTCGTTGACATCGGCGACAAGGCCCCGCCCCTCGGGCGAGAGCCTGGGAGAGGGGCTGGAGAGGGGTTTGGACTCGAGGAAGCTGTTCAGGGCGATATCGATCTGCTCGTTCTGTTTTTTGTGTGAGTGCCGTGGCCCAAGCAGATGTGGGACAGACCTGGGAGGCGTGGTGGGGGTTACACACCGAGGGGACCTTGCCAGCCTTGAAGGCGCTGATGATACCGTAGAGCTGGAGCTTGCGGTTGACGTCGGCCTCCTTCTGCCTAATGTCTGTGGGCTTGTTGACGCTGGGGGCCATGCTTGCTGGGGTGATGAGGTGGGCAGCGGTGGTCGCTGTGTCGGGGCGAAAGCGGCGGGGTGAGACTTGAGTGAGGTCGACGGTTGGGCAGGGGTGCTCCTCCGTCTCAATTAGGAATTAGGCGGTCCGTCGAAACGTGATGTCGTGCGATCCAAAATGGAGATGAGCAGCGGCGTCAAGAGCCTGGAGTAATTAATGAGAAGAAATTAATAACAGAACTGTTGCTGCGAGCCATGTCGCGCGGCGGGTGGTGTTGATGATGGCATGCCCTGACAAGATGCAAGATGATGGTGGAGGGCTGGAGGGCTGAGGACTGAGGAGGGTGCTCGGGCCGGTTTGGTTGTGTGAAGGAAGGAGTTGGATGCGCTGTGAGACGAAAGGTTGTTGCATGTGAAATGGGCGAGGACGGACCCTGGCCACTAATTTTGCCTGGGGGGGGGCTGCATCATGCTGGACCTGATTGGCCCAGGCGCGCTCAGCCCTGGTTCTCGGCAGGCAGACGGCCTGAGAGAGTCGCAGAGTCGCAGAATCGCAGGGCTGCGCAAGCAACACAGCGGGCCACGCGACCAAAATTCGGGAGAATGGGACGGGTTTACGGGACTGCGGGATTGCGGCACAGCTTCAACCTTGGCCATCGGGGTCCTACAACGGCAACCAGAGCTCAACCGAGGCCCTTGGGGGCTTGGAAGCTGGAACACTCGGAGCTTGGCCCGAGAACAGAACTCAGATCCTGAGTCTGCCCCCCCTGTGCTCTTGTGTTCGGTACCAAGCCTAGGCATGCGACGCTGTGCGCTGATTGCATCATATCAGTGTTACATCAAGCATTCCGGAAAACCCACACTGCAAAAATCAGCCGGTCTAGAATCCTCAGGGTCTTTTTTGAGTCCTGCGCGGGATGGGATGAGAGACGCGTAAAGCAAGATCCATGACGTCAAGCACCGCTGCGTCTTGCGCCAAAAGCCCACATGGGATCCACATGAGTTCGGATGACAGCTCCACCACGCGAGGCGGCACCTGATGCACGTTGGCCCCTAGATTTACAGGGGGTCAGACCCCTGAATTAACAAAACAAAGACACAGACAACACACAGACAGCAACACAAGAAGACGATGAACCGATGTCAAAGCCAGATCACCAGCATACTGAAACCTTATTCCAATGGATTTTATATACTTTCCAAAACCTTGATACCCTGAACGCCATAAACGCACCGCCCATTTTGCCTGCTCGAGCAAAGAAACAAACTTGCACTCCAACTCCACATCACACCACAACTTCTCAACAACACCCGCCTGCTCCACCTCGGGCCCCCCTCACAGGCTCTTTTACGGAGCGCCAGCAACCGCAATGCTATCCTTTGCCTGACACTCCCCCTTGACCGCAGCAATCCTTGCGCTGCGACGAACTGGTGGACATCCCGCGCCCTGCGCCGTGGTGGCAGTCCTGGGCCGAGGTTGAGGTCTCTTGGAGCGAGAGGAGGGTGTCTTGCCGCCCGCTGCCGCTGCTGTTGGGCTCCCACTGCCCCCTCGGGTGTTCCGCCGTGGTCTATCCTGGGTGTTTGGTTTTCGCCTCTTGCCGTTTTGTGTCCCTCCTCCCCCATCGCCCCCTCGGGTTCTCTTCCTGGTGGTCGGTTTAGGCGCAGCAGGCCTCTCCGGCGCGCCATGTTGGGAGGCCGAGCCTGGCTTGGCCTGCGCCTCCGCCATCTCGGCCTCGATCAGTGGGAACTGCTTGGCAATCCAGACAAGGAGGAGCTGGTGGTTCTCTGCGCTTTCGTCGGCCATCTCCAGACTCCACGCGACGCTCTCAAGGTCGATGAGCAGCTCGCAGCGCTTCTTCACTGCTGCTTTGGCGGCCCTGCGAGTCTTTGCCGAGCTTTTCTTTGCCTGTGACAGCGCGGCTTTTGGTGGTGAGCGGTTCGCCTTTTGCTTCTGGGGTTCAAATGCCGAGTGAGCCGCCGAGGCTGCTTGCATGGCCAGCTTGCCAGCCAGGAGAGCAGAGCTCTTGCCCTTCTCGCGCAAGAAGGCCTGCTCAGCTTCGGCGATAAACTCTGGCGTCTCGCCGGCAAGCAGCGCATTGGCGTCCCGAATGGCCTCCGCGAGGGCGTCGTGCCGGGGCTGCAGCTCGGCGGCCTTGTCCGCGAAGCCGTCGTGGACCCAACACTCGTACGCCAGGTACTCGACCCATGTCGCCAGCGCACTCTGCTGCTTGGGGTCTGGGTGGAAGTCGGCTTGGCATGGAAGCCAATGACGATCCAAGCGGGCATGCATGGCCACAATGTATGCCGGAAACCTGTCCTGGTCATCGATCTCCCACAGCCCCTCCTCGATGGCGGTGCGGTGCTGCCAGGCACGCTTGGCCGTCATGCTCTGGAGCTGGTTGGCCCACCACTCCTCGTCGTCATCGCCATGGAGGGGCGTGGTTCCAGTCCGCTCGTGATACTTCGCCATGAGAGCCCTGTCGTTGTCCAAGTCGGCTTTCGGGTCCAGCATCCCGCGGTTGTTTTGCTGCCAGAGCAGGAACTGCTGCCATCGCTCCCACTGTTTGGTGTAGACGTTCCAGCCGTCATCCTCCATCAAAGGATCCCAAAAGCGCAGCAGCCTGTGGTGATCCCACGGGTTTCTGGAGACGGCGTCGAGCATGTGGAGGGGGTACCAAGGCCGGCCGCCGTGGCTGACCAGCTCGTGATATGCCGCCTTTTCCTCCTTGAGGAGGTAGTTGTACTCTTCCTCGCTAACTGCGTTCAATGTTGGAGCAGGAGAGGGACTCCGCGGGCTTGGGGACTCCCACTCGTCGCTGTGTCCGGCGATGGCGCGCCCGCGGGCTTTGAACACCCACTCCCTAGCGGGATGAGATCAGCATCTTGAAAGAACGGACAGAGGGGTCCGCGGGAGGCAGCAAACATGGAAAGCGTACTTGATTCTCTGCATGACTCTTTGCTGGTCATTGTGTGGCAGGTCGACCAAGCCTTGAGGACGGATATCCGTCCAAATTTCCCTACCGCCTCGAGGGGCCACGTGGCGCATGGCACGGTCAAAGTCGGCGTCAGAGAGAGAAAGAACATCGGACGCAAGAAGCGTCGGTTGGGGTGGGTTGGCCAAATCCATTGTGAATATGGTGGTGTTTGTATTACTGGTGAAGGAGCAGGTTGGGAGAAATCTAGCAGAGAGTAGAGAGGAGAGTGAGGAGATTGTGTCTGGTTCACGGCGGAAACTTCTGTTTTATGACTGAAGAACCAGAGCCACCCGTGCCTCTGGCTATGTGTTGCAGGACAAAGAAGCAGTTTGGGAGAAAGCGAGTTCTTTGATGTCGTTGTTTGTGGCTGTCTGAATGGATTGAGCCTGGCCCCATTTTTAGCTGCATTTTTAACTCATCCCTTGATCAACCCGCCTGCGCCACACTGCCACCCATCCAAGCGGCTGTGGGTGGAATGCCGACCCAGACAAAGAGGACAAGGACAGAGGCAACCGGGGGGGGTTTCGTATCTTCTTCAATAAGATCTGTTTGAACTCTGAGAATTTCGGTCTCTGGTACTTTGCATTGCTGAAATCCAGACATGGCATTGATGTAGCCTCCAAGACAGGTAAACAAAACAAAAGTGAAAAGGGGGAGGGGTCAGGACACCGCCAGCCGGGCCAACGCCAGCAGACATCCCTGTGAGTATGAAAAGACGGAGGTGCCAAGATGGCATGTTCTAGTGATATCTTGAAACTTGAGGATTGTGTGATTTATTTGCTTAAATAGGCCTCAGAAGGCCTCTCAGGTCTATCTATGATTCACATCAACCCGACTCTCATCCCTGACGTCAGACCAGGAAACGCAACAAGCACAAAACCTGCCAAGCAGCCGACATGGGAGACTCGGATGTGATCGCGCACATCTACCCCGTCCTCTGCAACCCAGCCACCAGGGCCATCTTCAACCTGAACCCCTCCCGCCGGCGGGTTGGCCCAACCGTTTCCTTCGGACCTTTCGATCGAGTGTCCCCCCAGCAACGCCCAGAGGACGGCGGCCGGGTCATACCCTGGATTGCCTTGAACTTAACTTCAGCAACGAGCCCCGTACAGCCTGTGGTTTCGTCCTTGGTCGGGACCCGAGCTGCGATGTTGTTCTCCCCCCCGACTTGACCGACATCAGCGACCATCACTTTGCCATCGCCTTCGAGCGCGGGCTCAAGGACACCGATCGATATCGTCTCGTCGTGAGGGACCTGGACTCTGCGAAAGGGACTGCCGTCACCTACAATGGCAAAGGAGAGCAATCTCGCCGCCGAGTCCGCTGCCCGCGCGTTGCCAACGTAAAAGATATATACCTCGCTCGTTATCCCCAGAGTAAACAGGAACTCGTTTCAAGCCCTGGAGCTCGTTACCTCGTGCTACAACGAATGGCCAGGAACGTGAAACAAACGCATTCATGAGGATTGGTCGGCTTCTGGATTGGGTGTCAGCGCCTGAAGAGGGTTTACGGTGCATCGCGGATTTTGCGCGGACCGAAATCCATTGGAGGAGGATCTTGAGGTGTATGTGATGCACCAAGGGCCACTGGAAACAATAGATAGAGTGCGGTCACGTCAGTGGGAGTTTGGCTACATACGTGAGCCCTGTTAGATGAACTATACATATAATAAGACTATTCCAAACAAGAAGGGACACGGAGGAGGTATGCAGCGGCAGGGTCTGGTAACACCAGATCTCTCTCTATGAGATCTGAATGGTAGTTATCAGTATCATTATGATGTACTTTTCCACAAAAAAAAAAACGTCACGACGTCGTCTGCATAGCGTTCGCGTTGTCCGCGGCTCGTCCCCAGCCGCCCCCTCCCGGCGTCCGTACCACAATCCTATCCCCTTCCTCCAGTTTCACCGTGGCTTTGCCACCAAGGTTAATAACGACATCCTCGCCCGTGGCCCGGTCCCTCTTAACAATCACATTCACCCCCGTGGCGCCGTCCTCACCACCCTCCATGCCATATGGCCCCCGGCTCCGTCTCTCCGACAGGATAGAGCACTGCACGGGCACGCGAAACTCAATCTCACGCACCGTCCCGTCGCCGCCGCGGCGGCGGCCCTCGCCGCCCGACCCCACGCGCAGCGCAAACTGCCGCAACACGCACGGGTACCGCTTCTCAAACACCTCTGGGTCCGTGATGCGCGTGTTGGTCATGTGCGTGTGCACGCCAGCCTGGCCGTTCCAGTCCGGCCCGGCCCCCGCCCCGCCGGCGATGGTCTCGTAGTAGCCGAATCCGTCCACGTGCTCGCCTGTGATGGCGTCGCGGCCGCCCGTGCCGAACGTCAGGTTGTTGCAGCAGCCTTGGCTGGCGGCCGCAGCGCAGAAGGCCCCGAGGACGACGTCGGTCACGCGCTGCGAGGTCACGACGTTGCCGCCTACGACGCCGAGCTCAGCGATGGGGTTGAGGATGCAGCCTGGTGGGACGAGGATGGTGATGGGGGTGAGGCAACCCTGGTTGAGGGGGATGTCGAACTTGATGAGGGCGCGGAGGCAGTATATGATGGCCGAGTGGGTGACAGCGATGGGCGCGTTGGTGTTGCCGAGGACCTGGGCGCCTGTTCCGGCAAAGTCAAACACAGCTGAGCCGTCGGCCGGGTCGATGGTGATGCGCAGACGGATGGGCGTGCCGTCGTCCATGTAGTCCACAGCTTCAAGGGGCACCCCGCCAAACTTGGCGTAGGTCTCCTTCAAGAGGGCGCGGACAGCAGTCTCGGCAGTGCCCTGGATGGCGTACATGTACTGGTGTACTACCGGCAGGGAGAACTCGGAAATCAAGCCCTTGATCAAAGCGTTGCCCCTGAAGTTGGCGGCTATCTGGGCCTTGAGGTCCGAGATGTTGTCGGCTAGCTTTCGCGTACCGGAGGAGCCTGGGAACTTGGCCGGCTCGTCGAGGAGGACGCGCCGGATCGTGGTCTCATCGAAGACGCCCGCGCTTACGATCTTGGCAGACTCGATGGCGGCGCCTTCCTGCCACAGGTACGTCGAAGTCGGTGGCATGGACCCGGGGAGGATGCCGCCGATGTCGGCGTGGTGGCCGCGCGATGCGGTGTAGAAGGCGATCTCGTCGCCGTCGAAAACAGGTGTGATGACGGTGATGTCCGGCAGGTGGGTGCCGCCGCAGGACGGGTGGTTGGACACCAAGACGTCGCCGTCATTGAGGCGGCCTTGCCACAGTCGGTGCTGGTACTGGACGGCGTACTGCATCGAGCCTAGATGGACGGGGACGTGGGGCGCGTTCGCAACGAGCCGACCGTCGGGGCTGAAGAGGGCGCATGAGAAGTCGAGACGCTCCTTGATGTTGGTGGAAACGGCAGTACGCTGCAGGGCGCGGCCCATCTGCTCGGCGATGGACATGAAGCGGTGACCGAAGATGGAGAGCTTGATGGGGCTAAAGTCCAGGTCCGTTGCGGTGGCTGCCGGAGTGGCGCTGCCAGCGGAGGAGATCTGAGCCCGTCCAAGGTTGATCAGGACACAGGTCTTGAGGATGTTGGCGACGGCGCCGGGAACGACAACGACGGTTTGGGTATTGTCGATAAGCAGTGCTGGCCCGCTGACACGACCGCCCATGGGTAGGGCCTCGAGCTTGTACACGGGCGTGGACAGCCAGCCGGAGTTCTCAAAATAGACTCGGTTCATGGCCGCCGCAGCGGGCAACGCCACGTCCAAATGACATAAGTCCCGCAGCTGCGCTGCCGGGCTCTCCTCCGCGCGGGCGTGCGAGACGCCGACGGCTCGAACCCGGATGTCATCGATGACAATGTCCTTGTCCGGGAAGTCAAAGCCGAACTCGCGCATGTGAAGGTTGACGAACTCGTCCTTGAAGTCCCAGGTAGCGCCGTTCCGCACCATGACGTTGCTGCTCGAACCGGCGTACCGCATGTTCAGGAAGGAGTCGTGCTTGATCTGCTCTGGCGCAAAACCCTGTCTTGCCAGCTCGTGGCTCGCCTCGGCCGCCAGCTCCTCCAGCTGCGTCCGCACCCCGGCTTCCGTTTCGGGCGTGTAGACGATGGCAGCCGGGCGCTGGATCTCATGCACGATATCGGCAAACGTCATACCGTAGGCTGAGAGGATAGACGAGTGTTTGTGGATGACGATGTCCGAAATGCCGAGAGCGTCGGCGACAGCGCAGGCGTGCTGACCGCCGGCACCGCCGAAAGATGCGAGGATGTGCGTCGACGTGTCGTGGCCGCGGGCTTCGGTCAGCGCCCTGACGGGGCGAGCCATGCCCTCGTTGGCTACGCACAGAAACCCCAGGGCGACCTCGCTGGGCGTGAAGGTTGCAGCACCGCGGGCGGCCTGATCTCTGTTGATCTCGGCAGTAAGCTCGGCAAACTTCTCTGCCACGATATCGACATCGAGCGGTTCGTCTTCCCCAGGCCCGAAGATGTTGGGAAAGTACTCGGGCAGCAGCCGGCCGAGGAGGAGGTTCGCGTCGGTGATGGTCAAGGGGCCCCCCTTGCGGTAGCACGCTGGGCCAGGGTGTGCCGATGCCGACTCGGGCCCGACATTGAAGAGGCCGTTGCGCCAGGTCAGGATGGAACCGCCGCCGGCGGCGACCGTCTTGATGTCCATCTGTGGCGACTGGATCGACACACCGGCGATCGCCGTCTCGAAGACGTCCTCGTAGGCGCCGGCGTAGCGCGACACGTCGGTCGAAGTCCCGCCCATGTCGAAGCCGATGATGGGCCGCTTTTCCTCGTCGTCCCAGGTCGTCTGGGCAAACCCGACGACGCCGCCGGCCGGGCCTGAGAGGATGGCGCGCATGCCGCTGAAGCGGCGATGGTCGACCAGGCCGCCGTCGGACTGCATGAACTCGCAGCGCGGGCCGGCGCCGTCGAAGGCGGAGCATCCACCCGAGAAGTTGGCCAGGAACGAGTCGATGTAGGTGCGGATCACGGGGGTCAGGTAGGCGTCGGCGGTGGCCGACATGCCCCGCGGGACGGCCTTGATCATGGGTTGGATGGCGGACGAGACGGCGACGGAGAAGCCCATAGAGGTGGCAAGGCTGCCGATGAGGTTCTCGTGGTCGGGGTAGGCGTACGAGTGGATGAGAAGGATGGCGATGGAGCGGAAGCCGTCGTCCCAGAGGCTCTGGAGGACAGTTCGGACGGCATCCATATCAGGTTCCTTGAGGACGCGGATGGTCTCGCCCGTGACGGCAGTCTTGAGACAGGCATCACCCGACGCGTCCACGGGAGTGCGATGCGCGGCCGGGTCTTCGGTGAAGTCCTCCATCGTGACTCGTTCGTCCACCTCCTCGACGCGCTCGAAGAGCACGCCCGGCTTGGCGGCGGTCAGATCAAAGATGTTGGGCCGGGCCTGGTTTCCGATGCGCAGCAGGTCCTTGAACCCCTTGGTGATGAGCAGGGCTGAGCGGGCACCGCGGCGTTCGAGCAGGGCGTTGGTAGCCACGGTGGTGCCCATGCGCAGGCTCGCGAGGTGACGCGCGTCGAGCTTGCGGCCACGAGGGTGCGGCTCGCCCGTGGCGAGCTCGAGCACACGGCGGATGCCCTCGGCGGGGGCATCCGGGTAGTTGGCCGGGTCTACCGAGAGGAGTTTCAAGACGATGTCGGGCCGGCCCGGGATGGTGGCGTGCACGTCGGTGAAGGTGCCGCCGCGGTCGATCGAGTCGCGGATGCCGAGAGGGCTGAGGCTTGCATGATGGGGTCGGGGGGGTATCGAAGTGACACACGGGGTTGAAACGAACAAGGAGCTGGACGACGACATGATGGATGGAGTCGGGCAACCTCGAGCTATCAAGTATATGTGACAATAGGGGGAAATATGTCCAACGCCAGGGCGTATTAGGCAGCTTCTGTCGGAGTGACTCGGGGAGAGAAGCTATGAACATTCAGCCATTCCAGCCCTGGGACATGCATGTGGACATAGACATTTTATCTTTGACGGGCGAGACTGGCCCGTGGCCGCGGCGCCGACAAGCGCTGCTTCCAGTTGTCACCTGCTCGCATTGGTCCAGCCGAACGTTCCGATGGCGGCGACGGAGCCCGCAAGTGTTTGGTGTTTGGCATTCTAGCAGGTGAGCGGCGAGCAGGACCGCCTGTGTCGGGAAAAATGGCCGACACGCCACGGAGCCTTCGAAGGCGGGGGCGACTTGTCCTCCCGGAGGAGTGCCGGGCATTGCCGACCGTGCCACTATTGGTCCATCCCCTGGACGAGCGTCGGGCAATTTCCCCGCCTCGCTTCTTTTGATAGCTTCCAAACGAACTAGTGCATAATACTATGTAAGCATGTGTTGCTGCCTGGGCCAGAGCCTCATCGCACCCAGAGCCTTGCGGCTCCAGTCGGGTTCAACCCCGCTCGGGTTTATTGTCACTGCGTCTGCCGACGTCCCGAGTACATGCCATGTATGTCTGGTCGTAATTATCTCTATACTCAGTCCAGTTGTCGCTCCTCCATTATCCGTTTCAGCCATCACCAACACACGTTCGAGTCTTTAGCCAACCCTTTCAACGTCTCTCCGACAGTGGTTGGCCGTGCACTGGACTTCACGCGGGGGCAAAGTCGCCGTCCTCAAGTTCTGGTCTCTGCCAGCCCCCGTCGTCCGCGTTTGTATCTATTATTCTTCTCCGACTACCCAGTCACAACTTCCCGCGCCGGGGCTCAACCACATACAGGTTTCCAGCCGCTATGTCACAGCTACTATGGGCACAGGCAGTGAGCCGCTCGGGCGACGGACATGAAGACGCCGGGTCAAGCTCGACAAGTGGGAACGGAGTCAGGCCATCCGCGTAAGTTACACTGCCTCGTCTATCCTTCACTAGCTGAAAGCCTGAAACATGTGACTTGACGTGACGCTGGTGGCCGGTCGGCGAATAGGTGCGACGAATGCAAGAAAAACAAGAAAGCCTGTGATACGCAACATCCCAAATGTGGGACTTGTAAGAAGAGCGCGTCGAAGACGTGTACGTACACGCCCACCAAGAAGAAACAGGACCTGGAGGCGTGAGTATCTCCTGCTTAGGGCCCAGCTCCCACTTGAAGTCACGCTAACATACAGCGCAGCGAGTGCAGGGCCAAGGACAAGGAGATCGACGACCTCCGGCGCAGGCTGGAACAATTTGAGTGGATATCCGGCAATGGCAAGTAGTTACTTGGCGAACCCCCCCCCCCTTGAATAC
>Ga0247824_10001486_pt1 | contig 12809 bp, 12 predicted proteins | sample 13C_PalmiticAcid_FD_194412 | JGI IMG/M metagenome (GOLD analysis project Ga0247824, IMG submission 194412) | Soil microbial communities from agricultural site in Penn Yan, New York, United States - 13C_PalmiticAcid_Day48 | ecosystem: Environmental > Terrestrial > Soil > Agricultural land...
CTTCTATAACTCTATCATAGAAGCCCAACTTCCCGATGCTAGTAAAAGCCCCGTACGTATAGGCCAGAGCCTGGCTCCTATTGCTACTGAGGCAAGTCGAGAGCAGGTAGTCTTCAAGTTCCGCTAACCTCACCATCTCAATATATTCCTGTCGCTCACGCCATATCTACCTCACTTCCTCATCAAGAGGTTACCCATCTCGGTCATATTTCTAAGGGAGGTCGAAGGAGACAGGCATAGCCTGAATGAACTCGGGAAACACAATTAGCTCCCAGGGTACTGTATATGCCCCTTCCCAGTCGATAATGCCCGTGACATCGAAACTGTTCTCGTCAACCATAATGTTGCTATGGAGGAAATCGTCGTAGCATAGGGGAAACGGCCCATTATTACTTGCGGAAAGCCGGCTAGACATCGCCTTGATCTGTGATAGGAACTTGTTGATAATAGAAATCATCCGCTCCGCTGGAATCGGTCCTCTCTACATCATACGCCCAATAGTCTCGTTGTCCCACTTGAATTTGACGTTATCAGCCCAGGCCTCGAAAAACGCCGCTACTATGTTGAACGGGCCGCCGATCCCTAGTAAGGAGCCGAGCTCGTATCCCCCCTCTCGATTTCGAACAATCGTACCAATCTTTAGGAGTCGCATAGAGGTTATCTAAACCTAGTAAATGTAAGCTCCTACTCGAATCAATTAAGAGGGCTTAGACGAACATAGCATGCTGCCACTGAGCAGTAGAATTGTCGACGGTACTACGCGGGTATCACGCCACGGTACACCTCGTAGCCGCCAAGGGCGTCCATGGCGACGATGCCGGGGAGGACCTCAATCAGTATGTACGCGACCGCCGCTGGGTTATTCTCGTCGAGGGCATATACAAAGACTCTGGGGACAGCCAAGTCGGAATGCTCCTTGATGTATTGCATTGTTACAACCTCGGTCTCGAGCTCGGCGTTACCTGTAGTCTTGATCTGGACCCGGGCTGCCTAGCGACTCCGGTCGGAGAACTCAAGCAGGCGAATAATATTATTAAGCCCGCTTGTAACCTGATCTAGAGCAATACATTCCAGATCGCAGTTTACATTCGAGGCAACAAGGCAAAGTTGATCCCATTAGGTTTGTCGGAAACACCTAGCGGCCCGGCTGTCGCCGCTTTGAAGGAAATCATCGACGGTAGTCCAGGAGGCCGAATCTACAGGCATAGCGATACCGTGTTAGCCAAGAGGCTTCGCCAATCAGTACATTTATTGTTTCTCGTTCTTCTTCCTCTCTCTCGGCAGGAAGATAGGAGATAAGGATTCACCAAGGGAAGCCTAGTAGGGAAGAAAGAGATAAGATGCAAGGGGAATATACCACAGTGGCTTTCAAATTTTAGCACCACAAAACCTCGGAATTTCATCGGCACATCCCAGACATCCTATATAAAGCAGCCTAATATCCTATTGTTTATTTGACGAATCATAGTACTATCTGCTCTTCACCCGATTGCCAGGGCACATACCTGCTGGATAAACGGCTCGTTATTCTCCGTCATTTTCGGGACGTTTCCAGCTACACTTCTTCAGGCACTCTTCACCGCACTTAATGTCCTTCCCATTACATCCGACAGTAGCGCAAGACATATAGACGCTCTTAGATCCTTGTGGCATCTTGTTCTAGTATAAGGTAAGTATTTGCTAACTCCTCAATAATAATGTTAGATCTAGTTATACTATACTGTGACCGATGTAGCAGGCTAGGGCTGAGGCGATAGCGAAATAGTATCTAAACGTTGTAATTTCGTGAGATATAGAGTATAGATTCCTAGACAGAGAGAGAGCTAAAAGGATTGGAGTATTTATGCTCGCAGGCACAGCGGAGGCAGGCTTGGACGATATAGTGCCCGTACTGGACATTAAGCACTACAGCTCCTATTCTCAAGGAGGGGGCACTATATCGGCTGGCGGACAGTACACGTTAATTACTTGCCTATCAGCGATTTGTATAACGGTAATAGAGGTACTTATTCGGTATCGTTAATGTCGGTAAGGATAGTTAGCACTAGGTAGCTGCCCCTCACAGTAACTCAGAACATAAGGCCCAAGTATATCAGGCTAAAGTAAGAGCAGCCTTAACTTATTGGCAAGGCAGCAACCAAGTCAAGAGAGTGCTGTGCTACAAATTAGAGCTAGACAATACCGTTAGTGTAAGCCGCTATATCATAGTGTTGTTACGGGGCATTATAGGGCCGGCGCAGGGTGCTAGGCCTTAATAGCTCTTCTACCGGTTTAGATCGGCTGCCATCAGGCTATCTACCTCTTCAGGGCCTACCATGGGACTAACCGGTCAGTCTCGTAGTAGGGTCCCAGCAACGACCGGGGAGCTTGGAAATAGGGTTATCTAGAGCGCTCGGACCAGCTAGCCTACACTGCATAGGTGTGTTGGAGGCTGGACATCGCATATTACGAATCACTACAGTATTAGAGATTGTTACGGCGAGGGAGGATGCTGCAGTAGGAGTTGCTGTCGCACGGGGAATGGCAGAGCAGATGTTTGGACGCTGCGTACTAGCAAGGGGATTCGTGGAGCCGTCGACAGCCAAAACTCGGTCGGAGCAAAGAGGAGCGAGAATTCTTGTTCTCGTGGACATGATCGGGCGTCTCGATCTCATGCAGCATCAAGTGGGTTGAGGAGGCAGGTAGATAATTCGCTATATATGACCGGAAGGCTAGTCCTGCAGAATAAACAGACATATTCCGAGAACAAGAGGTTATATTCCGACAAGCCGGCGACACTATCCACCGTAGCATTGGCCCTGATATACAAGCCCCTCTTTAGCCTCGTGTTCGTGACAGCGCGGCTGTGCCAGGAGCTACAGCTACTTCTCGAAAAGGACCTCGGGCACAACTAGTAGTACTGCCACACCTGCTCCGTTCTGCATGCCATCTCGGCTCAGGGGCTAACCGGCTCCGGCAGTCGCCGCCCCCTCGGTGAGCCGGACTCATCGTAAGATAGCCTCTTCCTCTACAGAAGGGGCTTCGGCATCGGCTATCAGACCGTAAGCCTTGCTATGAACCGTCTTATTTCAAAGGTCGATTACGGAAACTACGGGTATACCTATCTATCCGTCCGCCAACTTCCGGCCTTTCCTCCTCTTTGCTACCCTACTGAAGGCGTCGTCTGGAGCAACGGCTTGCTGCTCGGCGATACTTAACTAGCTGTCCGGCTCGCCAGCAGAAGCGAAGCAGGCACCCGACTGCATCAGGTTTTATTACGTACACGCAAGGGAACGAATCTAGTAATATATAATGTCTTGTATAATCGTAGTTACAGGGTATACGGGAGGATTCCGCCCTGCAGAGATATAGGCAGTGTAGGCAGTCTGGGCTGGCAGAGCAGTATGGGTAGCGGAGTCCCCGTACGCAACGGGTAGGGTTAGGCGGCTGTAGAAGTCGCAGATTTCAGCGGGATGGCAGGGTAGGCTTAGCAGCGGAGTGAAGTGTCGTCATAGCAAGGATGAGGATAACACTGCTAGTACGGTTTCCGTGTTAAGGTACGATCAAGATGACAGTCAATTTAAATCCTATACTATCCACCCGCCAACAGCTCACGGCCTTTCTAGGCCTCATCCTTTCCTCCTCTTCGGCTCACTAAATAAGGTACCTAGAGTGACAGCTTGCTGCTCGGCATTACTCGACTAGCTACCCCGCCCGTCAGGCATAGAAGCACAGCTAGCATCTAACTACATCAAGTTACCTAAATCCTAGGAAAGCCCGGTCGTCTCGGAAAGCAGCAGGACATCAAAGTTCAACTCCGACGGCAACTAATTAATAGCAGAACAGATATTCTCAAAGTGCTTAGGCATCTATATATTATAGACGCTCTTAGTGAATCGGTATGCTATCCATTTCTCCTTGCCGTCCAACTTAGTAAAGACAAAATTTCGGATCGGGTGCTGGTAATACTTGGTGTCTTTCCCGGTTATCACCGGGTAGTGGCCGTAGATCTGTACCGACTGGTAGTTATACGAGACGGAGAAGGCGAGGATCTTCCGGTTGACTTCATCCTCCCGCTTGACAGTACGGAAGAGCTCGACAATGCCCCGTACCGTAAGGGTTATGCTGTAGGCGTTCTGCCGGTCTACAATATCGAGCGTAGTAGCGCCGCACTTTACCTCGTAGGTCAGGAACGGGAAGTACATATAGTACGTGGCTATAAAGAAGGACTAGTCCCCGGTAATAAAGTCGCCAATGAATAGCAACAGCTTAGCGAGCTAGTCCTCGGTGAATACATCTCGTTTAAACCCAACGGAGTAGTCAGGCTATAGACGGGTGCTAGTAAGGGGCATCGAGTTGTTCTACCCTTCGTTAACACTTTCGACAAGGCGTTTATAGTTCTTATTCCGGAGTACAAGCGATTCCGCCGAAGGAACGATAAGCCTTAAGATATCTTAAATAATCCTCGCCTTATTCTTATTCTCGAGGTTATAACAAGCATCCATAAAGATTTCGTCGTCGAAGAGTATCCCCTAAGGAGCTAACTACTCGTCGTTAAGGAGGCCCCTAATAAGCTGCTTACTTCCATCTATAATACTAAGCTTAGAGATGCCTATATATAAGCCCTTAGTCTAGAGCAGGAGCGGGTACTGCGCGTCCCGATACGGTATACTCTTCTCCTCCCTCGGCTTCTGGTCGCTGGGCATCGTAGATGTAGCCGAGTTCGATCGCTTCCGGGACAGATTAGACGAGGATTTCTTCCGTGCAAGTAGGAGACAGTCCATGGTGAAATCTGTCGTTGAGGTCTCCTCTGGCCAGTCCTGCTCCTCTAGCTAGTGCCCTTCCTTCGCCTAGAAAGCAACTGGATCAGTGTATTTGTAGGCGCCGCTGCTAATCGCTAACTTGCTAAATGCGTCTTTAGTAGGGCGTAGGGGGGATGTCCGTTATCGTTTCAGGTCTAGGTCTAGGCCGGCCTCGAGTACGTATTCGATTGATTGCTTACGCTTACGACCTCTACTCTAGACAGGCGCCGGTAGATCCTATAGATCCGAGGTTAACTTCTGAACTATATAATACGAGAGATGGAAGGCATACCTATAGAGACGGCGTCTTACTGGGTTTAGTTAGACGCAAGCAATTACGTTCGGCGCGCCTAGTAGCACGCTTTCGAGAGCTGTCTTTACGCAGCTAGATGCCCTAGGGTCGATTTCCTGTAAGTATTAGCGGAGATATCCTTTAGCGCTACGAAGAATAAGTACCTTGATAATTTAACGCCGGCGATAGGAGCGCCCTTTAGGCCGCTGTTTAGGCTCGAGTACGGGCTATAGCGATAGGAACGGAGGGGAGAGCAAGGTTCTAGTTATATATCTGGAGAACGTCTCGAGATAGAGTAACATGCGAGGAATAGATGGCTATAAGTATACAGGACTAGGATCCACTAGCAAGGGGCCCCTACGCCGACTGGCCAATGGGGGTGAGCTTTAACTACGACGTCTAATTTTAGATGGGTTTTGAACCCAGCCTCACCCTCCCCGGCTTGAGGAGAGTATATGATAAGGCTATATCTCGTATATAAGCCCTTGCGTTTCGACTCGGTTGATATGTTGCGTCTGGAGGTATGCTAGGTGGACGTCGAGGGACAGTGGGACGGACGGGACGGAATAAGGCAGAAGGAGAGGGCTCTCTTTTGTCTATACTTAGGCTTACGCCCGCCCGACAAGAGCTAGGGCCGTATGCCGAGTTAGGGGCTAGCGCTTGTCGAACAACCTCGCCTGTTAGGCTACACAGGTCCCTTAGCTGCAGGCTGCTGCCTGGGCCTCCCTGTACCTCTTCTTTTGGTGCGGCCGCCTGCCCTACCGTAACGATTGGCTCGGGACGCCCGACGCCCCTATACCGTATGCCTATTCTATGGCTTTATTGGACATCTGTATGCTAGTCAGAAGAGCATGCGGCATCGAAGTTATACTGACCCTACCTTCAAGGTCGAGTTGGCCAAGCGTGTCGGCCGCGGGGTTGCTTATTCCGAGCCGCCTACCTCGTAGCGAACGTCTAATTTTAGATAAATCGAGAGGGGTAGCGCTTTTGGAGGCGTGAAGGTCCAGGGTGGGCTATAGCGTGCCCTGTAGCGGCCCGCCGCGTCCCGGCAGCTCTACCGCTAGCTCCTAGCGAGGGGATTAAAACGACTCGGACTGGGCTTTTCCTAGGACAAGGTCCATTCTCCGTATTCAGGGGTATTTAAGGGTCTCTAGCTCGTTGCTACTACTCTCCTACTGCCTGTGTGGCTGCCTACGTTGCTTGAGGATGTCGACCAGCCGGCTGAGGCTCTAGCCGGCACGTAGCTACTCTACCTCGGCGACCGCTTCCTCCTCGCTCCTACCACTAGCTACACGGGCCAAAATCGTATCCCAGATTACCTTGCGCCGACAGAATTGAGCCCTAAGGGTGTTCCCAGGCCGCTAGCGGCTCCCCTACTTGCCCTCTAGCTCCTGTACTGCCGGCCGGCCGCCCAGGCCTTCCTTCCACTCGCGCCAGGCGTCTTCAACCGTAAAGATCTTCGCTAGGCGGGCAACGACAGGAGGTGCCGCTCCTATCGGCTGGTCGGCTAGCGGCTCTAGCTCCGGCACTAGTGCCGGTCCTAGCACTCCTAGTGTGAGGCTTAGGCTGGTGCTAGCTCCTAGAGCTCCTCCTCCTTCTCCTTCCAAGTCACCGGTAGTTTTAGCTGGAACCTTGCTAGAGAGCAAGGTACCGAGGATCTTCCTCTCCTGACTGGTAAGTTGGCTGGTAAGCTGGCTAGCGAGCTAGCTGGCGAACTAGCTAGCGAGCTAGCCGGCTAGGTAGCCGGCTAGCTGTTAGTTGTTATACAAGATAGCATTGCAAGTGCTCTCAATGAGGCTGGAGAGCTCTAGTAGGGCACGTTGTAAGAGCAAGCTTAGCGGCTCTATGGAATTAGCGACACTGGCCTGGACTGTATATGCAAAAGCCTCCCACTCTTCGCCACAAAAGGGAGCATAAGCGAAGAAAGGTAGGGATGGAAACCGCGGCTGCAAGACGGCGAGGTCCTATAAGAGTACCACGTGGAGGCGCCGGAGGAGCTCGAGGAAGCCGTCTCCAGCAAGGTCGTCTTCGTCAAGGCCGCCTTACGCCTACTAGCGGCGGCGCACGCGCCCCTCAAAGCGAGGCTCCCACTCTTCGATCCACAGCTAGAGCTACCTCCGTAGGGCGGCCGGAGGCTCGGTCACCGCACGAGGGAGAAAGTAGTCCCCTGGAGTGCTCGAGAATCCGGCAACAATGCATATAAACTGGCTCGGTAGGTAGGTGAAGTACGCCTGGCAGAGCACGCTCTGGTTCTAACGGCTAGCCTATGATATCTACGTAAACGAGGTGCTATAGGTCTCCGCTTCTTGTGCTCCTACTCGCTGCGGTATATATGTCTTCTTTACTGTGGTCAGGCTAATAGCTCCAAAGATACGCCAGGTCTCTTGCAATTATATGCTGCAAGAGAGCTCGCCCTCGCGGTCCTGGCTAACGAGGACCTTGATTCGGTACTAATCCTAGCGGCGGCGAAAGGAAGGGGCTGGCTCGCCAGTAACGTGCTACCGCTAGAAAAGGAGCTGTACCAAGGTGCCTTACGTGTAGAGAAGGGGGTCCTTGTGGCGTAGAGACCCTATGAACTCCTTCCTTACTGTCTTGTTCATCTTGCTATCTTGTAGAAGCGATACGAGGTAGCCGTACGGACTAGGGTCCTCCCTAGTAGGGTAGTCGAGGAGAGCGAGGTCGGTAAGCTCGAGTTTCCGGCGGTTCTCTCCTCGTAGGAGGTAGTAATGGCCGAAGAGAAGGTCGACTCGCGTCCGGAGGTTCTATAGTATAGTAGCGGCTCTATAGAGTAGGTATTCCTGGATTGCTAGCCACTCAGCACTCGAGTACCCTACTTAGATGCCCTCGGTACTACAGTCCTTAAAGCTAGCCCGATTAAGGCAGTTATGCTAGCAGCTACGCTGCTCGAGAATACTACGTACAGTAGCGCTACAGGGGTTCTCAGTGTTCTTATTGCCGTAGGCTACCTGCACCCGCTAGAGCTCGATTACGGCCGCGATATATATATCTACTATGCCCTTAGTAAAGAGGTCTCCTTCCCCTACATTGCTAGCGGCGGCAGCAGCAGCGATACTAGCCGGCGGTACATAGCTATTACGGTCGTTAGAGAGAATCTATACTGCCTCGGCAAGTAGCAAGCCTAGCGTTATAGCCAGAGCCTCGGCCTCCTAGAGAGCAGCTTAGTCCTCGGCCGGTAGTGGCGGTTGGCCGCTGCCGCAGCCGTAGCGCTTCTTAGGTACCTTAGCCCGCCGTAGGAGGATGTCTTCCTTCAGCCAGGCGGCAAGCTTATCCGGCGTAACAAGCTCGCCGTCCGGCTAGGTCGAGAGGATGCCGTCTGGGCCTATACGGGGCGTACTGCACCATGCCCTCCACTCGCGTTGCTTGGCCATGTAGCTCCTCGTCGTATTTAACGGCTGCTCGTCCTTCTTCGCCTACAGGCCGGCTCTATGGGTCTCTCGAGCCCGCTCTTGGGCAGCCGTATATGCGGTGTCGGTTATAAGTTGTCAGAGGGGTAGGGTCAGGCGGCTACGAAAGGCGCGGATTTCAGCGGAGTGGCAGCAGAGCGAGGCGTCGTTATAGCAAGGATGAGGATGATACTACTAGTACTACTCTTCTGCAGGGTGCTAGGAGCTGAGGCTAACGGAACCCTACCACTAGCTAAACGGCCAATTATATCAGCAGCTGAAACTCCAGGACCCTACTACGGGACGTCCCGTAGTAGGTTCGTATTTCCTATGTTACATCTATCCTCTATAAGGAAAATCCATCCTAGTTTCTAATCATAGCGTGAGCGAGGCAGTATGCTTATATGCGTCAGTGGCTTAGCACCGTAGTTAGATAGCTAGAGCCGGTATATCTTCGGGACTATCGTGTCTTTTCTCAACATCAAACCCGAAGGAGTAACTACAAACATCATATGCCTATCGCAAGATCGACCTCCTATTATATAAAGCATATGAATCTCTGCTCCGTTCACAAGCAATAACAAACCACCCTAACTATCAAATTCAGCCTAAATCTATATATAAGGTAGAGGCAGTCCCTTCTCTTAGTGAAACTACTCTAGGATCTCAAGATACTACTCGAAATATATAGCAGGTTCCCAAGTATTATACCTATGCCTATACCCCGCCTACTTGACCAAGTACTCCAGCCTATCTTCTCCCTCTTGCTACTCTAAAATCTCCTTAACATTAAAATACTCGTTACCTTGAACCTTCTCAGTTGTAGAAGCAACCCGTGAAGAGAGGGTACGTACAGTCGAAGAGATCCCCCCTGCTGGTACCTTATACCACGGGTTTTCTAGTACGCGTTTATATCGTCTATAATTCGTATAAGGATTCCACGTAAACTCCACCTGAAACGTCGCTGCCCTGCCCACCCAAACGCGCTTAAGGACCGCTTCGAGTAGCCATTCCTCAAAGCTTACAAAAGCGGCCGCGGGCGTCTCCTCTTCTAGAGCGGACGCCCCTGAAGATTACAGGTTGGAAACTCTACGCTAGCTTTAGCGGCGCTTTGGATCTTGTTAAGCCTATTACGATAGGGAGTTAGGGCAAAGACATGCCTACCTCTTGGGTACTATATTTACCTTACGGTACTTCCGTCGTAGCGGCTAGACGACATCCCTATCTTTACCTCGCTTGGCATTACTTCCCGCAATAGGAGAGCAGTCCTCCTCGTCGTTAGCATTATAACGTCGCCGCCGACGACGACAGTTGCTTTGCTAAAGGCCGACCTGCTCTCCGTCGGGCCATTCGGTACTACTCGCCCTAGTTACTCCAGGGCCTTGCTTCGCGTCGCGGCCGAACGATATATACTTCCGACGCGTCGTCCTAATGCCAGGGGTAAGGAGGATCCCTATAGGCGCTAGGTTGCTCTACTGCTGTATTATCTTCTTATTGGTTGAGTTGGACGCAGCTCGACGGTCTTGCCCGGGGGGGGTACTATTCTCATCCTGCTCTCTGTCGTCCGGAATAAGGGGATGACGTGCTCCATCACTCGCCAGATGGCTGTCGTCGTGATCACGATGTTGAGAGAGGCCGCAGCTGCCGGAGCTTTGCCGTGGATCAACCCCACGACGTAAGGCAGTGCCGCTTGGGCTACAGGACGGAAGGCTTGGCTCGGCATCTGCCGGTTCGGGCTCGCCGGTTTGGTCGTCCGGAGCGAGAGGATGGCAGTGTTCTGGGTCGCTCGCTTGACCGTTGTCGTCACTGTGATCGTGATGTTAAGGGAGGCGGCAGTTGCCGAACCTCTGTAGATTAACCCCACGACCGGAAGCGGCGCCGCTTGGGCTCTAGGGCCGAAGGCGTAGCTCGGCCCCCGCTGGTTCGAGCTCGCTAGTACTTTCGTGAAGTCGCCGGCATAGCGGCTGCCGGAATAACCTCGCTCGAAATATAGGATTATCTCCGCGGCCGGACGCTCGAGCTAAACGAGCTGATTGAGCACATCTTAGTCGACACGGTACAGGCTTACTTCAGCCTCGTCAGGCAGTAGAGGGAGGAGGCTCAATTCTTCTCGTGGCCACGAGAAGTTCCGGCGGGCTACCTGACGGTTACTACGAAGCGTATTGGCAGCGCTGGGGTAGGAGGCATAGTTATACTTGGACTGCTTGCTCTGTTGCCGCTGACGGCGCTGACAAGTCTCTCGCGAGGTATGGTACGTAACTACCGGGGGAGACCATTTTCCAATAAGTTCGAACTGAAGGACGGGGTGATGAAGAAGAAATCCGAATGGAGCTTATTGATTTGTTTCCTTCAAGTGGCTTCCGGGAATTGAACATAGGAGCAGATGACTGGTATAGAGAGCAACGACCAATTGATGATGAATATATTGTATCTCTGTTCTCCCACCCTCTATGAAGGGACGCTCTTCATTGACTCCTACCGTCGTTCTGTACCCTCGCCTCAAAGCCGAATCCGTATGTCATGGGCTTCATACACGCCGGAACAAGTAGGCCGTATGGTTAGCTCCCTACCGGGGTTATCCTAAGGATACCGGCGACTGCTTGAGAGATTTCGGCATCGCGGTTGGCGAGGTTGGTTAACAGTCCCTGAACCATATACATTGGATATATAGCTGAACGTAACAACTCTTTGTAGGTCTGTATAGATACGTAAGCAAATCGTACTCTCAAGACGGACGAAGGGTAGTACCTACTCGGAGAGTATCATCAGGGAAAACGTCCAACGACGGTTCCGCCCCGGTCTCAAAACTTCTATCGTTCCGAGCCTGGCGAGTAGCGGCGGTTGCAAGCTGTTCAAGCCCGAGACATCCCTCGAGCAAGTTTAATATCTGGAAATCTCCCTCATTTTGCATCTTCTTGACCTGACGTACAAACTCCTTCAGTAGCTGAGCATCAGTCCCCGCCTCGGCGTCTTCAGGACACTCGAGAATATATAGCAACAATATCATAGCTGCTGACAGTGGGTAGCACAAGTTCTGCCTGCGATTTTGGATTAGCCTCCTGGATCCCTATATCCTAAATTCGTTGTCATACTAGAACTGCACAAACTTCTCGAACAGGGACTGTCGTAGCAAACGGAGGGTTTGCTACGCTGTAGCTCTGAGTTTCAGCCTTGATAGATTGTGTCCCAGTCCGACGTCTGCAGCAATATCCCAGGCACTATGCCTTCGCGCTGCCCAACAGAGCATTACGGTAAGATTATGGAAGGCGAGGTACAAGATGACCCAGTGAGCCTTCAGGGTCGTATCGACGATGCCTGGTTGTGCTTCCAGCGGAAGATTCCGTCTCCAGTCCTCGAGCGTCTAGTCTAGAGCGACAATAGTACTGAGGAGCTCGTTATCAGGCATGCTGAATACATCGCGTAAGTAAAGACGGGTCCTAACTACTAAGCAGATCAGGGCGAGCTCGGCCCGCCATCTGAAGATTCTCCCGTATATCTCGTGACTCTCATTACGCGCTGAACTGGCTTCGTTATGTCCAACATGCGAACCTTCGTACGGAAGATCAATCCTAATGTCGCCGGCGCTAAGTACGGGACTCAAACCACAGCAGAGAGACAATTCAGCATCCAAAATAAATGCCGTCCACAAGGTACGCCGTTCGTAATCTGACTCCACAGCGCTACGCTCGCCGCCATCGCCAATCCTGATCAAAGTTAGATTGAGAGTCTGTAATAGCCTAAGGGCGGTGGACAGCAGGAGAGAGGTGGTTCGCGCGTCTGCCGAGCTCTGTACAAACAAAGCCATAAATACCAGGGCTTGCACTATCTTAAGGTCGTTTCCATACAGAATCAGCTCGGGAAAGGTTGCATAGGCGTTTTTGAAATAGGCCCATATAGATAGAGAGAGCTGCTGGAAGCAGCTATTAATGATTTTGGCATGCATCGAGAGGGCAATAGCAGCGTTCACACAGGCCCACAGCGAGGCATTTCCACAGGCCTCAATGCTGGAGACATCCTGATTCCTTGCTCGATCCAGGAACTCGCGGCTGGCGAAAAAGGGAAACTCTTTGCTGATCTCCTCAATAGTATGCTGCAGCAACAAGAGCTCTATACGATGTAGGACGATAGGCGACGCTACCATCATTCTGAAGGAGCTAGTATAGTCACTAGCTCGGAGCTCAGCTATTCGGTTGGAGAGTTGCATGAAGAATTGCTTGAAGAGGTGGTAGTGGGGTAGTGACAAGTCGCCCGAGCCCGAAGAGTATGCTGTCTGGGAGGCTCCGGCGCTAGTCTATGTACCCTCGGGAGGCTCCGGCGATAGTATACGCAGCC
>Ga0247824_10001487_pt1 | contig 12806 bp, 10 predicted proteins | sample 13C_PalmiticAcid_FD_194412 | JGI IMG/M metagenome (GOLD analysis project Ga0247824, IMG submission 194412) | Soil microbial communities from agricultural site in Penn Yan, New York, United States - 13C_PalmiticAcid_Day48 | ecosystem: Environmental > Terrestrial > Soil > Agricultural land...
AGATTACATCGACCAATACGTATCTATGCACCAGCCATTATGGGATGCTGATGAGTACAAGAAAGCCCTCGAACTCGTTCCGAGCTTGAAGGAATTGGTCAAGAATCCATTCTTGATGTCCTTGTCGTTGGAAGTGTTACCTCGTATGATGGACCCAAGACAGGTCCTCTCCACGACACATATCACACGTGTGGAGCTGTATGACCAATTTATTGAACATTGGCTAGAGCGAGGCAAGAAGCGACTCGGAGAGAAAAACCTTAGTTCTCAAGCGAGGGCTGCGTTTGAAAATTTGACTGGCGAGGGGTTCACACAGAACGGGATCCACTTCCTGAAGAACCTTTCCGCAACAATCTACAAGAACCAAGGTGGTCAGCCGATTATCAGATACACACGATACAAGGACGAAGATTCGTGGAAGGCCGAATTCTTTGGTCGAGAGGAAGAGAAGCAGCTGTTACGTGAGGCATGTCCTCTAATACGGAATGGCAATCAATATCGATTCATCCATCGATCTCTGCTTGAGTATGGGCTGTCACTCGCAATATTTGATCCGCGCGAGTTGAAGGAGAGTACGGTACCAGAGCCATCTGCTCGTCGGATGAGCACTCTTTCAGTCATGAGCCCCGATGGTCAAGACCCTGTCGGAGAGGTGCCCGCTCTGATCGAACAGGAACCAGATCTCAGTTCACCAATAGCATGGAGAAGTTTCTTGAAAGACCCATCGATCCTACAGTTTCTGGAAGAACGAGTCCAGCAGGAGCCGGTTTTCAAGCAGATTCTACTCAACTACATCGAACACTCCAAGTTTGACAAGAAGTGGCGTACAGCAGCACCCAATGCCATCACGATCCTTGTCCGAGCAGGTGTGGAGTTCAAAAATGCAGACCTACAAGGTATTCGAATTCCTTATGCCGATCTCAGCTACGGGATGTTCGATTCAGCACAGCTCCAAGGAGCGGATCTCAGATGCGTCGATTTCCGTGGTGCGTGGCTTCGTCATGTCAACTTGAGCGATGCTCAAATGACAGGCGTGAAATTTGGTGAACTACCGTTACTACAGCACGACGACATGGTGACAATGTGCGTGTACTCACCTGACGGAAAGACAATCGCTGCGGGACTCAACAAGGGCAAGATCAGCGTATCCTCGACATCGAACTGTGAACGTATATGGACATTGGAAGGCCACAGCAAAGAAGTGACGAGCATTGTGTATTCTCCGGACAGCACACGAATCGCTTCTGGAAGCGAGGACTGCACAGTGCGGCTATGGGATATCAACACAGGGGCCTGTGTCTATGTCTTGACGGCACATGATGGAGATGTGAAGAGTGTCGCTTTTTCGCCTCGAGGAGACCAAGTTGTATCCGCCAGCAAGGACAGTAGACTGAAGGTGTGGGATGTGGGTACCGGAGAATGTCGCCATATTTTGATTGGTCATACCAACTTTGTCACTGGAGTCATATACTCTCCACAGAGAAACCAGATCGCCTCCGTGACATTGGACAGAACGGTGCGGCTCTGGGACGTTGAAAGTGGGGCATGCGTCCATATTCTACGTGGACATGGTGCAGTCAGCAGCATCGCCTATTCCCCTCAAGGGAATCAAATTGCATCTGGCAGTGGGCGTCGATCATGGTTTCATATAAATGGCACTAATGGCACTGGTGGCACTGTTCAATTGTGGGATGTGGCAACCGGAGACTGCCATCACGTCTTGAGAGGTCATACAGGGTTGGTCATGTCTGTCATGTATTCACCGAACGGCGGTCAAGTCGCTTCTTGCAGCGAAGACAGATCAGTCCGGTTGTGGGACGTCAAGATGGGAGTGTGCGTTCATATTCTACTTGGCCATACAGACTCCGTAGAATGTGCCGTATATTCACCTCAAGGAGATCTGGTCGCTTCAGCCAGCGAGGACAAGACCGTACGGTTGTGGGATACAGAGACCGGGATTTGCCGCCAGACACTGACTGGTCACTCCAGTGGAGTCACAAGCGTGGTGTTCTCGCCAAAAGGAGACCGTGTCGCCTCCAGTAGCCATGGCCAGACAGTCCGACTGTGGGACATCGGTGCCGGGACATCTCGGTATATTTCAGGTGGTCATTTTGGCTCAGTTAAGGTGATCACGTTCTCTTCAAAAGGCGATCGTGTCGCAACTAGCAGTAACAGCGGCGCTGTGCAGATCTGGGATGTAGAGACAGGGTCCTGCCATCAGAGCTTTCAATGTCATCTCATGCTTGTGGATTGCATTGCGTATTCGCCACAAACTCGTCAGCTCGCTATTAGCGACTTCAGCAGCATACAGGTTTGGAGCGCAGAAACAGGAGAGTGCATTCATACGTTGGACGATCAGGCGTCCATTGTCATCAGCATCACATATTCACCTTCTGGAGGTCAAATAGCGTCTACCGAATATGGAGGGACGGTGCGACTCTGGGATGCAGAGTCAGGAAAGTGCCTCCACACGCTGGGTAGCCATCTCTTTCCCCCGATTGCTCTGTATTCACCGAACGGTAGCCAAGTCGTCGTTTACAGTGGCCCTATAGCGCAGATATGGGACACTGAAACGGGTGTTTGCATCCACTCCCTAACTGGTCACAGCGGGGGGGTCTGGAGTGTTGTATATTCACCTCAAGGCGATCAAGTTGTCTCCGCCAGCGAGGACACCACGGTGCGAGTGTGGGATGTTGCGACAGGAGAGTGTCTCCATATCCTGATCGGACACAATGTTGGCTTATCCTCCGTCACATATTCACCAAGAGGCGACCAGATTGTCTCTGGCGGCAAGGGTGGATCGTTGAGAGTGTGGGATATGGAAGCAAGGGCTTGTCGATGGGTCTTAGCTGGGCATAGCGAGTGGATTTACAAGATCGTGTATTCATCACGAGGAGATCTGATTGTTTCTGCAAGCAAAGACAAGTCGGTGCGGTTGTGGGACGTCTCATCGGGTCAGTGTCGAGCAATTCAAGGTTTCCAAAATGAGGTCAGGGATATCGCTTGGTTTGAAGGCTCCAGTGGCAACTATCTGGCCATAGAGTGTTTTGGTGGAATGGTGGTGATATTGAAGGTGGAAGCTAACGAGGATCGCTATGATATATCTCTGCACTGGGGTTCTATGAAAGGTGCACTCAACGTAGCGAATGCAACCATTCAAGATGCACAGGGATTGAGTCAGCTGAACAAACAGCTTCTATTGCAACGCGGAGCCGTGGGAGAGCCGACTGACCTTCTGCGTGATGCAAGCAAGAAGGTGGCTATTATGGCATCGGTTGTATCGAAACTCAAGACCGCAGACATTGCAGAAGATACTGCTTTGACAGCCAATCTTTCGACGGAACAAGTTGAACAGTGGTTGGAGCAAGGAAAAGGCATACTGCGACAAGATGTAGTGGACATAGTGGCATCCATTGTTAACGTCGCTCACGGGCACAAATAAATGCCCAGGATCAACACTTTCACCGCGAAATATACACAAAGCGGTGCGCGTGCAGAACGAAGAGCAGCAAAAGATCAGCCGCATGCAAATCAGGAACTTTGTTGATTGCTATGCGAGCCATGAGGGGATATCTTTGGTGTGTCCGACAGGCGTGGTTAGTCCACATGCATCTCCCCCCCCCACAATTGCTTTGCCTTGTGCAAAACAAAGTCCTCGGAGGGAAAGGGGGGCAGCTCTGAACGTTCTCCGCCAACGTGTTTCACGAAAAGATCCACCACACACACTTTTGATCGCGCCACATTTGACCTGCGGTTTTTTTTTTCTTTTTTTTCTACAGCCTTGGTCAAAACCGTGGCGACATCCACAATACGTGGTTACCGTGACACGAACACACACCCCTATATTTGACCATAAACAATGGTATCCACAAAACCCTCTAGTATCCACTGAACCACCGTAACGAAACAAGTCTTCAGTTGTTGCCATTGTGGGTCACTGAGGCCATCGTGGACAGGAATGGGTCGCCCTAGACAGACCACTCTGATAAATGCGTTTGATTCCACACGCAAGGCACCTCCCCCCCCCTCTAAGCAATTGAAAAGATGATCAGGGGGGATGAAATCTGCTCCGCGGTCCATGAGTGGGGTTATTCCTGAGTTTCAGCTGCCTTGCAAAAGAGATCGGCACGTTGGGGGGGGGGGGGAACGTTGTGCAACGAGTGGCAACAGAATTGAGCCCTTGTCACCACAATTCCAAGCCTTGACGGAGGAGGGAACGATGAACGAATACTGTTGATCATCAAGCCTACTGAAAAAAAAGAAGCCGCAAATGCTAGAATCTAGTCAGTCTCCTCATCCTTTTGGGAAGCGAGTATAAGTACGAGGCCAGATCCTCAATCGTTGACAGATTCCCTATGCTGTAAGGTCTACTTCTTTGGTAATCCAGCACGAACTGACCCTCCCTCTTCCATTACTCTCCCACCACAACTCCAACCCACCACAAACACAAACACAGAGCACAGCATGAAGTTTCAAACGAGTTTGATCCTCACGATCTTGTCTGCCGTCAGTGTTCGAGCCCTTCCTCTTCACTCTCAAACAAAGAAAAATGGCATGAGCTATCCTCTCCACAACGGACGTATCCCCCATGTCCATGGTGATGTTGCAATCCGTAGTGTCCGTCTATTGCCTGTGTCTGAGGATCCCGAGGCTTATGAGTTGGGATCTGGCCGCAGAAATCCAAAGGCAGGCGAGTATGGAGTGGGTCGCAAACACAGAGCAATCGCCCAACTCCGTCAAGACCGTCCATTGCCTGTGTCTGAGGATCCCGAAGCTTATGAGTTGGGATCTGGTCGCAGAAATCCTAAGGCAGGCGAATACGAATCTGGCCGCACGCTTCCAGCAGGAGGTTCAGGCGGCATCATCCGCGGTGAAAAAGGCGTCATTTGAATGCCAAAAGTTGATTGAAGCCTCTCTGGAACCCGATATTCCGATATGGACAAAGAATCTCCGAGAGATGGTGGGACGTTGACCCCTCCGTATCTTCCCAGGTTTACTTGCATTTCCTACAAGTTTTTTTTTTTTTTTTTTTTTTCAATCAAACCCAACAACATTAGTCTATTGCAATACGTTCATCATAAAGGATCTTACCAATGGTTGACACGAGAGAGATCTTTGTCGGACGCAACCTACCTTCTCAAACGATAGAGAAACATGAGGCACACACTGCTCTCCGCAAAGTTCCATTTTATTGACTTGATGTTGGATTGACCACGATGCCTGTTGTTCCTTGAAAAAAAAGTTGATGTAACGTTTCCGCTTGTCCATGTCAAGGTTTGAGAGCACCACTCTGACTATCGTCCTCGCCTCCCTCTCTTTCTAGCATCCATATCCACCACAACTCCCTCACGCAGGTTCAGAAGCATTTCCGATGGACAATAGACGCACCAGTCTCGTCATACTCTTGTCTCGTGCACCACATGTCTTTGAATGTCGGGAGAGATGCAAGAACAGAGCCACCAATCCAGGCCGCATCCTTTTCATAGGCAGAAGCAATTCTGGCGCCCCGGGTCTTCTGGTATGAAATAGAATGGAATTGCGTCCGCATTCGGTTGGTGAAGCCTGGAAGCAAGGTGGTGCCGCCAGCCAGGACAATGTTCTTGAACATGTCACGACGGAGATCCATATCGCACTTTTCGATCGCATTGAAGACGATTTCGTGGACACCGACTCCTTCAAGTCCAATGACCGAGGGTTGAAAGAAAGCCTCAGCATACCGGAATCGTTCCTGACCAAGAGTGATGACCTGACCATCCGGAAGCTCGTACAGATGATCGACATTGGATGGGGAAATCGTCTGAATCTCTTGTTCATAGTCCTGGGCAACATAACAAAGCTTCTCCTTGATGGCACGAACAATCCCACGCTCTTCAGGTGTGGTAAAGGAGTAACCACGTTCTGTGAGGCTTTTCATCAGCTGATCGGTCAATCCACTCCCTGTAAGGCCGAAGCGAATGGTCGAGTGCAAGAGTGCATAACCCTCGTAGACAGGAACAGCATGAGTAGCGCTATCGCCAGACTCGAGAACGATACCGTTGGTACGACCAGTTGAATAGAGAGACAAGACGGGCTGGGACGCCACGTAGAAAGCCGGAGGACTGAAACACTCGAACATGACTTGGATCATCGTCTCGCGGTTGGGCTTTGAGTTGAACAGAGCTTCCGTCAAGAGGACAGGGTGGTCTGTTGGATCAATGCACAACTCTTTGTTGAAAATATGGCGCCAGATTTCCTCCACTGCAATCCAATCGGTCACGATGCCATGTTCAATGGGGTAGCTCAAGTTGAGATCCTTTTGCTTGAGTAAGGCTTCTTCGCCGACGCAAGTCAACCTAGGGTCTCCAGCACGATTGACGCCGAAAACCTATGAGAGAAAGAGAGCTTTAAGCTCTATGCTTTTGGGTCGAAAGCTTGCGCTCTTTCTGTCGACGGTGAGGCTTTTGCTTACAGATGGGAAGACGGTGCGAGGTGTTTCCTCCTCTGAGAATCCACCCCTGCTCGTGATGGAGCCATTATCTATGACCACTGTAGCAGCATTGTCAGCCTATAGTTGGTCCCAATATCAAGTCAGCGAAGGTGTCACGAAAATGATAGGGCTGGACGATGGATTTGAACAAGCTAGTGAAAAGTCTCTTACCATTCTTTACGACGGAAGTTTGAGGTGGAAAGGGAAAAGTATCGATGATCGATGATGTCAAAGGCAGCTTGGCCAAATACCATATGGTCGTATAGAAAGGGACAGGATCCTACAATACTGTTAGGGATGAAAAAAAGTGGATACACGACGCAGGGAGATTTGCGACAACGGGAAGGCTCTCACCCACATACTGCGTGCAAGTGTTCTGACTGCGATGAGGGAGGGCACTTGCGAATCAAAAAGCTGGCAAGTGATGAGGGAGTGGTGGGAAAGAGAGAAGAGCGATGGAGGGTGCAGACGCCGAACGTCGCCGAAAGAATTGGCTGGGTGGCTGTGCTCTGGCTGCAGAGTGACCCGTGCACAAACTGAATTCCATTCTCGCCATCACGCCATCAACACACGAGCAAGGACTGAATGAGCAGAATCACTTCCAAGCGACCTGGAAGCGAGCACTCTGTTCAGAAGACTATCGTGTCGCTTTGCAAGCGGACTAGGCTTGCCCACGCTTCGCCCAGCCCGTCGGAAAGATGGAGTCAAAGTGAGGGAATCATGGATCGACTTTCAAGTCGGGCAACTCACAGACGGTTAGGGATGGATGTCAGTAACACCCTAGGAGGCCGGAACAGCAGTGATTATGGACATCAGGAACGCCAGCGCGTACAAAATGGATGACAACAAACCACCTAGTATCCTAGGCGAGAAAACCACTGTGGCAACTGGAAGTGTAGGATGGCCTTGGAAGCTGGTCACCATACAAGAGACAACTGAGCATCAAGACAAACCACCGTCTTGGCTAACAAATGTAAGGCATCATATTCACTCATCTCCAGGATCTGAAGCATACGAATGGGTATGGAGCGGAAACGACTTTATCGATATCGTGTCCCTAGCTTGTGTGCCACGACTACCCGTGTCGCATGTCTCTTGGAAGGATTTGATACGAAGCTGTTCACAAACTGATACCACCAATTGACTATGCATCGCGCTAGATGTAACGGCCGGAAGATCAACCATGCTTGCCATTGATGTCTATTTGACAACCGTCACGCAACATTGCAGTAACCACAGTGGTTGCTACAACCAAGATCAATTGTGGACAGACAAGCACAAATCACGGTGTACACATTCTGGATTGCATTGATGTTGAGTCGACCTCTCTACATCATTCGTCGAATACGTGGCAGGACGAGTATCTTCTTTCATGAGCTGTAAATGGATTCCAAGGCAATTGGAAAACGAACAGCTTGTGCCTCGGTGAGAGAGCAATTGAGCTTGTCTATTCAACAAACGTTCCGTCTTTGTGGGGGGAGAAGGATGAGACTGCCAATTGCGCCCAGCCTGTGCAACGGGACATTGTTGAAACGGACAATACAGAAGGGCGCGACATCGAATGTTCCCTGCATCTTTGTGTTGCACCCTCGGAATCTTCAGCCGGCATTTTTTTTTTTTTTTGTTGTTTTTCACAGCAAACAGGACACTCTGGAGCGACATCTATCTTGATGGAACCCTACTACGCACGCTCTCCCTGTCTCCCCCCCCTCTACCACACCTTTGGCAACCTATGCCTATGCTTTTGCTCCCACCGTTGTTCTGGCGATTTTCACACACACACACACACACACACAAAAAAAAAAAAGAGTTTACGGATTACCAGTCGAAAGTATTTGCCGATGTATTTTTTTTGTGAGGCAACCACACAGCACGAGCTGATGCTAGAAAAAAAAACAGCTGAGCTCGTGCCACACAGAAAGCTAAGCCGATGCCACCCACCACAACTGAGGCTGTGGTATGTGCTACTCGAGATACTACTACCACCTACTCTACTCCCCCCCCCCTCCCCCTTCTCCAACAGCTCATCTTCAACGGGAAACGTCAATAGTCGTCGTACTCTGAAAGAGTTTGCCGGATAGCTGATCATCATCACCCACTTTCGCGTCTTTGCTATATAGAAAACGAGTATAAAAACCAAGGGGTGTTGCGACTCTCTTTTTGAAGTCTCATCCTCTCCATCCTCAACAGCCCACTCTTCATACACTCTTCTCTCTAGGATCAACGATCTATAGCCCAACGGAGCAGAACCTTTCATATCATTCTTTTTTTTTTTTTGTCAAATTGTAACAAGACACTCACACAATGAATCTCTTGGCCATTTTGATCCTTGCAGGCCTCTCATTGACTAGCAGCACTTCAGCCCTTCCTGTCAACAAGGAAGCCGGTGAATGGGGTGTGGGTCGTCGTACTCCTCGCGCCGGTGTCATTGCCGGTGAATGGGGTGTTGGTCGTCGTACTCCTCGCGCTCAGGAACCCGAAGCTGGTGTCATTGCTGGCGAATGGGGCGTTGGTCGTCGTACTCCTCGTGCTGGTGTCATAGCTGGCGACCGTACTCCTCTCATTGTCGAGTCAGGTCACAGAGCAATGTCTCCCTCATACATTCCGGGTACTGGCCAACCATTGCCTGTGGCTAATGAGCCTGGCCCACCATCATCAGCATCACGCTGACGAGGTGGAAGTAAAGCGGGTGGACCAAAGGGAATGAGTAATATTCTGTGATACTCATTCGTTCATGAATAAAGTCGGCTATTTGAATGAACAGCGTATCAACTTGCACTCTCTTGATTTCAAGAAAGTATCCGTCTCATCAGCAAACATGCATTGAGGGTCCAGGTTGGTTTTTTTTATTCAACTAGGAAAGAAAAAATATACAGAGGATGACCATCCAGATTACGTTGGAAACAGAATAAGAGGGGTTGCTTCAGGGCACATTCTAGTTTTGACCCCAGAACTGTTGGTTGTTGCTACGGCCTGATCCATGGTGCTGACCCTGGTGCTGACCCTGGTGCTGGTTAGGATGGTAACCTTGGTGATGGGTCGGGTACTGTTGGTAGGTGGAAAACATTTGCTGCTGCTGGTAGTAAGCGTGCTGGCCCTGGTTGACGACGCCAGTGGCTTGTTGGCCCTGAAGGGAGGCTCCTCCAGCGACACCAGGGTTCTGAGAGCCTGCAGCACCAGTCTTGTCCGACCCGCCATACGTGTTCGCTCCAGCATTGCCCTTTCCACCGCCAGCGTTCGAGGTAGGCGTGCCTCCCTGTTGCTGACCACCCAAAAAGCCCTGCATACCAGGATTGCCGTACTTGTTGCCATAGGGATCGTTGCCTAGACCGGCCATACCATGAAGTCCTGCTCCAGATACATCATCATATCCCGATTGCGAATATTGGTGGTGACCTCCCTGACCAGCGCCAGTCGTGTTATAGTTGCCATAGTGCGAGTTGTTAGCGGATCCAGGCTTGTTGGAATGCTGCTGTTGTTGTTGTTGTTGTTGTTGATACATAGGATACATATTCTTGTTCATGAAGGGTTGACCGTATCCAGACTGCTGATACGCGTTGGGGAATTGGTTGGGCATATAATAGTATGGGTAGTAAGGCATGCCTGCCATGTTAGGATAGGCCTGTTGCTGCTGTTGCTGCTGCTGCTGCTGAAGCGTTTGTTGGGCCTGTGTACTGGCAGTACTAGCAGCTCCTGTAGTGCTGACAGCAGCGGAAGAGTCATGGTTGTACTTGCCATCGCGTGACTGGTAGGCATTGACTCCAGTAGGCATCTGACCGTAACCGGCAGGGTCATAGTACATGGCACGCTGAAGCTCGTTGCCATAGAGTGCTGCATAGTCATTGGGCAATGTACCCATTGGACCCATGCCCAAGGAGCCGAACTGGTTGGCGCCAGGCATGTTATACCCATATGGAGAACTCATAGCCTCATGACCCATGCCAGGGTGATGACCAAGGTAATTGATAGCAGGATCTTGCTTCAAGTAAGTAGTCGAGCCAGCATTAGGTTGTCCTGCTGCTCCCTGGTATGCTGGGGCCCCTGTAGCTACACCTGCAGTAGGCTGACGGCCGTAGGCTCCGGGCTGTTGATGCGGGGGTTGGGCGGCCTGAGCTGGTTGGGCAGGCTGATCCGGCTGGGTAGGTTGAGCAGGTGCGACAGCTGAGACCGATGCGGCAGGTGTGACGGGAGTGACGGGTGCGACGGGTGCGACGGGTGCGACGGGTGCGACAGGTGCGACAGGTGCGACGGGTTCAGCAGGCTGAACGGGCTCTGGAGGTTGAGCAGGTTCGGTAGGCTGGACAGGTTCCGAGGGCTGAACAGGTTGAGCAGGTTGAACAGTTGGAGTAACAGCGGATGGCTGCTCAGCTGGTGGTTGGACTGGCTCTTCCACCTGGACCTCTGGCTCGACAGGCTCGGCTTCGTTGTTCAATGAAAAGCTGCCAAACTTGAGACTCACACTCTGAAGGTTCACTGATCCGCCAGGCATAACAACTGCAGCATCCTGATGCAAGCGACGTGGCTGGGGTGTCTTTTGCTTCTGCCCTGGAAGAGTGACCGGGACAGCGGGAGTAACAGCGGGTGAGGGAGCCGATTCCTTGACAGTCTCGACTTCAGGCTTGAGCTCAGACTCCACCTTGGGTTCCGGCTCGACTTGCACCTGGGTCACTTCAACCTCCAGGAAAGTCTCCGTTGACTCTTCAACCATTACTATTTCTGGTGCAAAGTCTAGCGTTTCTGTCTCCACAATTGTCTCTGCATACACTTCGTCGACAATTTCTACGACCATTTCCTCCTCGACGTCTGGTGTAGATTCAGGGACTGAAGCAGGCTCTGGGGCAGACTCCTCAGGCTTCGTATCATCCTCAGTATTGGGTGCTGGTGCTGGTGGTGTGGTGGGTGCTGGTGCTGACGTTGGTGCGGATTTTGATGTTGAAGCGGGTATACTTTTGGTTGGTGCGGGTTCCCTAATCCACCATTGAGAAGGAAAAAAAAGTAAATCGAGTCAACAAAGAGATCAAACGCTATTGGTTCCTTTCTGCTCCATGAACAGTCCAAAGCTTACTTGACAATCTTGGCCCATGACATTGCAGGCTTTGGAGGGATAGTGGCAGTGTTGATCTTGCGGGAAGATGCAGCAGTCGCATTGGAATCGGTTGAAGCATCCTGTGCTTCTGTGGCATTAGTTGAAGATACGGGTGTACTCCAAGAGTCGGTGGCAGTGGCGGATTCTGCTACTGGTGTGTCTTGAGAGTCTGTAGAGGTGGTGGTCTGTTCAGATGAAGATACTTTTGATTCTGTCGTAGAGTCGTTTGATTCTGCAGCGACTTCATTGCTGGTCGAAGGCCATGAGTCAGTCACCGTGGTTGACACATGGGTAGCTTTGGGAGCGCTGTCTGCTGAAGGCTTTGGAGCCGCGACGTTGGCCCATGACTTGGCGGTGCTTGTTGTGCCGTTTGTGGTGCTGTTCTTTTCAGCAGACTTTGATTCACTCAGAGCTGGATATTCCTCGTTCTCTCTGTCAGAGCGTCGGTCTCTGCCGTTCTGAGCGCGAGATGTTCCCCTAGTTGGGCCACCGCGTCCTCTGACTCCATCTATATATCCATGCATGGATCAAAGAGCAGAAGGCACAAACAAGTTAGACACCCCTTCTTCCTGATCCGTCCAGGTTATCCCGTCAAGTCTCGATCGGTCATCAGAGAGCATGTGGAATGGGTCCACCAAGGACATCCTACCTCCTCGGCCGCGCGATCCGCGATCTGCGAGTCCACCGCGCTGGTTGCCGGTGCGGCTATCGTTCCTGTCACCGGAGGACTTTGACTTTTGAGGCTTCTTTTTGCCCTTGACTTCATCCCATGGGACAGAGAGACCTAGCATTCAGCATGGCACCAGTTAGTACGAGAGGCAGACATGGATCAATTGAAAAAGAAGGAAGGGGGGAAGAGGGGGGGGCAGGCGCAATGGTGTGAGTGAGTGGAAACAAAAAGAACCATTCGCCTCGTTCCATTTCCTTCGATCCGGTACCCCGGCCCACTTGACACTGGCGCCCCGACCATGGTCCGTCGTTGTCTGCATTCAGACCCTCCCTTCTACCCCCTTGCCCAATTGCTTATTTGTCTGGAACTACTGAACGCCATTGTCAAGGGCATGCTCTCAAACCACAAGGGGGGTGGGGGGCCACAACGGATCCCCGCCTTCAGACGAGTCAAAGCCCCCGCGACCTCTTAAAACATGTAACAATAGTCATACGCCTGCCACAGAGTGGAGTACGAGCTCACGTGTGGTTTCCGCACTCCAAACCAGTGCCATCACACAAGAGGGATCAAGCGGGGGGGAAGGT
>Ga0247824_10001488_pt1 | contig 12805 bp, 19 predicted proteins | sample 13C_PalmiticAcid_FD_194412 | JGI IMG/M metagenome (GOLD analysis project Ga0247824, IMG submission 194412) | Soil microbial communities from agricultural site in Penn Yan, New York, United States - 13C_PalmiticAcid_Day48 | ecosystem: Environmental > Terrestrial > Soil > Agricultural land...
CATCTATATCCCAGGTAGAGTACCTCAATTGAATCACGATGGGGACTAGCCAATAGGAGGCCCCGTCACCAGCGGACGAGATTGTCTTTGTACGAGGACCGACAAAAAGCCAATTTTTTCGGTACTACCCCTCCCACTGCCACTGCCACTGCCACTGCCACCATGATGCGGGTATATGCTCAATTGCTTCCCAACTGCTCTTTGCCGTGGATACACACACACTCTCTCTCTTCATACTCTTCTCACACATGCGCGATGTGTATATTTAGTTTTTTTCATGACATGACAGCATCTTCTTCTACCCTCCTGGCCCACAGGTCTGTGCGTGTGCAAAATGAAATGAAATCCTCCTCGATCCCTTCTCCGCATTCCTCCAGTGTGCCTGAAAGGGTGCCGTGGATCGGGTTGACAGGCACGAGTGGCACATGGGGGGCAGGTGGATCGACATTCTACCACTCTACTCTTTCCCCACGCCAGACTGGGCCAAACTGTGCCCAGGGTGTCCATGTGCGCTGTAAACAACGAAATGTTGCATCCATGGGCAGAGTGTCCTACCTTCCTCGACGTCGTGCCATGTAGCCAGCTGACAAGCCCACAAGGCGTCATTCCTCTCGTGCCAAAATACAACAACAACAACATGCCTCTCTCTCCGGGGAAAAAGCATGGCCGACTCTTTTCCCGTGTGCACAATGGGCATCAATTGCGCCAAATGCCTCTCACTCACTCACTCACACCCCCTCTCTCTCACTCTCTCACTCGCACACACTCTCTCCTCGCTCCCTCGCTCCCTCGCTCTATTCCATGTCTCCGTTGCTCAAGTGCCTTTAGTACCTCTCCACCCGGCTGCCCCTCTCTCACTCACTCACTCACTCTCACTCTCCCTTGCTCATTCCTCATTCCGTCACTATGGGCTTTCCCCCTTACACTGCGAAGCGGCCCTGTCTCCCTCCTCCTCTTCCTCATAAACACAACAGCCCTTGTCAAGTCGCCTACAACCAGCTGTTGAACATACCCGAGGTGCTCGAAAGGATCGTCTCTTATCTCGACCTGTCCAATCGCCTCACCACTCGCCTTGTCTGCAAGCAATGGTACGCCGCCAGTCGCCGGCTCTTTAATATCCAGGCCAGGTGGCAGGAACACCCTGTGCTCTCCAACCAACACCACATCCTCAGCTACCTCCCCAGTTTGGATGAACTCTCCTATGTCTTGACCAAGAAGGACTATGACCATCTGCCGGCTGTCCAGGTCGCCTGGACTCGCCTTCGACGTCAGATTTGGTCCGGAAGGGCCACAGGCCTACACACCCTTCGGATCGCCGGACCCGTCAATGTCCAATCAAGGATCGAGTCGCTGTTGCCTTACATGACCTCTCTTGCCAGTGTCCATCTACAGTCCGTGTGTCCCGAAGATTACACAGTTGCCTTGTTTCTGGATGGATGTCCTCAGCTTCGGGAGATCTCGATCCGATTTGGGTCTCAAACACGCTCAAGGACCATCCAAGCCGTTCAGGCTGGCAACATCCAGGGACCGTACAAGCTTAATTCCTTGACATTAGTCGAATTGACCATCGCGCAGGAATCGGTCGAGGCCATTGTCGCTGGTTGTCCCAACCTAAACACCCTTTCGTTGGTCAGTCTCACGGACCCATCTCACGCCAACAGTCCTGACACAGGTGCTCTCACAAGGGCTCGCATCGACAAGCGACGGTTGATCGCACACATTGCGCGGTCGTGCCCAGGATTACAACATCTGCATTGCTCTGCTTCACAAGGCCAACGCGAGATGATCTCATCCCTCACAGAGTTTGACAGCCTCATATCGTTGGGTCTTCCTGCTCAATCGATATGCCCACAGCTGATCACCATCATTCAAGCCTATTCCAATGCTTTGACCACACTGGTGATCGAAAACGTCGCGGACGACCATGACGAATTATCACAGAGCCTTCACAGTTACCTTTGCACGTCGCCTGATCTGAAGCACCTGGAAGCACCGAACATCAAGTTTGACGATCGCCTTTTGAACCTTAGGCATTCCGATGCCAACAATAGGATTTGGGCATGCAGGGGCTTGTTGTCCTTGAACTTCTCGTTCGGACTGCGTGCACAAAACACTCTGAACACGCGTGATTGTTCAAGAGTGATCTATGGCTACATCTCCCAGGTCTGCCCTCGTCTCGAGTGTCTTACCATCTCGCGTGACCGAATTGACTGTTCCCTTGATTCGGGTCTTTGCTTATTGGGAGGACTGGAGCAATTGAAGAGTTTGGAGATCAGGACGAGGTCCTTGAGTGTGCTTCACATTTGGGATTTTGGATGGATGAACAATGAACCGACCGTATTACAGAGGATCATCAACAAGATGTCATTCAATGAGTCACGGCTGCAGAAGAGTCTTCGGGCACGTTACGAATGGCTTGGGTACGAGGATTCCAGGACCGTGGAGAGAACAAAACTGGAAGAGTTGGGATTCTTTCACCCACCTTGTGAAGTCTCAATGAATGACGACGGTGGTGGAGGAGGAGGTGTGCGAGGTGCATTCGAGAAATCGCGTCGCTCAAGATTGCCCTATCACCATCACCACCGTTCCGGGTCTGGAGGCAGCGGCCATAGCCATCAAAGTGGCACGAATGGCGCCGACAGCCCTCTACGTAGCCACAGTCTTGGTCGGATGGATTTCCACATGCGCTGGCCCGTCATGGAGCGTATCAAGATCACACAAACCTATGACCGCCGACATCAAGCGCAAAACATTCAGGGCTATTTGAAAAAAGTGCGGCCCGATGTTGAGAGTATTGTGATGTAGGAGGATACCCCCCCCCCCAAACCGTCTTTCACGCAAAGCGAAGGACAATGCACATAGTTGAAAAATAAATCGGCCTATCGCCAACCAGCCTGGCTACATTCGGAGCTGTTCGCAGTACCGTTGCCGGATTCGCACATCCCAGGTCTTCTTCACCCACGTTACACCTTGATGAAAGCAAACACTGAGAACGCGGCTCTTTACATTGTGTCCTTGCTGTCTAAGAAGCTGTCGTTCCTCCTCGTCCTCCTTTCATGTGCGCTAATATCAAGTTGTGTGGATCATAACACTTGTCTCCCGCTGAGTGACGGTACATTACTCCATGCTAACGTCCTCGTCCATGTACTGTCCTGGATCATCTTGTCCTTGGTTGATGAGTGCATTCACCTGCTGGAGAATGGTCTGATCTTTGCTTGTGCTAGCATCCTGAAGCCAGAAGAAGAGCTTTTGTGACGATGACTTGAATTGAAGTACAACAACGCGACCTGTCGTGCATTCAGGGACCATCTTGAGTTCTGCGTCGCCAGGAAAGAGGATGAGATCCTAGACGGGTATAAGAGAGAAAGAGGGTAGACAGTGAGCAATTGATCCAGGTGGTTCATTCCTCCGCCTCCTCCTCCCCGTGCATCCTATTGAAATGACAGAAGTGATGGGATGGGCTTACGTCTTCTACACTGTTGGATGTTCGGTTCTTCCAGTAAAAGTGCATCAAGCCTTCCTCTTCTTCCATGTACACTAGTCTAGTGGTAGAAGGGATAGAGACAAGAGCAGCGACCATTAGAACGGGTCAGAGTCGATAAGCATGTACTCTAGAAGAGAGTGCGTGAGAGAGAGAGCTTACCCTTTGGCAGAATCGGGCACCACTTTGTTTGTACTCCCTTCTCTGACGCACCGTCCTGCCTTGAACTGAACGAGAGGACGACGTGAGGAGGCCATGCTGAGAGGTGCTAAGGTGGTAAGGAGCTGGCGGGTGGTGGACAGGTGTGTGTGTGTGTGTGTGGAAGGTGGGGATGAAGGTGCAAAGAAGCAAAGAAGCAAAGTTTGAATGTGTGAACATGGACGCGCAAACCACCCACCGCCACATGACGTACGCGGCACGATTAATGCATTGCTCTGACACAAATCGTTCACCCCTTCCTCCAACTCTCAATAATGACTTCTACGATCTTCGCAATCGTACGCTCCTCTGGAGCGGCCTCGAGGAGGATCAGCCGCACTACTTCTTCCCTCCCGTCCCTCTCATGTAGACCTGGCTTCCCCGCAGCGACTACCACCTCTGGGATCAGCTCAAGAACACGGGTGCACACAGCCGCCGCCTTTGCATGTGGCAACACCTGCAGAGCTCCTCTCGCCACCAACCTTCCCAAGACCCTGCTCGTCCCCCTCTCTCGCTTTCACTCTACCGCAACTGCCAAGGACAGCAGCAACACCTCCACAACGTCAACAGCCAAGAGACAAGAGACACGGCCATGCTGGAAGTGCTCCACACCAGTGCCCTTTCTGACACTTCTCTGTAGCAACCCCGAATGTAAGGTTGTTCAAACAGTCGCTCCAGGCGTCAACTACTACGAGGTCCTAGGGTTGAGGTAAACAACAACAACAACGACAACAGGCGCACACCCGTTGAAAAGGCAGGATCAGTCCTCGAGGAAGAGGAGACTTGAGGGGCAGAAATCGCCCACTGCGCTGAACCCGATCTGAAGGATAGATTTTTGTGTCACATCTCCCAACCGTTCTAGCCCAGAGCCGACATTTGATATTGATGTCAGGCAACTGCGTAACAAGTTCTTGAGGATCCAGCAGCAGATTCACCCAGACTCGTTCTCGCACAATACCAATGTAAGCGCAGAGTTGTGCAGAGCGGGTGGTCCGTTTTAGTAACGCGGCAAATGGAGCGAGCACACTCACTCAAGCATCGATACACCATTTTTTTCCTTTCTTGATTTTGGATCCCAGGGAGATCAGATCTACGCCCAACAACAATCTTCGCTCGCCAACAAGGCATACGCCACTCTTAAAGAACCACTCAGCCGTGCAAACTATATGCTGGACTTGTTGGGCGCCTCAGTTCACGAGACGGAATCTCTTGACGAGCCAGAACTTTTGATGGAAGTGATGGAAGCCAGAGAGCTCCTCGAGGATGCACAGACAGAGGACGAGATTCAAGATCTAAAGTCTCAGAACGATGGTAGGTTCAAAAGTTCCCTATCGTGAATGCATTGGTATGCAATGAACCTTGTCTGCATACTCATCGAACTGCATACTCATAGCTCGTATCAAGGAAGCCGTGGATGGCCTTTCCAGGGCATTTCAGAGTCAGGATCTGGAGAAGGCAAAGACCCTTGCGATCGAGCTGCAGTACTGGATCAGGATCCAGAATGTCATTCGCGATTGGGTAGCAGGACATCCCATTGTTGCAGATCATGTCTAGCCATAGCGCGCGTTATTACTTGAAATACCAATACGCTTTACTTGTATCGGATCTCATTGGTATCAATGCCTGCCAACTTGGCTCTACCAATCGTGTCCCCGGGACCCAATTCCATCCTGACATTGACTTCCAATTCTGCAATGGCCGCACGCGCTTGTGCTCGGCACAACGGATCTCCATCCACCTGCTCAACATATTTAAGGGTTCGATAAGCCCGCTTCAGCTGATCGCCTTCGATCTGATACAGCGAGTTGCCTCCAAGCGCTCTAAACAGCAAGATCATCACCAGTATAGCGGCTCTTCTCACTTCAGTCTGTCGATCCAGATCCAGAATTGACAGCACCCAGTCCACCAAGAACCGCATTTCAGGCAGCAACGCCGTAGGACAGCTCTCAGCTGCAGTCGCCAGAATCGTTAGGGCACTAGAGCGCAGTAGTGAAGCGTTATCCACTATTGGATCCTCGTCGTTGCTGTCGTCATCATCGAATCCTTTCTTTGGGCCATGTTCCACTCCAGCTGGAGTATTGGCTCTTCTCTGCTCCCTTTCAGCCCTCCACTTGCGTTGCCTTTCTTCCGGCGTCAGCAGTGCGTCCGATGCTCTCTGAGCCTTCACCTTTTCTACTTGTTTCCGTCCCTCTGCCTCTCTTGCTTCAACGACCTTTTTATCAATGGCCGTGTTCATCACCTTGTACAAACCTGGTAGTAGTGCATCCAAGTATCCACCTAATGCTTCTCCGCATCGCTGCACTGTCTGCACCAGAGCTTCTCCGATCCTGAGCCTCGTGTCCAGTTGTTGCTTGCCATCCTCGTTCGCATAGATTTTCATCAGTTTTCTCAAAATATCGGGTCCATGCGCATCCGTGAGAGCTGCGAGTCCCTTGACAGCATTCAGATAAATAAAAGAATCCGGCTCCTGTACGTGCTGCACAAAAATATCAAGCGCATGGTCCAGCTCCCGCCCAGCGTCCTCGCCTCCCTCAGACTGCGTTAGCACAATCGATTTCGCGAGAATCATTTCTCGAAGGATATGAAGACCGTGTGCTCGAACTGGGAGCAGGCTGTCCTGGAGCGCAGCCAATGCCGAGGCATACTTTTCCATCTCGATTTCCATCAGTGTTTTCTGGGGAACATTGTTTCCCGCACCAGACCCTTCGCTCAAACGAATAGGGATGAGCGTTCGCAGGTCGTGCGCGACTCTTCGGATATCGATCAATGAGTGGTTAGAGAGTTGCTCCAGATGAACCAGAGTCATGGATAATTGATGTCGATCCTGCCGTGACAGTTGCTCGTTCTCTACAATTGCACCATGGAGAGTATCCTCAATACTTGTTCCATGCTACCCTCATTCACCACGGGAGCATTTGTTCAACTTACCTGTCAGAATAGCAACAAGCAACGAGAGTACAAGACCCAGGATTTCTGAATCTGCTTCCTCTGCATTCTCTTCTTCGGTCTGTTCGATTGGTTCGATTGGTTCGATTGGTTCGACTCCATCAACTGTATCCACTGTGAGCCGGTGCTCCAAGATATTGTTCGCCAGTCCAATGATCTGCGTCACTTTGCTCATGATGCTTGGCCCCAGTTTTTGAGTCATACTCAGGATCAATTGCAACATGGTCAACATTCTACGCAATTCGAACAAATTGGATGGGATAGAAACAGATGTAAGCATACACAGCGTAGTGTGGGTGAGGAAAGAAGACCAATCTCTCATCGCTTTCTGTTACCTTCTTGGAGACACAGCGTCGGCTCCTCGAGCTTTGGCAGCTTGGTACTCGTCCAACAAATACATATAGAGATCTCCGAGGATCTCGCCTTCCTTTCCTGAGGTTTCCAGCTCGCTTAAAAAGTCCAAGAACACATCCACGTCTAACTCGAGCTGTGCTGCTGCATTTCGATCCAGGACGCTAGGAAGAAGAAAAGTCAAGTCAAGAGCAGGTTGGCATCTTTTTTTTTTTCTATCGGCGAGGACAGTTTAGAAACAGTGCACGAGAGACTTACCTCCTTCTACGCAGAACAGCTCCGCCGGTGGGTCCTGGTGCGTAATAACTCTCACCAACGCTACCCATTTCCACGAATCCAGCGATCCTCTGCCCTTCGCGCGTCACCAAGTTCTGCCATGGCCTCGATGCAGGAACAGGCATGCGCCTTCGCATCGTAATCGCTTTGAGTACCTCCACAGCCTCCGAAGGATCTATGATCCTGAGATACACGACCAGAATCTCTTGCACTTTTTCGCGGAGGACAAACTTCATTTGCACCAAGAACTCATACAGCTGATAGAGTCCTTGGGCGGCTTGAGCCAAGAACGCCTTGAACAGTGGTGGGGAAGGTTCATTCCCGACAAGAAACGAGTGCAGAAATAAGACTGCCTTTGTAATCTCGTACTCGGTGGAAACTATTGGGTCCAGCCTTGTGTCAGCGTTGCCATCGTCCTCTTCCTGCTCCTCTTCCTCTGCTTCAACTACGTTTGCCTTCTTGCTGTTTTCACTGGTAATGATGTCAGCGCGACGACTCCCTAATGTATCCGAGGCAACAAGTTCCTTACGATTCGCCCGGGTACCCCATTTCCAGAGAGGCTCGACTTGTTTCGCCACAATCTCAACCTGGCAGATAGCGGGGCTCTTAATCAATAACTTGCCGACCACAAAGGTGGTCATTTGCACCAGCTGCGGACTTGGCACAGTGGCCTTATTCGCTCGACTCTTTATCCGGTTGTCAGGACCCATGATTTTCAAATCCATCTCTAGGATTTCAAGTAACTCTGGACAGATGATGCGATAGTATTCTTGAACGGAGGACATCTGATCAGGCACGGACGAGACCAACCTGGCGACTTTTTCGAGTTGATCCAACTTGACTGTTTCCGCTCCACCTTGCATGTATTCAAGTACAACACGAACACCTCCAGGGCGAAGGAGGATTTGGGATAAAAATCGTCCGCTGACGCTCTTAATCCATGGCGGAGTTGGATGTGTGGGTGAAGATGATGACAGCAAGATGGTGAGAGATTCAAGGGACCTGGAGGCTTCTGTATTCCAAAAGAGATCGTGAAATAATTTGGCACTTTCTTCCCTTTGATAGAGTTGGCGTGACCTCTCCTGTTCACCTTCGTCATCCAATTGCGAGTGCTCCATTGACGCTAATTCCGCTTGCTGAGATGCAGTATCCGCTGAGGAAGGTCTTGCAGCTTGGTTCAGCAAGCTTCCCGGGGTAAGTTTCCTTAATTTGGGTAGAGTCGTTGGATCCATGCTAGATTCAGTATATCCGGCGGTCTGCAAAGATTCCTTTGGTCTTGGTAATGGACGATACGCCAGCTGCAACAATGCCGCGTAAAGATCGGGGACGTGTCGACTTGTCAATATACTTCCGAGCGTTGTAAACCTCGTCGATACTTTTGGTGAGTAGGCAACTGTGATTCTCGCTAGCGGCTCGATAATGGACCAAAGCTGATTGAATGACTTTGCCCAATCCACAGGCATCCCGGCGATGTCGGCGCCCACACTTTTGGTTGATCTCGATTCCGGTTCCGATATCGAGCTTGCCGTGAACAGTTCCTTTTGAACAATATTGGATCTGACTCTGCGATTCAGAGGCATGCCTACCCCTGGTAAAAGGCAGGGGTAGATTCCCCAACAGACGATAATCTCCAGCATCGTGTGAATCATTCGTTGATCCATCAGTCCTAGTAGTTCCTGGTCATTATTGGGATCGTTCGCCTCTACAAAGATCAAAAGTCATTTTGAATAAGCTTTGAACGACATGTTGGCAACAGATAGGTAGTCAACGCAAGCTACAGCGTTTACCTCTATAGCGGACAAGTGACATCAAGGTCTCCTCCAAACCGACCAGCAGGTTGACAGATTCGATCACAAATTCGGCCCGAATATCCATATCGTTTCCAACGTGTCCCTTGTCCTCGGCCTCCACGATCATATTGTCCACACCATACCCTGTCGGCCCGTTTTCCTCTATGGCATCCCTTCTGGACTCTCCCAGGCTCGGACTTTGCATCTGAAGCGATTTCAGCGCCTTCAACCTTTGCTGAAGAACCTGATCCACTGATACGACATGGGGCGTCAGTACTAAAGATAGTAGACGATCTCCACTACTCTTACAAGTACCGTAGCGGAGACCGCTTCCTTACTGTGTTGAATATCGACCTTCTCTCCGACGAGGGCGTGAATCAATCGTAGACTGTCCTTCAACTGTGATTCCAGCGCCTTTCCTTGAGACATTGCATCACTCTTGTTGGGTGAAATCGGGCTGAGCTCTTCATCGCGACACCCACTTTCAGATTCAGAGCTTTTGAGCCTCTCGCCATCGGTCTGCTCCATGCCACAAGTTCTTGCTTCAAGGAAGTGCAAAAAAGGAAGAAAGACCTGTTTGTGGGTGTTCAAATCAAAAGCTGCGCTTAAGGGTGAGGATCTACGGACTTCGCACTGAGTTCGCACCCCTTGTGCAGGATGTATTGTGCTTTTCTACAGCTCTTGCATGGTCAAGAAACTTGAGCATCTCTCTTGTTCCCAAAGTGCTCATCCATCCATTCACAATAGGAATCGAATAGGTAGGTGCCAAAAAGCCATACACGTTGAACAGAATGGTCGTTTATTTAGCTTTCTGGTAAGAACAGGCATTCCTTTACAAGTCTGCGACTTGAACATTAACCTTGCCAGTGAAGGCTCCGTTCAAAAGCTTGATATAGTTCTCAGGCAAGCTCTCAACACCGGCCTTCACAATGACTTCCTTGAACTTGATCTCGCCCTGAGCGACCAAAGGTGTGATCTCCTTCCAGAACTCGCCCAAATGCTGGTAGCGATCAAAGACAATGTAACCTTCGTATCTCAGCTTCTTCATCAAGATGCGGTATAGGTTTTTAGGAGGGGCGGGTTCCTGGTTGTGATGACCCGCCAAGATGCCAACATAGAGAATGCGTCCACCATAGTTGAGAAGATCCAATGCAATCTCGACCGTGTCGTCTCCGACGAGATCGTAGTAAATGTCAAGACCTTCCTTGCCAACAGCCTCCGTCAAAGCTGCACGCTTGTCTTGAGTCTTGTAGTTAAAGACGACATCATAGCCCAGTTCGTTCTTGAGGAAATCCAGTTTTTCCTGGCTTCCAGCTGAGCCGATGACTCGGAGACCTTGGCGCTTGGCCAATTGACCAGCGAGCTGACCCAGAGTTCTGGTTTCGATAATGACATGGGAATAGGGAGAGGGAGAAGTCGGAAGAGGTCAGATCAGGTATTCAGCAATGTCAAGATGAAAGACTTTTTTCTTTTTCCTCGTCATGTCGTCTTTCTTACCCAGCAGCACTGGAGATGTAGATGGTTTCACCCTTCTTGAGGTCTCCAATGGACTTGAGAGAGTCCCAAACTGTGAATCCAGGGACTCCCAAGACGCCGTTGTAGGCGGACAGGGGAACATTAGGGTTGGCCACATCATCCAGGACCACAATGTCGTTGAGATACTCGGGCTCGTGGATGTGGGTGTACGACTCCCAATGAGAAGGTGCCAGGACAAGAGCGCCGACAGGAACCTTTGGATTCTTGGAGTCAACGACTCGGGAGATGGCAAATCCTACCACATAGGACTCGGTCTCACCTTCAGGGAACACGTGTCGGATGTCTAAAGGAGTGAACAGGAGAAACCTTGGTCAGCAAGAAAAGGTCCAGGTTGTCCGGCAAAAAAAAACTTCAGGGGATGCAGGGTGCTTACAGGGATCCAAGGAGAAGGTAATGTTCTTGACAAAGACCTCATTCTCCTTGAGAACTGGTGCGTCCTCTGTCAGAGTGACAGTTCGGAAGTGGCTCTTGTTAGGAGAGACACCCTCGGGGATCTTAGAGATCAAGACACGAGTGTTGGAGACTTGCTTGACGGCTTGAGTCATGGTGAATGTACGTTTGGTTGCTTTGGGAGTGTGTTGGGTTAGTGGGAAGACTGGCTGAAGAATTGCTTGATGATGAGATACCAACAGTTGGCAATCTCTTCAGCTTTTTATACCAGAGAATGTGTGTTGAGATCCAGTGCAGAAGAAGGTGAATCGTGGTCATCGAATGAAAAAATTACTAAGCGGTTGAGCTGCGGGGGAGCACCCGGAGGAAAGCGACGGCTCTTCCAGATCAAACAGCGTCAATGCCAGTTGCCAGAAGACATGGCGTTAGACATTTTTTTCTCTTGACCGCGACGCGCAATTCCGCCAAGAGTATGGGTAATCAACATCCATTCCCATCTCTGTCGAAGTTCAGTCGTACAAAGGAGGATTGACCTTGTTACAAATCAAACAAATGCACGGTTACATGCCCTCGGCGTAAAGTTTCTTACCGACGATTGACTGCATGGATATGATCCACCCCCCAAAAAGCAAACAAGCACGCCGCATTCCACATGGTGTCCTCAACTCAAAAACTCCAATTGTCAGTTGACGCAAGCTTCCCTCCCATACTATCTTTCACTTGTTTTCTCAGATGTTGTGGTAGTGCTATGGAGATAACGTGCTTTAACTCTGTTTAGGTGTGCTGGCAAATGAAAAAGGCCGTCATCGCTTGGGTTGCCAAGAGCCGACCAACACTACCAACCAAGGTGGGGGGTGGGAGCAAGAGATGTGTGGGCAATCCGAAATGGAATTAGAGGGGAATGTTCAGCACTGCGATCGACCGATCCACAGGTGGATGAGACATCCTACGCATGCAGGTACACGTTTCGATCGATCTGCCGCTAATAAGGTTTCTAGGGCACGATCAGATCACCGCCAGGGCTCAGGAATGTGTGCTACACTCCGCCAGGCTGTATAAACACTCTATCTCACCCATGCATCCTTCTGCCCTTGATCGGGCAGAGGTGCACGCCATTGCCGATCACTTTGAACGATTTTCTGCGATTTTCTTTCGTGGTCCATGGTTTCTATTGTAAAAAAAATCTTCCATAGTGTTCTCTAGATTCCTTTTGCGCAAGCAGTGAAAAACTTGCGTGGGTTTCCGCCCGACGTGATAAACCTGTTCAAGAAGAGCGTCTCCGATGCAGCTATTGATGGATCCATTGATCGAGCATTCGGTCGTTAGTATTGTTTCCCCTTATCTCTAATCACCAATAGCAGGTTAAAGAAGCGAGAGAACGCGAGAGAACGTACTGTCAAAGAAGATGTCGCCCTTCTTGTAATAGTCAAACACGCCCTTCGCTTCGGTCCTTGTGTAGTTCGGTACATCGAATCGCGTCAACCCTTGCGTCCAGGACATGAGGTTCTGAGGCAATTTGTAGTGCGGCGAAACCTGCTTCAGACCCAAGGCGATGTCGAGGACTTCGCTCTTGTGTTCAAGATGAGTATTGCTCATAGCAGAGACAACCGCTCCGTGATTCAAAGAGCTGTTGCCAGAAATGTAGTTCAAAAGAAGCCTGGGCAACCTCAAGAATTCGGGATCAAGCTCCTTTCCATCTTGGCCCAAGTATTGTGTAGGGCGGAAGAAGCAGTTCAGCTCGTCCACTGCGATCAATGTAGGAATTCTAACCATAGTTCGAAAAAAAAAAAAAAAAAAAAAAAAAAATAAATATAAATCAAAATGGTTTTTGAGGCCA
>Ga0247824_10001490_pt1 | contig 12784 bp, 8 predicted proteins | sample 13C_PalmiticAcid_FD_194412 | JGI IMG/M metagenome (GOLD analysis project Ga0247824, IMG submission 194412) | Soil microbial communities from agricultural site in Penn Yan, New York, United States - 13C_PalmiticAcid_Day48 | ecosystem: Environmental > Terrestrial > Soil > Agricultural land...
GTGGAGGGGTAGCCGGGGAGGTAGTAGTTGGAGATGCCGAGGTCGGCGTCGGGGAGCATCTGGGCGGTGCGGGAGTTGGGCCAGCGGCGCTCGCGGGCCAGGATGTGCGCGGCCGAGATGTTGAGGTCATTGTCGTGGTTGCCGTAGGCCGAGGCCCAGGTGAGGTTGCGGCGGAGGAGCGGCTGGACGAGCTGGTCGATGTAGACGGTGCTGTTTTCGAGGAAGGTGTTCTCGCCGGTGATGAGGTCGCCGTTGAGCACGACCAGGTTGGTCTGGGGTTCAGCGTCGAGGACGGCCTCCATCACGGCGACCGACTGGCGGTCCTGCCGCGGGCCCCAGCTCTCCCAGGCATCTTGAGGAGGGTCAGCAGCGGGGTCGAGTAGCCGGCTTGGACGGAGAGACTGACTTTCTCCAAAATGGAGGTCTTCAAAGATGGAGATGTGAAATGTGCCATCCGGGCGGAACTTGAGCGGTCCGAAGCCGCTCTGGCGTTGAGTGCCCGGCGTACCAGGGAGGCGGAACTGGGCACCAGGGGCTGGGTCGGGGGACACTCCGGCCGGCAAGCCGTGGGCTAAAGCCACGGCGGCGGAAATCCTGCTTCATGAATCAGCCCCTGCAGTAGTCATTAATATGGTGGCGGGCGATCAGGTACAAACAAGAAGGCCACGCCTTGCCTCATTTCGCATGCATCTGCAGTCGTCTTGGGAACACTGTGTTGGCGGCGCGTATGGCGCGTCCTTGCTGGCCCCTTGCAGGGTCACGCCGAGAAGGGGGATGCCTGACGCTGCAGCCGGCACAGTGTTTCGAAGGAAATGAAATCTGGCGATGCTCGCGGGCTGGAATTCGGATGAGCTAATCAGCCATGGCTGGCGTTGGGCCTCCCACGTGGTCGCAATGTCGCTGTCTCAGAGGCACAGCGCGTTTGTCCACTCAAATTGGTGGAAGACGACCATCCCATCCCGTCTGGCCATGGTGGGCGGGGTAAATAATACGCACGAGGTAATGCGTATTCTCTGCAACACTGTGATATCGTTTGTTTACTACGCTACGAACACGTGAGATGCTCGGCACCAAACAGAATCGGAAGATCTTGAAACAATTGCCACCTACCGCCCATCAGTCTTTGCCTCGGTTCTTTCTCTCCTGTTCCCAAACAACATTAGCATCTTCATGCTTGTCAGAACCTCCTGCCTTGCACACACGATGCTCGTCCCGTCGCTGGGCCGCCTTTTTCCTCCCTCTCAGCTGCCTCCGCGTCCCTGCGCTTCGCCACAACCGTGTCGTGATCCGTATCCGCCCGCGTGACCACCGAGTCCGGATACGCCATGTAATCCATATCTACCTGCCTCCTGTACTCCAAAAACCGTCCCGGGTCCATCGGGTGCTGGAAGCATCGTCCATCAGGCCTGACACGCAGCCCGAGCGCTTGCCAGCCGGTTGTGATGTTGAGCCCTTCCAAGCTGTGGCCGGCCATCCGCGGCTGCTTTAGAAGCTCTTCCCCGATGGCCAGATCCAGGACGTCTGGGGCTACCAAACCCGCGCGCCACAGCTGATACAGGGACTGGGTCCTGATAGGTCATTATCCGTTAATAACCAGAGAACTGGCCGGAAACGGCGAATGGAGAAATGGACGCTAGTAGGAATGTACTTACATAAAGTCGCGACAGCCGTAAAAGTAATCCTCGACGCAACTAAACCCAAACCACTGCATCCCCTTCTCCAGCAGCGGACGCAGCAGCTCCCGCACCGTCGGCGACCCGTTACACGCCAATCCGCGCGGTCAAGACGGCCCATTCCGACCCTCCCGGCCGGTCGGCAGGCGTCACCAGCAGGTGGCCCGGCTAGAGGGACGCACCCGGGCGCGACTCGCTGCTCACACTGCATTGGTCGTGGTCGGCCGCCATGTCGACCGTCAAGCCGTGGATCCCGTCGTCCGTCTCGCTCAGGAAGTCCATCTTGAGGACCGCGTGGTTCGGGATGTAGTGGTCTGAGATGGGGGGGAGGTCGGGGCTGTCGAGGGAGTCCGTGCCGAGGAGGTCCAGGATGTCGATGTACAGCCGGACACAGGGGACGTGGCGGTATCGACGTGCGGCTGGTGGGAGGAGTTCGTCCATGGGATCTCGCCATGGCGGTGGCCGGGCGCTGGTGGGGGGGTGACACATCGCGGGCGGTTCGTCAATGCCTTTGGACGGTGGCGACCTGGTTGCTCGCTGTTGGCCGCGCCACCTCGAGGGATATGACAAAGATGATGGGAGGTTGGCGGGTGTGGGTAATAGAGGTTACGGAGAAGTTGATTGTGATTAACTCGGCGAGGCTTGCGACTGCCCGGTCATGTGCGGCGGGGGCAAACACAAAGCCACAGTGACCGTTCTCGGCAGCATGCACTTGCTTGAGGCCCAACCGGCCAGCCACCTGCAGCCCTGAAGCTGTCACCAACCAACGGCGAGCTGGATGCCTGACAACGACGGCACCCCGGCAGATCGTCGTCTGTGCCCCTAGTCTTTCAAGGACGCAAATCACCCCGCCGCTCGCCTTGGGATAGCTAAGTAGCGGGTAAAGCGAGGGGAGGAGCATGCAAAAAACTCCAGCCCGGAGAAAACTAATCCGAGATAACTAGTCGACCCGAACTGTCCAACCTTGTCTGTGCCTCTCGACGCCGCTGATCTGCCTGAGCAGCTTGCTTCTCTTTCCGCGCCTTGAACAGCTTCCTCGCTGCCATTTCTTGTTGCTCGTTCATGACCCAACCAGTGGGCGGCAGGACCTTGTCCTTCTCCGGCCAGTCGCAGTAGAGCTCACTGAGGCGCGTCTGCGTCGCTTCGTCCGCGCCCGCGATGCCCTGCCCGACCATGACGTAATTGGGGGCGCCGGTAATGTATTTGCCCGCCACCATGGCGATGGCGGCGACATTGTCGATGCCCTCGGCCATGGGGACTCGGACGCCGCGGCGGAGTGCCCCGCCGGCCTTCCTCCGATCGACGACGGCGAATTTGGCGAAGCTCGCGGGGAGGGTGCTCACCTCGGAGAAGTCGATGGCTGTGACGTGGCCGTCGTCCGAGTCGATGATGAAGTTGTCTGGATACGGGTCCGACTGGCAGAAGACGAGCGGCTCGAGGGTGAGGTTTCGCACCCGCTCGGGCCTTTTGCACAGTTGGAGGAACTGGTGCAGCACGTGGTATGTCAGCGAGCGGGAGGCGGCAGAGCAAAAGGCAAGCAAGTTAGTGGGTTGGGAGGCGGTATCGTAAGTGGACAAGCAGAAACGGGTACTGACCGCGTTGAAGTGATCTTCAAGCTGCCGTACATTCTCGTAGTGCCGCGGCGCCTCATCGCAGTCGAAGACCCCGGGATTCAGGATCTTGGACCCCGACACAGCCGCCGGACGCGTGCCAGGCTCGATGGGAATGCGAAGGAGCTCGGTTATGGCGAGCGAAACAGCCAGGCCGGCGCGCTCCTCTGCTATGTCATACTCGGCGTCATCCTGGGCTTCCTCGAGACACTGGCCGGCGGTCTTGCCGGGGACATACTCCATCACGATATACGTTTCTGGGTAGTTCATCTGGGCAAAGAACACACCCGGTGCCCGGACCGCTGACCCCAGCGCGCGGAGCCCCTCGTACGCCATGACCTGGGCGCAGACCTCGTTCCATTCAACCGAGGTGCCGTACTTGATCCAGCAGACGGGCGACTCGGGCGGATAGGGGAAGCCGGCGCGCGGGGTTTTCTGGGCGCAGATTTTGCCGATGAGCTCATCGGGGGTGGAAAGGGTGATGCCAGGTGGAGGGGCGATGCCGACGTAGGGGTTCGGCAGTTTCGTCGACTGCCCTAAGACGAGGGCAGGTGCGGTGGCGCGTTCAGCGGGCGCGGGCATGGGGGCGTCCCCCTCGGCCAGCGCTGGGGGCCTGGCATCCGCCGCCCTGGTCGGGAAAGGAATCACGCTTTCGGTTGGCATGGACGGCGGTATATCCTCCTTGGCTGCATCAACGGGCGCGACACTCTGGGCCCTGCCCGCCCGGTTGCGGGACAGTGAGCCGACTGCCTGGGCACCTGGATGGCGTCGTTGTTAGCTCCGGACTTGCGGCAGCCTCAGCTCTGTGCTGTGCGTCATGCATGTCTGGAGGAAGTACGTGCACCAAGATTTCAACATGTCGCGGATGGGGCCCATGATTGCCCGTAGTGGCTTCTCTGCCCGGTTGCTGGAAGATTGCAAGGTTGGTCGGTTGCAGGGTCGACGCAGTTTCCTGATCGATATGATTTGGTCGATTTTGACTGGCGGCACACGAGGCGGTCGGCAAGCAGGAGTGAGCGCCAGAACGGATGATCGGTCGACGGGGGTGGGGGAAGGGACGAATACATGGAGCTGTGAAATAAGAAAACGTTTGGCGGGTAATTATGCAAGCAGCATGGAGCGGGAGAGCTGCAGGAGACTGCCCCGCTCTCTATGTACTCCGTACTCCGTACGCCCCAGCCTTCCTTTCCCTGCGACATCCTTGAGAGTTCGTAGCCTTGCTTGTGTCGGGACGCCATGCCTGCTGTGGGACGAGGTAGGCGGTTGGAGGGTGAGTATGTGAGCCAGTGGCGAGCCGCGGGCGGTGCCGGTTGAACGACAAGCAGGGGGATGAGTGGTGGGCACGGGGTTACCGGAGGGAACGTATGATATCGATGTGTGACGAAGCGGTTGAGGTGCCCGTAAGGAGTGTATGAAGTGTGAGCGTGATGAGGTGAGAGACGAGGCGGAACTTGGCGCCGGCGAACTTGGGATGGTGAGGCCGAAGCAGGATTTACTTATGCTTGAGATCCAGGCTGGTGTTGGCAACCCATCGTCCCCGTTGTTGGACATGCACCAACAGCATCATGTAGGTGTTTCCACAGCCCAGCCGTCTGGGCCGGTCCTTGATTCTGGCCTTGCCATGGAAATGCGGCCATGTTTCACTTCAGATGAGGCTCTTGCGGTGGCCCAATCTCGATTGGCTCCTAGGGCCATTGACACCAACGGGACGCAGGCACGGCGGCCCTCCAGATGGATGTTGGACAGATTTAGAGGCCGGGCCTGTTTTACTATGTAACTTTGCGCAGCCGCGCGCGGGTATGGCTAACGTGACCACAGTGGGTATTAATCGGCCAAAACACGGTGCTCGCTGCACAGATGCACCCACACCAACCTGCAGCTTCCCAAGACCCCTGGCGGCAGAGGTGTGGTGTTTACCTCGGGCGATCTGCTGCTATCTTCAGCGTGGAACACCTGTGCCTCCTGGTCCGCTTCCCCTGAGCCCGATCCTGCGACGGCAACGGCGGCAGCGGGAACGAGATGGCCGGGGCCATGGTACCTGGGGAGTGAAGTGCCTGCAACTATAAGACGCTGACCGTGCTGGCCCAGGAACGGTAAGGAGAAGGGCGGCTTCACTGTGAGGGGTTTGTCTGTGGGTTGTGAGTGAGTGAGTTTTCAGCCACACTTGGGTGTGGCATCCAATCTCTCCTCGAAAAACTGGAGAGGAAAAGCCCTGTCAATGAACCGAAGCATCCCTTCTTCATTCAGAACTGTACATGTACCTTTCTGAACTCAAATTGAAGCTTCGTTTCAACTAGGGGGGGCCGTGTGGAATTCGGACTGGGACACATGGGCGGCCAGGAGACATGGACCCAGCGTGCGGCTTGGCCTCAAGCTGGCCTCGACAGTCTTGTTACCTGGGACCCACCCACGACAGCGTGGTGCTTCGTCGCCCGAGGGCGATGCAGTCGTCGGCTTCAGCTGCAGCAGTGTAACTCCAGCACGGGGCAATCCGACAGTCAGCACGCTGTCTGTCCTTCGGGACTCGCATGCATGCGGCTCATTTTTAAAATAGATTTGCTTGAATCAGCATCAAGCTTTTGGAAGGGCTGTGGTGACATCATCACCGAGCCTGGCCGAGATGGACAGAGTAAAGAACCAGGCTGGATGGCCCAGCCCAGCCCTGCTGTGGCGAAGAGGAGGGGGATTCAGGACATCAGACAATCACATATCAAGGAACAGGAACCTTCCTTTCTGGGCGCCACGGGGGCAACTCGGAGCGATGGCCTTCTGACTGTCTCGCCCTCCACCCCTCCATTTCGGTGGGCTTTTTGGGGTTCGGCGCACTTCTGGACCGCTGAAGAATGGCAGCGATGATCCCCGCTGTCTGCTGTCTGTGTGCTGCTGGGAGATCTCTGGGCAGCGGGGCGAACTGCCGCCCGCCGCGGGCGCTAAGCCCACACTGGCCCAGCGTCATTCTTTTTTCAGGGCTCGAGACACAGCCCAGCCCTGGCCAGCCAGAGCCTGCCACCGATTCGCAACTCAGCCACGATTTGCATCTCGATTTTTGCTCGCCGAGCGACAACCACCAGCCCCAGCTTCTCTGCAACGGCATTGCGTCGTCATCAATCGCGGGAGGCAAAGGTCCCGGCACACGATGGCGTCCTCGGTTGCTCGATATTATTACGGCCACCGAAGCGGACCGACGGGCGCACATTGCTTACGCTGCTTCCCTGCTTCGTCGTCTGCTCGTCTGCCTCTGTTCGTGTCGTGCGTCGTGTTCGAATCCGATCAGGCAACAGCAAATCAAGACAACACCAGCGCTGCCAGGGCTGCCAGGCCTGCCACCGTTCCCTGCGACCCTGCGAAACACCACCCCAGCTCACCACCCCCGGCGCCCCTCCATCCACCAGGAACCGCGACCATCCCATCTGCGCGCCTCTGGGGGCCAGCCCACTTCGGGCGATCAGCCCAGGCAGGGGATGTGCTGCGGGCCAGGGGCTGAGCTTCGTCTGACCAGGGGCTGATTGGCTCGCTGGTGCTGACGACGGGAGCCCCGCGTGTGCTGCCCGCTGTGATGTGTGGAGTGCTGCGTGCGGTGCTGCCCTGACGGAGGGGAGAAAGTTGCTGAGGCCTGATGAAGCTTGCCTTGCCGTTGCATCGCCGCCAAGGCCTTCGCCGCGGCGCGGTCGTCGAACCTCGCGAGGCGCTGCCCGCCAACGAGTGCCCATCTTGTCCGCCGTCGACCGCCGCACCATTCCCTTTTTCCTCGCACCCCTCGCTTCCTCCCGCCGATCCCCAAGAACCAACAGCACCAACAGCGCGTCAACCGTTTCAACCACACACAGTCCGCCACCCGCGCGCCCGCCCATCACCAACAGACACACACACTCCCGAATCCCGCCAGGGCCAGGGTCGCCTGCCTGCAGCCCGCCCTCTCCCGCCCGCGATCCTCGTGCCAACAACCGCCCGCCTGCTCGCTCGCTCGCTCGCTCGCTGCGCCATGCGGCCCAGCCCTTGAGCGTCTCCAGCTCTGCCCTCGTTTGCTCGAGAAAGCCCATCGGATTCGGCCGTTGCGGGCCTCAAATTCGGGCCTGTCTCGTTGAACTAACCACCTGGGTGGTTAGCCCGTCAGAGCCACTTTTCGGGGGGGGTGTCGTCTCTCGCCTGTCGTGTCGCCCGCCCACCCGTCGCCATGGCTGCCGCGCCGAGACCCCCCGTCCCGCAGATCGACGCCTCGACATCCTGGCTGCTGTTGGAAGACGAGACCCTCGAGGCCCGCCTGTTGGTCCTGGTCTCCCGCGTCCTCGGCATCCGCACCGACGCCATCCCCGTGCATGCCTCCTTCACAGACCTGGGGGGCAACGACTTGTCAGCGGCAGCCCTGCGGAGGGCTTGCATGGATGCCGGCATGGATGTAAAAGTCAGGGACGTCTTACGGTGCGCGACGCTCGCCGAGCTGCAAACATGCATCACCCCCTGCGCCCCGCAGCACCGACATTCCGACCCCGATCTTGTTGAGCCCGTCATGATCACGCCCGTCGAGATCCACCGCGCGAGCCGTATGTCGATAATGCCCGAGCCCAAAGACGGCCACCTACGATCCGCGAGCCAGAACAGCCTACCGGGCCAAGGGGGACAAGGCACAGAGATTGAGCAGGCCCTCGGCCGGCTGCAAGATATCGGGAGGATAGCGACGGTGCGCCCAAAGGCCGGCCTGCTTGAGGGCAAGCTCGTCGCCCTCCTGACCTTGGCCGGCGTCCAGTCGGCGCGAGCAGACTCCTCCGGTGCCACCACCATCGAGCTCATACCCCAGTCCCACGCCCTCTTCGCGGGCACACAAGTCGCACGCCTCAAGCGCGCCGCCGAGGCCGCCCTCCCGCCCGAGTCCGTGCCCGACCTCTGGATCGTCCTGGATGCGATCCCCTTCACCGACGCCCACGACATCGACGTGCGCCGCCTGCGCACCTGGGCCCAGAACATCAACGAGAACGTCTACCACCAGGCCCTCACCCTCGAGCACCAGGAGGCCCTGCAGGCCCCGACATCAGGCATGGAGAAGACGCTGCAGAGGCTGGTGAGCAAGCTGCTCGAGGTGCCCCAGGCCCAGATCGGCGTCAACCTGTCCTTCTCCCAGCTCGGCGGCGACGAGATGGCCGCCATGGAGCTGGCCGCCCGCTGCAAGCACGAGTCCATCTACCTCAACCCTTCCGAGGTCATCGGGTCCCTGTCCTTGGCCGAACTGGCTGCCGTCGCCGCATCGCGGGGCGGCCTGGCGCACAAGTGGGACCCCGAGACGTCCGACTGCTTCGACCTGTCCCCGATGCAGCACCTCTACTTCCAGACGGGCATGGGCGGCGACCTCAAGCGGCGACCCGTCCTGGACGGGAGCTACCGCTTCAACCAGAGCTTGCTGTTGCGGTTAAAAAGGCACTTCTCCTTGGACGACCTGTCCGCCGCCCTTGAGGCCGTCGTGGCACATCACCCCATGCTCAGGGCCCGCTTCGCTCGGGGCCTCACCGGCTGGGTGCAGCGGATCCTGCCGGATGTCGCTGGCTCCTACACCCTCTGCCACAGCTCCATCCGATCCGAGAAGGAGCTACAGGACATCATCGAGCGGACCCAGATCGCCATCAACATCGAGACCGGTCCCGTCTTTGCCGTCGACGTCTTCAGCACCGACGACGGCCATCAACTGCTGTACCTTGCCGCCCACCACCTCGCCGTTGACCTCCCCTCCTGGCGCACCATCATCCACGACCTCGACGAGCTGCTGGTGACGGGGAGTCTGCTATCGCAGCGGTCCATGCCCTTCCACAAGTGGGTGGATATCCAGAAGGCCGACGCCATCGACCCGGACCCCAGCAGCCTGCTCCCGTTTACCCTCCAGCCGGGCGACTATGCCTACTGGGGGCTGCAAGACACCCACAACGCCTACAGCGACGCCGCCGAGGCCGGCTTCTCGCTGAGCCAAGAGTTGACCACCATCCTCCAGACGTCTTGTAACCAGGTCTTCAAGACAGACTCGGTCGACATTTACCTCGCCGCCCTGATGCTCTCGTTTGGCCAGACCTTTCACGATCGGCCCGTACCCGTGGTGTGGAACCAAGAGCATGGGAGGGACCCGACCAACCCCGACATCGACATCACCGAGACGGTGGGCTGGTTCACGTCGCTCTGCCCTGTTAGCCTCGACATCGATCCGTCAAGCGACTTCGTCAAGGTGCTCCGCCACCTCAAAGACAAGCGGCGGCAGATCCCCGCGCGCGGCGCCCAGTACTTTGCCTCGCGCTTCTACCATTACGACAAGGAGGATCTGGTAGCAAAAGACTGGCCGTTCGAGATCATCTTCAGCTACGCCGGGTCTCTGCAAAACCTCGACCGTGACAACGGCGTCATGGAGCAGCTCGCGATTCCCGGCCGGACTCTGGCCTCGACAACATCGGACATCGGGGGCAACGTGGGCCGCATCGCCCTGTTCGAGATCAGCGCCATGGTGGACCAGGGGATCGCCAAGATCAAGTTCCTCTACAACCGCTCGTCCAAGGACCAGGCACGCATCACCCAATGGGTCCAGAACTACGAGCACCTCCTGCTCGAGGCCATTGGGCGGCTGCGGTACCACCCGCAGGAGTTGACGACCGCGGATGTCCCGCACCTGGATGTGTCGTACGAAGGGCTGGAGAAGTTCAACACGGACCGCGTCGCCGCGCTAGGCCTCGCCAGCGTCCGCGACGTCGAGACCATCTACCCCGTCACCGCGGTCCAGCAGAGCATCCTGGTCAGCCAGGCACAGCGCCCCGACGCATGCTTCCTGCACGCCGTCTACGAGTTTGCGTCCCCCACCGGGGCCGCCATCGACGCCCCACGCATCTGCGCAGCTTGGGCTCAGGTGAGCATGAGGCATGCCGCGCTGCGGACCGTGTTCACAGAGAGCGTCACCGAAACGGGGCTATGGGACAAGGTCATCCTCCGCCGGGCGTCTCCGACGATGCTCTTTTTTGATGCTACACGACCGCAGGACCCGGCGTACGATCTCAACATGTTGCCGGATCTGCGGCAGGCGGACCACAGGCCGCTGCATAGACTTGCAGTCTGCTCGGCGCCGGGGAGGACGCTGGTTAAGTTGGATATCAGCACAGCGCTGTGTGATGTGAGTTCTGCCCCCTCCTAACACGGCGCAGCAATAACTGACAGCACCTTGCAGTCCCTCAGCATCCACCTCCTTCTCCACGATTTGCGACGAGCGTACGCAACCGAGCGCGCCATCATCGAGCCCGACCAGTTCTTCTACCCCAACTACCTGTTCTTCCTCAAGACCGTCCGGCAAGAGAGCAGCCTCGTGTTCTGGCGCGACCGGCTCGCCGGCGTCCCCAAGTGCGCATTCCCCCGTCTGACCGTGCTGCCCGACAAGGAAGCCCGCTTCGTCAGCACCTGCGTCGACCTCGAAATCACGTCGTATCAACTCTCGGGCTTCGCGCGGACCCGGCAGACGACCGTCGACGCGGTCCTGCGCCTCGCCTGGGCCCTCATCCTGCGCTGCTTCACCGGCTCCAACAGGGTCTGCTTCGGGTACCAGACCATCGGCCGCGACGACTCGCTCATCGGCATGCGCCACGCCATCGGCTCCTTCTCCAACACGGTCGCCTGCAACTACGAGCTCGGGACGTACAATTCCCTGAGCTCGGCCCTGCAGATGGTCGAGGAACGCCTCCTCGCCAGCCTGCCCCACCAGCACTTCACCATCGCCGAGCTGCAGCACGGCATGGGCATGAAGGGCGGCGAGCACCTCTTCAACTCCTGCCTGACCTTCACCGAGGAGCCTGCCGGGCTCAACAGCAAGTTCACGACGCGGACGAGCTTCGAGCTCAAGCCCGTCTCGCTGCAGCAGACGTTTGACGTGGACGTGGTCGTCAACCTGCGCTTTGCCGCGGGGAAACTGGTCGTGGATTTCGGCCAGCGCGTCATGTCCTCGGAGCAGGCCATCCACGTCGCCAACACGTTTGGGAGCGCCATCCGCGCGATTGTGGCCTCGCCGAACACGTCGATCGGCCTGGTGGACCTGTTCAGTGACCGCGACTATGCGCAGATTCTCGCCTGGGACGCGGAGTCGCCGTGTGAAGTCGAGGGCCAGACGCAGGCGGTCGTGCATGAGCTTGTTTCGAGACAGGTGGCGATCCAGCCCGGGTCGCAGGCCGTGTGCTCGTGGGACGGGTCGTACACGTACCTGGAGCTGGAGGCGGAGTCGACGAAACTGGCGCATCATCTTATTGATGTCGGGGTCGGGCCGCATTCGGTGGTGCCCGTTGTCATGGACAAGTGCAAACTGGCGCCGGTGGCGATGATTGCTGTGCTCAAGTATGTTTTCTGGTTCGGGGTTTGTAAAGGGGCTGTTGTTGACATGACATGTGCAGGTCCGGCGCCGCGTTTGTTCCGATCGACTCCCTCGAGCTCAGCATGATCCAGCCCATCTTTGAGCGCCTCAACTCGCGCGTCGCCATCTCCTCGGAGCGGGCCGCCTCTGTTCTCAGCAACCTCTTCGACCGGGTCGTGATTGTCAACGACGAGCTGGTCAACTCTCTTCCCCTGGGCCAAAGCCCGCTGACCTCGATGGCCGCCCCGTCCGACGCGGCGTGTATCCTCTTCGTGCCGACCTCATCAAATGAAGCCCGCGGGGTCACGTTCAGCCACGCGGCCCTGTCTACCGCCCTCCAGGGCCAGGGGCCCGCGGCGAGGATCACGCCCCTCAGCCGCGTGATGCAGCTGTCGTCGTTCAACGTCGATATCTGCATCACCGAGATCTTCACCACCCTTGTCTACGGCGCCTGCGTCTGCGTGCCGTCGGCGGTGGAGCGGTTGCAGGACTTTGGGGCTGCTGTGAACAGGATGCAGGTCAACTGGTCGTACATGACGCCGCTGCTGTCGAGGAAGCTGGACCCGACGCTGCTGCCGTCGCTCAAGGTTGTCTGCTTCAGGACTCGCGGGCTTGATGACGACACGTTCAACATTTGGCATGGGAATGTCAGTGTTATTCTGGCGTATGGTCCGCAGGATGTCTGCCCGCTGGGTATTGCCTTCCTCGAGGCGCTCGGCCCGCATCACCTGAAGAGTATCGGACGGCCGTTTGCGGGGAGTCTCTTGATCGTCAACCCCGAGGACCACAAGAAGCGGTTGCCTGTCGGAGCAGTGGGTGAGCTGGTGGTGGAAGGGCCAACGCTGGGATTCTCGTACCCGAACAGAGAGTCCATGATGACGCCCATGTCGCCGCTCGGCCCAGCCTCCGGCAAAGCCCGCCACTTCAAGACCGGCCACCGCGCGAGGTACACCCAGGGTGGCTTGATGGAGTTCATCTCCAGCAAGCGCGAGGATACCAGCCTTGATGGGAGGTCTGTCAATGTCACCGAGATTGAGCAGCATGTCCGCCGCTGTCTTGGGCAGGGTGTGGATGTGGTGGTCGAGATGGTCATGTTCCGCGGCCACGCCAAGAATGATACGCTTCTCACCGCGTTCATCGAGCTTGGG
>Ga0247824_10001491_pt1 | contig 12781 bp, 8 predicted proteins | sample 13C_PalmiticAcid_FD_194412 | JGI IMG/M metagenome (GOLD analysis project Ga0247824, IMG submission 194412) | Soil microbial communities from agricultural site in Penn Yan, New York, United States - 13C_PalmiticAcid_Day48 | ecosystem: Environmental > Terrestrial > Soil > Agricultural land...
GGATAGTAAGGTAGGGGTGAGAGTGAAGATGGGGATCGGGTGAGATGGTAAGATCTGAGAGAAGGGAAAGGCAACATCTCAAGGAGCAGGGGAGACATGACGAGATGGCAAGGGGGTAATCCAGGAGACCAAGAGTGGGTGCCACCGAGGCAACGTAACGGAGAAAACCCACCTGGCGCGAGTCGCCCGAAAAGTAGTAAGTCGCCTTGCAGGTACCAGTGTCCCCCTTGGGAATCTGCGCATAGCCGCGGTAGTCGGCCTTGAAGACCGAAAACTGCCAGCCCGACGGGTACTTGAGCTTGACGTTGAGCTGGCAGTTCTTGCGGTAGTTGGACGGCGAGATGTTGTTGCCGGCCTGCGCCACAAAGTTGGCGTACAGCAGCGTAATCGTCGTCAGGTCCGACGACAGCTGGCCCGACACGGAGCCGGCCGGGCAGCCCGAGCCGGCAAAGGCCAGGCCCGTGATCTGCACCTCGTGGCCCGAGGGGCCGCCCGCGAGGCCGTCAACGAGGACGGGGCTGGCGGCGGCGAGGCCAGCGAGGAGGGTCACGGCGTTGATGAGCTGCATTGTTGCGTTCTGGTGGATGGTTGGTTGGTCAAAGTTGGGTAAAGATGCGATGAGTGGTGATGGGGGTTTTGGATTCGTTGTTTGTGGTCGTGGTGAGGCTGTTACTTTATACACTTTTCTCATCACCAACTTGCCGCGGCTTCAACCATCGCCTGACCGTACCACACTACGTACACCACCACACTGTTTCTATTCTCGTCTCATCACCAAAGAACGGCCGAGACTAGACGTTGTGTCCATGCTCCGAATTGCAATCCTACCCAAACACAATCTCGAGCAGCGGCTTAACTGGTCATGAGACGGCGCCCTGAGGTCGTTGCATCCGCGATGCTTCCCACTTCAGGGGCAAACGCCGACGACGGTCGTCAAAGGCAGACCACCACCACAAAACACAATCTCGCCGCGAGATTGAGAATTCCGGACGCCCGGTGCTGTCCACTATGTGCTCGCAATCTAGTCCCGTACCTTATCCTCTGCCTGTTTCTATTTTGAGCGCCCACGACCCCCCTCTCACTGCGAGCTATCGGGCCTCAGCTGTCTCGATAAATGAGATTTTGCACCACACAAGCACGCCCTCGATATTACAGATCATCCCTCCCAGCACCTCCCATCGGGATTCTTCCCCGCCGAACGTGCCCCTCCCCCTCCAGTATCACCGCCGAGCTTTAATCTCTAGCATTACTCCACCACCCACATCACTCTCAACGCTTTCCCCTTCTCTGACTCCGTCGGGATTCTGCCAGATGCGTCCGCCGACATACGCCGAGGGCTGGCCACCGCCGAGGCCCGGCTAACATGTGAGGCGCCTTGGGGGCAGGCAGTCATCGGGTGAGAACCCGGTTACTGGCAAATAGTTGGTCAGCTTATTTATTGGGCGGGCGGGGGACGGCAAGAATCCGGGGAAGGACGACCAGGCAGCTGAGGGCGGAGACGAAATAGGCTAAAGGAAAATAAACAAGCTGCCCCAACGCATGTGGCGGCGGCGCGGGCGACGATGCGGTCCAATGGTCACGCCATCTCGGGATATGAAGTTGTTTTGGGGGTTGTGATGGTGGAGGGGGCTACAGTCCCCTCATTTTGGGACTGGCCGAGAATGACCGAGGGGTTAGAGGAAGAGTAGCTTGCGAAGGGGGGTAGGTACTTCGTGGTGGTTTGAGGAGCATGCCGAGGCTGGCATTAGCCGCTTCTATTGCCTCCAGGGACGGGATGTTGCGCCTCTCGTTGCCCGTCTGCACCTTACTGTCGGGGTTGAACACGCTCTTATGTTTTTGGCCGAGATGCGGGATAATGGGCGGGGATCCGCTTCGCATTTAAACGCAACTACGATTTTGACCTTGTCATCTAGTAGCCATCGAACAGCAGATACAGGATTTGGAGTTGTCAAGGTCGAAGCTGGCTAACCTCGCCGCTAGCGATGTGTTTTTTTGCAAGAGATGAACGAGGTCCCGACATTAATGCACGGACGACAGGTATGGAGAGAGTCAAGTTTGAATCGAGCCCGTGAGCCATACGCTATGTCGTAGAAAATCTAGGAGAGCTGGAGAGGAGGTATGTATATCTTTGAGATATTCGAGCGTGAATTTAACCTCACAAAGTTAATAATGGTTAGCGCAAAGAATTAGGTCGACTTTGAGCTTAGATATACTCGGAACGTAGAGATGGTCGAGCCCCGCGAGCCACACCAGTGTTGGGCCGGGCAACTAAAGGCGAGATCCCCTCGTCAGTGGAGGCACTTGAAAATAGCCACCCTTGATCCACCCGGCATCAACATCCAATGGCAAGGTGGCCGAGCGGTCCAAGGCGCCACGTTAAGGTCCACCCTTAATCCTCTTCTCTGTGAGAATCCGTGGTCTCGAAAGGGGCGCGAGTTCGAATCTCGCCCTTGTCAAGAAACGAAACTTGTTCCCCCGCCAGGGGACCAGTCACTTTTGGTTGTGGCTTCAGTGTCTTTTTTAAAATTTTCGTCGCCTCGATATTTTCATCGGACAGCTGGTGGGCAAGCTTCAAGGGGTGATATTTGTCTATGTGAACAGCAGGAACCAAATCAGCACGGCTCCTCTTCCGAACAATTCCCTATTAATTATTTATGTATGTTAATCCTGCATTCCAGACTCCTCCCCCTCATTGGCTTCCACTATCCCCGCATCAACGTTTCCTGTCTGACGACTCGGAGACCAAGAGTTCCAAGTACCAACCACGCCCTGCAATGTCAATCTTCTTCCTTGCCCATCAAATCTCGATAGCCTCCCCATTTGTGTTTGGATGGTGCCAATTCAACGCGTGGCCTAGTCGTCGCGTCGTTGACAAACCGCGCATCAAGCTGCTCCAGATCGACGTTGACACCTTCATTGTCTTTCCTCCAAGCGCGGTATACGTCGCCAGCCTCAGCATCATAGATACGAGGCGTTACGATGTGCCTGAGGTCGGGGTAGATAAAGTGGCGCCACTTGTGGGCAGAAGGCGACCGGCAGGCGCCCAACCCGTGCCACGCCGTCATGACGAACACCCAGCCCTTCGCATACTCCCGCCTGACGTCGATATGGAAGTCGGTGTAGCAGTACTTGCACGAGCTCACCTTGCCGCGCCGGTGGATCTTCATGGAAGCACCGTGGCCCGCGGGGACCGCTCGAGAAGGCGCGGCGCGGCCGTAGAGGGGGCCGATCTCGTGCCACGGCCGCCCGAAGAGACCCACGTGGAGGCAGATGGAATACCACGGCGCGGCGGCTGGGCCGATTAGGTGATCCCACAGCACCTCGGGACGTCCCTGGGCTTGATACACCTGCACGGTGCCGCGGAGGTAGAGCTCCCCGCCGATAACGCGCGCTGCCCAGTCCTCGGTGATGGTCACTCCGTTGTCCTCGATGTGGCGGCGCTCGGCGCGCAGGTTGAGCGCGGCCGCCAGCGGGGGCCCGTGGGTTTTGCCGTACAGGTGCCGGTTCATGGCCAGGCGTGCGACGTCGAAGTCGCGGGAGCGCAGGAGCGGCCACTTGGGGCCCAGCGGGGGGTGGCTAACCGCGAAGGACCGGGGTGGGTTCGCGCAGTGCTTGTCGTAGCGGGCCACGCCGGTGCCCGGTTTGTGGGCGCGATCGTGGCGCCAGGTGTGGAGGCGCTTACAGATGTTGCAGAGGTACAGGTGCGGGGTGTCCTGCTCAAGCCAGCCGAGGAGGTGTGCCGTTGTGTCAAAGTGAGGTAGGGGGACCGCTGTGGCGTGAATTGGTAGCGGAACGTGCGGCAGGTCAGCGAAAAGGCGATGGCTGACTCCCGTGGGAGGAAGGAGACGATCAGGGTGACGATCTCGGGGGGAATGGGAGGTTGCAGGCCTGCCCCTTCACCACAGCGGCTGCTTCAACAACCTCGTCGTTGTCGTTTTGTGAGTGAGAGGAAGACATTGTCTTCCTTGCCGAGTCGTCGGTAGATCCATCGGCGGTAGCTGTGGAGGAGCCGCCGGATGGGGCCCTACTAGGGCGAGGTCGTAGCGCAAGGGTCATGGCTGTCGGAGCGGCAGTGAGAAAGGAGGTGTGTGAGCGAAGGGCGGCGTGGCGAGCGAAGGGCAACGTGGCGAGCGAAGGATGGCTTGTAGAGCATAAGATTCTGTCAAGGCAGGAGGAAGGCCGGTAGCGAAGAAAAAGAAACGAAAGGAGCTCACCTTTTCTAAGTGTCCGTCAGAGCGGAGACACAACATGGACACATTGCCACCACAATCGGCCGCCATCCCCTTATTTACCCTGGTACGCAGCCTCAGTGCCCCTCACGCCGCACCGAGCGCTTCCTGCGGCCTCAAGTCCGTTCAGTGTAAACAAAAAACAACCAATGGGTATTACTGACTAAGAATAAGATTGACCTCAGGACAGCTCTTGTATCTCGTGGCCTCGGCCCTTGAACGCTTGAAGCTCGTGCCGGCCGCCGCCCACATCCCACTGCACGCCCGGCTGATACGGGCTCTGGTACGGGCTCTGTGCACTCTCGCGGTAGGTAGATTGCACCCCCTGACCAACTGCCTCGAAGCCAGCCTGCGAATTATCCGCCACCTTCAACCCCGACATCTTTTTCCTCCATATCAAAACCCCCGCCAGCACCGTCAGGAGAACCCCCAACGCCGCGCCGCCGATCACACTCCCCGCGATCACGCCTGCGCTCGGGGTCCCGCCGCCGCCGGCCGCCCCCGTCGCCGTCGCCGTCGCCGTCTCGGTCACGCGCATCGTCACGGTCGAGCCCTCAGGTGTCGACGCCGTCCCCGGCCCCTTGCTCCCCGTCAGCCGCAGGAGGCCTGCTCGTGTAGATGACTCGCCCGCCGAGACGAAGTAGACGCTCTCGACCAGCGCGCTGGTGCCGTCCATGCAGAAGTTGCGCGTGAAGCCGTTCTCCCACCGCTGGGTCGCACAGAAGGGGTAGCCGTCTTCGGTGCTGGGATCGAACAAATTGTTAGCGGACACTTAAGGGGGGCAAAAGGTTCATGATGCGGGAGGGTGTTCACGCGGGCCCTATAAATCGCAGCGGGGGGAAGCAACTGGAGAACTCACCAAAACCCGACCAAATTCCCAACCGGCCCGCCACAGTCTGGCTCCCCGTTCTTCTTGGTATGCCTCGAGTCGCAGCACGTAGTCCCCCAGTTGCACTTGTCGTTGGAGCAGCACGCGACGGCGTAGATGTCGGTGTTGAACTTGCATGTTTCCCCGGACGCGCACACGATCGACGAGGTGTGGTCGCCAAAACCGCAGAGCTCGGGGGCTGCTGTCGTCTCAACGCGGAGGTCGAGGACCGCACGCGGGGTCGGGAGGGGTGTAGTCGTCGCCTGGCTTCCGACTGCCATGGCTCGTTTTGTTTCTCGTATTGTGGGATGTTGTCGAAGGGGGTAGGTAGACAAAGACCAGATGACGCGACGGGATGTGTTGACAGGCGGATGCTGCAGATCGGCAGAAACGCGGTCGTCAACGGAGCAGAGCCTGACGGATCAATACATCACGACTTGAAGGCGCGCTTCCTGGGGCAGGCACCAAAATGATGGTGCTATTTCAGGACCCCTCTCGAGGCCTAGCTTCACCGGCGCAGAACGTGGCACAGACATGGTCATTGGTCTCTTGCGAGCGCCAGGAATATCATCCTGGCTTGTGGCGGCTGCACCTCGCCCGGAGCTGACTTCTTGGGCCGGCATAGTTCCAACAATCCCGCAAGGCTCCCGGGGGGCATCCCTTGAACGGGTTAGGTGGGTGGCTGGCCGGCATATATTCTGCATCTTGGGCGTTGATCAGCCCCAATTCCCCGCCGCTGGGGCGGGTTTCAGGACGGATAAATCTTGGTCGTGTGCCGGCAATTAGGCCAGGATTTGGCCATGGAGATTGCGGCGTGGCATGGTTCCTCAACAGACCATGCATGCCATTCGTTGCATTACTTGAGGGCTGGTTTTCGTTTTCCTCAACAGACGATTGAGAGATCACGAAGGTTGACGACCGAGGTAGGTGATTTGATCCACGCCTTTTATTTTGGGTGGTGAAGCCACGGAAGTCCTCGGCACGTCCCAGCCTTCTACCTCCTTTTCGAAACCAGCCAGCCACCCCAAGGCCAACCACACGCACCATCTTCAAATTCGCAGCCAGCTTATCTCCGAACCCTCGAAGCCTGCACCGCAACCACATCTCCGTTCCGCGGACACAGCAGCGTCCCATCCGGCGTAACAGCACACAACCGCGTATCATTCCCCGTCACCCAATCCCCTGGGAGAAAATAGTGTTGTTCGACTACCGCCGCCGGGCTCTCACCAACCCGTGGCTGGGACTCTGCCACCCCGGCCGCAAGCGACGGCAGTTTCCACGTGCAGATCCACCGGTCCACGCTGAGGAAGACCAGGCGCCGGCGGGACATGATGGCTAGCGGTTCCCGGATCTTGGATGCGATTTCTGGGGGGATGACCTTGTACGGCATCATCTTGTCGCTCCCCTCAGACTGTTCCCCGCCGAGTTGTAGGCTGCCGATGTCGAACAGGAGGTAGTGCCGCTCGTGCTGCCCCGAGGAAGTGGGGGATGAGATCTCGAGCAAGGCCTCTGGCGAGTCGACATTGATAATCAGCCGTCCAAGCGTCTCCGCGCCACGCTGGAAGCTGCCAGTGTGAGTCAATCCTGAGGGGGGCACGGGCGTGGCTGGCAAGCTCCCGAGGCGCGGCGGGAAGTAGGCGTGTTCGCCCTTCTGGCAGAGGTCTTCCCAGGTCAGGACGTGGAGTTTAGTGGCCCCGAATCCAAGGAGCGTGTCTGAGCTTGTCGGGTGGCACACCCATTTCACGTCGGGCGTGCCCTGGGGAGGGCCCGGTGCCAGGGCGGACTCGGTCACGGCGTGAGAGGCGACGTCGACGGAGTAGACCTTCACCGGGGTGGCCATGAAGAGCTTGCTGCCGGTGGGGTGGAAGATGAGCTGGCTGATCACGTTGCCGCCTTCGGGAGAAATGCGGACCTCGAACTCGTGGGTAGTCTCCCAAGTGTCGCGGCGTGCAGACCGGGTCACCCTCTCGACCACGAGCTTTCCGCTCAGGTCGGCGAGCGCAACGAGCTTCCCGTCCCCGCTCCAGATGGCATGCTTGACCGGCATGTAGCTGGTGAGCCTGGCCAGCTCGCAGATCTTCCCGCGGCCAACTTCGCAAAGCGTCGCGACCCCGTTCGCGGTGCCGTAGCAGTAGAGGGGGCCGAAAGACTGGCCCGCGAGGCTGACAACGCTATCCACCCTGCCGAAGTGATGTTTAGAAAGGATGGAGGCTTTGGTGAGGCTCTCGGTGTCACTGTTCCTGTTGCTGCTAGGGTCTGGGCACTCGGCAAGCCGGACGAGCGTGTTGGGCTCCCAGACGTTGCCATGGGAGATCCGTATGTCGTACAGCCTTCGTGAATTGGCGCTGAAGCGGAGGCACAGGACCGAGTCCTCCGACGACAGCTGGTACAGCTTGGAGAAGTCGGCGCTGGCAAAGATCTTGATGGTCCCGACGCCGTCGCCGGTCGCCACCAGCGAGCCGTCCGCGTTCACGGCGAGAGCATCAGCGCAGGCGTGTACCTTGTCGTTTGTCTCCTCCTCATGCGGATCCCACCAGAGCAGCAACCCCTCCTGCGTCAGGCCAAACACCTCCCCCGTTAGGGGATGCCACGCCGTGTGGCACACCTCGCCCCGCGCCTGCTCCTGCACCGTCATGTCGCGCTCGTCCAGGCGCACGTAGCACTGGCCCAGCAGCATGGGCGGCTCCAGCTCCCACACGGTCAGCGGGTGGTTGCGGTAGCCGAACGCGATCATGCTGCTGTCCGGGCTGAAGGAGGAGCATGTCGGGAAGTTGACGATGGTGTCGTGCAGGCTCTCCTCATCGATCTGCGAGTGGACAGTCCACTCGACCATGTCGCCGTCCAGTGGGCAGCTGCGGATGCACCGGTCTTCGCCGCAGACGAGGAGAGTGTTCTGCTTCTCGGCGAACAGGATGGTGTGCGGCCGGGGGCGTTTGCGTGGGTTGGAGATGGTCTTGAGACACTTGCCCGTGGCGAGGTCCCAGACGCGCGTGGTGGCGTACCCGTAGCTAACGATCATGTCGCCGAGCCTGTTGGCCTCGATGCTGAGGACTCGCTCGGGGTGCGTGATGCGGCGCTGCTCCTCAAAGGTAGAAGCGCTGTAGATGATGATCTGGCTCGTCTTTCTGGTGATGCTTAGCAGCGCGATCCGACCCCCGGCGGTGATGATGGACGCCGCAACCGCCCCGGGCGTGAGGGAGAACCTCGCAAGGCAATCATCCCACGAGCTGCTGGTAAACCCTGAGACTTGAAGGGCGCGCCTCTCCTTGCGGCCGAACTGGCGGTACATCATCGACTCCTCCGGACAGAACGGCGCGATGAGCTTGTAGATGGAGCCGGGGTCCGACCTCAGGTTGCTGCCAAACTTGCCTACCACCTTGACGAGATCGGCTGCCCACCCCTCGATCACGAGTGTCGCCTGCCGTCTCGAGGTGGACTCGTCATCGTCCCTCCGCCTACGCAGCTTGGTCGCTAGGTCTGCCAACCGGCGGGAGGCCACCGCCAGGGCACGCAGCTCGCCTGACTTTGCAACCACGTAGATCCAGGTGAGAACATGCGGCCCCTTGAGGAAGCCAGCGACAAGCTCGAGAGTCCTGGGGTTCGTCATGGCGGAAGACAAGCTCAGATGGTGCGGCCAGGCCGTTGCTGCGTAACCGAGGAGCGCCGGCGGCCTGCCCTTATTGATCTTACTGCGCAGGGTAGGATCTGTCAGCCGCGCAAGGCAGCGGCCGAGGAGGACGTCGTTGGTCGCCTTGACGTCGACGCCCAGCGACCGGCCCTTCTCGCCACCGCGTGTGAGATACTCGCGGGCCGTCTCATGGATCATGGCAGCCCTGCCTTCCTGGTCCACGGCAACGAATCCCCCACAGAGGATAGCAATCGTCCTGTGAATCTCGAGGACGCCGGCTTCGCTCCCCAGGGCATCCCCCAGCTCCTCGACCGTCAGAAGTCGCCGGGCGCAGGCCGTCCACCCGAGGATCGCTTGGCCGAGCTGGCGATCGCTCGCGTGGGACGCCGCCTCGACCGACTGCGCCATCCTGTCGTAGAGAGCTTCCATCCCTGACGGCAGCTCAGTCAGGGAGTTCTCCACGTCCAGCCGCGTGTGGCACGAGTTGATTCTCTGCACGGCGAGGTGGAGCCACAGAAAGTTGCCCTTTGCGCGCGTCAGCAGTTGGCTGGTGACGTGCTCGTTGTAGTCGGCGTCGCCGCCCAAGCCCATCTCGTGGTCGATGTATGCTCGGAAATCGATGGGGTTCCCTTCGATCCGGATCGTCTTTGTGTCAACCTGCTTCGCCAGCTTCTGGAGGCCGGACGCGATCTCGTGCGTGTTTCGACTGACTAGCAAGATGCGGATCGGGAGCCCGGTCAGGTGCAAGTCTCCCAGCAGCTTGATGAACTGGGCAGGTCGGTCGGCTTCGTCAATGCCGTCGATGACCAAGTAGACGGGCTTGTTGACCGCGCTCAGCTGAAAAAGCGCCTGCTTGAAGAGAGTTTGCCAGAGACCTCGGTAGTCTGCCGTCTTGAGCTCCGTGCCGGCCGTTTGGAGTTGCTGGATCTTCTGCGCGTACTCTGGGGTCGAGCTGGCGAGTTGGCACGCCAGGGAGCGCAGCAACATGCTGGTGCCGCGTTTCTCCTGAGAGGTGAAGCGGATAAAAAAGTAGTGGCGAGGCACCCCCAATTCGGCGAGGTGGTTGATGAGGAAGGACGACAGAATCGACTTGCCACTGGCGGCATTTCCATGCACCCAGAGGACGCGCGGTTTGGGCGCGTCGTCGTCCATCCAGCCCGTGAACGCCTCGTGCTTCAAGATCCAGGAGCATGTCCCGGGTGTCCAGCGGTCGCGGAAGAAGTTGTAATCCGCGTCCGGTGATTCTGAGAGAGCAAGGTATTCGGCGAAGCCGCTCCCGGTGGGGTTTACAGGGCCTGGTTCTGCACCTAGAGTGGTGGTCAATAAATAGGCAGATACCGTTGGCATCGTGCAACAGTGGAGGTTAGGGGTCAGGGCTGACGGAGTGGGGCCAGCAACTTACCACTCATCCCGACCTTGCCAACAAGCGTCTTCAAAACGTTTCTCACCGTCACGTAGCGTGGGTCTGACGGGCTGGCATATTTGCAAACGCCGTGGTGGTCCGCATCCAACGGCTTCGAGATCTCCCCGGGATATCCGAGGACGGAAGAATCCTTCTCCAACACCACCTACGACAGGTTAATGGGTAAGCGACTATCCTCGGTGCTGGGCGCTGGGGGCACTTGTCGACGTACAATTGAAGCTTTCTTGAACAAGAGCGGCGTGGGTCGAGTCTCGTAGAACGAGACAATGTCCAGTTTTGGGGCGAGGTGCCGGAACTGCTCGTTAAGCTTCTGGAGGGTCTGCGAACCGGCTGAAAGCTCGGCGATGAACTACGTCGGGCTGGTGGCAAGTGAGATGGAGAGGATGCGGTTCAGGGTCTCGGCCAGGTTGGTGCCGCGGTGGGGGGTGGAGAGGAAGATGATGGCTGAGACGGCCTTGACGATCGAGTCGTAGGCCGGGTCATGCTGCCCTTGCATGTAGGCCTAGACGACCGCAGTCAGGGGAATAAAGTCTTCTCATCCTGAGGGCGGGTTCAACTCCAAGTACCTACCTCCTTGACGATTAAGCCGCCCATGGAATGGACGACGAAGATAATAGGCCGCTACCGCATGGTTGTCCGTTAGGAACAACGCCCAGTTCACCATGTGGCAGCGCCGGAATCGTGCTCACCTCCCCCATCCTCAATTCGTTCAGTCGGCACCATCCTCATCCTGTGCGTACTTTAGGTCATAGAGCAGATCCTTGGCAAAATCAAGGACAGACATCTTGGTCTTCCCACTTCCCGGTCGAAAGTTGGCGTTGTACCCAAACGTCAGGATACGCGCCTCGTCGATCTCCGGCTCGAGGGGGAGGAACTTCAACGGCCAGAAGAGATCCGGGTCGCGGTTATGGGACCACGTCGCCCGACTGCTCCCGCCCAGGCCATGCACAAAGACGACATCGGCCCTGCGTGGGCCGGCTGGCCGGTGCAGCACCTTGAGGCCGAGGGGGTCTTTTCCAGACTGGCTCGACTGTCGGGGTGACGTTTCTGTCTCCCCGAGGGTGCTCCACGTGCCTAAGTGGGCGGTTGATCCGGGGGGAGAGACGGACGGGGCCGAGGTGCTTGAGGCCTGCCGCGATGCGGAACCAAGATTTTCCCCCAGCGAACGTTGGCGCGGGGAGGGTTCACGTGAGGCGGCCGGCGATCCGGAAGCACCCTCGCCCGTTTTCCGGCGGAATGTGAAATGTTTTTTGAACTATGTAGATGCAGCAGGTTAGGTCAGCCGTACCGGGCCTGGTGTCCGGTGCGTGTGGCAGAGAGTGAGGAGGGCATGGTTGGGCAGCGGTGCGGGCGGGGTGACAGGTACGACGAACCATGGCAGGTGTGTGTGCACGCCAAGTGCCGAGAAACGTTCCAGAAGAAACTCTGTTGGGAGAGGGATTCAAGGGTGGAGCGCTGAGGCTGGTAGATCCGCGAAGCGGACCAGGCGACGTTGTGGCCTTGTGAGGGTCGGAGGAGGTGCAGGTTCTGCCCACCGAGGACGCAGTCAGCTCCCCGCGCTACGCTGCATGTGCCAGGGGCCCTTGATAACGAGTTAACTAGGCTTCTTTGCAGCTCAGGGTGTCAGGGTTGGTGCAGGCCGGGAGCCTTGCTGCAGGTCCCCACCCAGCCGTAGCCACAACGTGGTACACTCCCTTGCCCTCCGGATACCTATCAATTTTTGTCGGGCGGCTCGCCGTCGTTTCATGCTACGCCCAAGGGGCTGCATTAGGCGGGGCACAGGACGCGTTCCGGCCCGCCGAGGCCCAGCCTCGCCGTTGGCCAGGCAAGTTCTCTCCTTTCGTCGTTCCCCATTTTTTATCCCATGGCCCTTATGCCCCACAGCATTCACCGCCGAGACCAAGACTCCAGGAGCGTCAATTAGGCTGGAACCTAGCCATCAGCCATGGCTACGACCCCCTAGACCTCCAAGCCCCGTCTCGCGGAGCTCAAGATGGCATCCAATGGTTCGCCACCGCCCAAATACGGGGTAGCGCCTCATGAGAGACCAGCCGACGATGATGACCTCTCAGGATCTGAATCTCCCAGATCCCCCAACACTCCTGATAGCACAGACAATGAGCCAGCCCCTCCTTACTTAGAGAACCTCAGCGTGCCCAGAGCAGAGCAGGATGGCAGAGACATGGCGGACAAGATGGCGTCCATTACGATCAAGGAGAGGCTCGCCTATCTCGGAGGTATGTTTCCCATGGATGAAGCCGTGGTCCCAGGTGCGTTCCAAGTTCCGTCTTGTCTTCCCGATTCTCCAGCCCCGGGGACGGAGACCTACTTCTAATGACCTCTCCGAGTTTGTGGACATGGACATCACGACGCCGCCCGACCCCGCCGAGTTCACAAGCCGGCTGGCCCACAGCCTCGGGTTAGCTCTGAATGGTGGGCCTAAGAATTATGGCGTGTTGCTAGCGCTGAGGGTGGTGCAGAGTGGGCGGGTCGCCGACGCCGGCGGTTGCGCACGGGTTTGTCGCGAACTTGGTAGAACCTGGGGAGAGGGGAGGGATGTTGGGCGTGCTGCTTGGGGTGTGCAATGCGGTGTCGGCAGCGGGACCGGTGATCGGAGGTGTGGTGGCATTGAG
>Ga0247824_10001494_pt1 | contig 12776 bp, 8 predicted proteins | sample 13C_PalmiticAcid_FD_194412 | JGI IMG/M metagenome (GOLD analysis project Ga0247824, IMG submission 194412) | Soil microbial communities from agricultural site in Penn Yan, New York, United States - 13C_PalmiticAcid_Day48 | ecosystem: Environmental > Terrestrial > Soil > Agricultural land...
CCCCTCTTTCCTTCTCTCCCCCTTCCTCTTCCCCTCCCCCTTCCGTTCCGCCTCTTATCTTCAGGCTGCAATCTAATCCCAGAGAATAAAGGGAACGAACGCGCCCTAAATAAGGGGTTTGGTGTATGGCTCTTTTTGGCTAGAGGGAGCACACCTAGACATGCTCGCACCCTGCCAACCCCAACAGTCACTAGCCGGCAGGATGGCGACCGCGTCAAGCTGGTTCTCTCGACTTATAAAGCACAGGCACTGGTTGGCGCGCGGGTTTGACCAGCAGATCTCCTTCCAGATCAAGGGCAGATCCCCCGGTGGTTGCGGTAGAGGGAACCAGGTGCCCGCATGTTTTGGTCGTCGGCGAACATCCACAAGGGACCATCTGGTTCATGTTGTCGCGGGATCTCAACATGGTGATCGCCTCATCAAAGCCAGCATCGCAATCACAATTCAGGCGCGACTCCAAGTCAAATTCACATCCCAATTAGAGGAACAAGTCAGACTCGGTACTATTTAGCCTCGTAGTAAAAGGCTTTATCAAGAGATGGCGGCAAAGCCGGGGCAGGTAGGTGGCAGGCTGGGTATTGAACATCTGAGGACCTAGTTGATTTATTTTTGATTTTATGCTGTTGTCTGACAAAATGGCCTTGGTAAGGTAAGGTAGTTTTGACGGGGTTGTGGCCGTTGCAACGCCACCTTGCTTGTGTTCCTGCACTTTGATTACTTCAGTTTGTCAACCTCAACCCCAGCAGCCACGGTCCATCACCGTTTCACGAGGGCTGGCGTCGGGTTTGTCATCATCTTGACATCATGCTCTCTAGACGGCCATTACGCTCCTGCCGGCGGCAAACACCACGCCCTTCGGCAGCATGCTCTTTACATCGTCTGTCCAGCAATTGGATCATGCTTGCAGGTGTATATGTCGATTATTCAGCACCGGCTACACGGCACACGGTTGGAAACGAAAAGGGGTGGAATCTGAATTTCCTCTTTCGGCGATTGACTTACACTGTCGTCTAACATGAGAATCTAGGTACTGTGGTATACGAAGGAATATCTATAAAGCAGCTCTGCGTTTTTCCTTTATCGCCGAGTCTCGTACTGAGTTAAACTTGACATCTACATGAGCCACATCCAAACACTCCCCAGAACTCCAGCTAAAACCCCATTGACATATCAACTGACAACCTCGAAGTGTGCCGATTTACACCATGTCCACCACCACCACCCCCACTACAATGAAAGCCATCATCATCTCCTCCTTTGGCCCCCCCGAAAACCTCGTCATCCGCCCCGTCCCCGTCCCCACCCCGACCCCGGGGACGGCCCTCATCCGGATCCGCGCCTTCGGCGTCAACCACGCCGAGATGCACATGCGCCGCGGCGAGTGGGCCGAGTCGGTCCCCATCTCGGGCATCGAGTGCGTCGGCACCATCGCCGCCTGCCCCGGCGGCGAGTTCCCCCCCGGAACCCCCGTCGCCTCCGTCATGGGCGGGCTGGGCCGCACGATCCCCGGCAGCTACGCGCAGTACACGGTCGCGCGCGTCGGGAACATCGTGCCCCTTTTGAGTTCCCTCTCCGACACCACTTCCGGTGGGCAGGCGCCGGTCACGCCCCCGCTGCCGTGGGCCGACCTCGCGGCGCTGCCAGAGAGCTACTGCACCGCGTGGACGTGTCTGTTTCGAAATCTGGGGCTGGAGAAGGGGCACCGGTTGCTGATACGGGGCGCGACGTCGGCGTTTGGGAGGGCCGCGGTGAACCTGGCCGTCGAGGCGGGCGCGGTGGTGACGGGGACGACGAGGAGCGAGGGCAAGTTTGCAGAGCTCAAGGCGCTGGGCGTGGCGGATGCGGTGCTGGAGGGACCCGGGCTGCCGGGCAGGCTGCAGGAGAGCGGGAAGGTGGAGAAGTTTGATAGGGTGCTGGAGCTGGTTGGGAATAGCACTGTTGTCGAGTCGCTGACCTTGGTGAAGAGGGATGGGAGGGTGTGTCTTGCAGGGTGGCTTGGGGGATTGGATCCTATCAAGGACTTTAACCCGTTGCTGCAGATGGCCAGCGGGGTGCACTTGAGTTTCTTTGGCAGTTTTGTGTTTGGCATGGACGAGTTTCCCTTGTCGGATGTCCCACTCGGGAGGATTGTGCGCGCCGTGGCCGAGGGCAAGTTTGATGCGAAGCCGTTCAAGGTGTTCAAGTTTGACGAGATCCAAGAGGCACATCGGTATATGGAGGATGGACGGGCGAGGGGGAAGATGGTCGTGGTGGTGGACGAAGAGTGAATAAGAGAAGCATACTCTTGTCCATCAGATGGCTGTCATTAACAAGCCAGCCACATCAACCGAGCCCCGAACCAAGTGACAAATAACTCGTCGAGTCGTCTCGTGAATACCACAGATATCCGTACACCAGGAATGATCTCCCTATTCATTCATTACGATTATGCCTACAAACCCCAGCCCAGCCATGCTCCATCCATGCACGCCGGCCCAAGTGATTCATCCCAAACAGCAGCAGAAAACCATACAAGCAACACATACATCACACAAACTCCTCACACTCCTGCCGCCCATCCACCCACCCAGGGTGTTCCCTCTCATGTTGAGGGCGTAAAAAAAAGGCAAACAACCAACTCCCCCAACCCACGACCCATTTCCAAGCCCCCGCCCAGCTCGGCATGATCCTTATCAGCTTGGCCGCCTAGGTCGGCCTTCAAAGACAAGACTTCGTTACTTCTTGACCCCTCTCCCCTATTGCAGCTCTCTCAGAGCCAGGGAGTGCGGAGTGTGTGCGGAGTGTGTGTCCCCCAACACCCCAGAAGAATTCCTGATTAGAAACTCATACACAAGAAGAAAAAAACAAGACTAAACGCAACTCAACGCAATAGCAACATGAACGAAAATCACATGCAACGAGAACAAAACGGGACAGGCGGAGTATCAGTATGACGAGAAACCCCTCCGCCTCCCCGGTCTCCAAAACGGCACCCCACACGCGACCACTGCGACCCCCAACGCGCTCTAGCGTTCCGGGATCGGCGTTTTGGCCAGCCTCCCACCGGCGCTGACCCGCTTCTGCAGCCTGGCCTCGCGCTCGCGTTGGAGCTTGTCGTTCTGGCTCGCCAGCGTGGACAGGCCGGACCCCGCGGCAGCGCTGTCGTACGAGCCCGACGCCTCAATGGCTGCCCTGCGCCCGCGCTTCATCTCGAGGTAGGCCTGCGCCGGAAGGCTGAGCGGGACGGGTGGGAGGGAGGTGGGTATCTCGGCCCCGTTTTGAATGAGGAACTCCGCCACGGGGAAGGGCACCACGCGGTCGACGGTCGGGGCGGTCGAAACTTGCGGTTGGGCTGGGAGCGGGGAGGGTGGTGCTGGGTCTGCTGCCGCGAGCGCCAGATAGACGGCGTGCGTGCCGCGAGATTTGTCGGCTACGTTGGGGTTTGCGCGGAGGGCCAGCGCGTAGAGGATTTGCTGGATCTCGTTCCGCTTGATCCCGGCGAGGAGGGTGTCGTCTGCGTTGGCAAACCGCGAGAGGGTCGCTGAGATGGGCTCGACGTATGCGCGGTCCACATACTTCGCCGTAATGAACTGGAGCCGCTGCTCTCGGTTTGCCTGAGCCGTGAGCTTCATGGTTGGGTCCAGGCGGGCTTCGAACACCATGTTGGACACCCTATTCCCAACGAGGAGAAGAAGCTCAATGATATCGGGCGTAAACGACGTCGTGTCGAGTGTGAGGGAGCGGATCTTGCTGACGTGCGTCCCCAGAGACCGGTGGATGCCGCTGCACTCGATGCAGACAATAATTGCGAGGTTGAGCGAAACCCACTCGACCTTGTTGCTCGACCCGCAGTCGGCACACCAACAGTTGCCTTGGTCGTTTTCGCGCAGCATCTGGAGCAACTTATCGGGCTTCTCTTCAAAACTGGTGCCGCGTGAAGTACTAGGGCGAGCGCCAACAGTTGTCCGTCGGAAGGGGATGCCGCTCGCAGTATGAGCGGCGTGGCCGACCGACGAGCTCTTGCCCACCAACATCGAGCCGATGTCCACCCCATTGAAGCCCAGATCCGCATGGGCTGTCGACGGCTTGTCCTTGAATGTCCGGCCCTCAACGGCACTCTGTAGGGCGTTGTTGATAGCAGTGATCCAGTTATTCATATCCTCTTCAGATGTTGCTTGGTAAACACGCTTGTACTGGGGGGTGATGACTTCGAAGCAGAACCGGCGATCCGCATTCCTGGCCTCCCGGACGGAAGCAAGGCGCAGGTCGATGGGCTCCATGTGGAGATCCAGCTTCTGTTTCCAGTTGCTGTACTCGGACAGCTTGCCTTGGTCGAGGACAATCCAGAATCTATTTCGTGTTGTTAGTGGCCAAGAAGCAGAGTGAAACACTGAGGGACGTACTTGTGCCAGCCTTGCTTGTTCAAGGCCCGTGGGTCAACGTGGCCACCGGGGCGGTTGAGAGCCCAGAGCAGGCCTTCCTTCCTGTTCGGCGCCTCCTTGTCGGCATGTACCGCTTGGTTGAGATCTCGCTCCTCGAGATCACGGATGCCCTTGAACTTGTTGGTTTGCACCGGGCTGCCGAGACCACCCTGTTGGCTGATACTGCCAGGGGATCTAGACAAGTCGGCGACGCTGGGCGAGTTGCTCGAGGTTATGGAACGCGTCGGTTTGAGTTGTGACCCGGTGCTATCCGCGCGGCCGATCTCGGTGTCCGAGTTGGACTGAGCCCCATTCGAATGGCTTATCGCAGGGCTGGGTCCTGGCGCCGTGGCGGGCGGTTCGGGCTCTGTATATGGGAGGTTGCTCTTCTCCAGGAGCCTTCTCTTTTCCTCGCGCTCACGGCGTTGGTACTGGTACTCTTTATCCGCCTCTTGAACCTCGGAGGACAACGCTTCGAGCTGTGGGAGGAATTCGTCCACTTTCTTCGCGGTCCTCAAAAAGCACCTAGCTTGGGCATCCGCGTATTTCGTGAGATGAGACAATACTTCCTGCTCTTTGCGGCCGCCGGAAAGATCCTGCATGAATGACGAGTAGTCGAACCGCTTGAGCTCAAAGTTCTTGCGTTTCGTCTGGTACTTGGAGTCGCTCTGTTTTGCCTTGACGGAGTCGTGGCGTTGTCCCAAATACCGGCTGACGTAGGCATAGAACTCCTTGCTCTCTTCTTCAAAGTCGCGCTTCTTGGATTCGGCCTGCTTGATGTCAAACTGGTAGAGCTTGTTCACCGGGTCGATGACGATCTTTTGCAGATTGGCCGTATTCTGTCGCTCGTAGGATAGAATCTCGCGGGCGATTTTGTCGAAATAGTGCTCGATGGCAGGTTGAACGGCATTGGCATTGGTGGCCGAGACCTCCTTGAGAGCCTCCATGAACGAACGAAAGGCATCGTTGGCCTCTTGCTGCGCCTGGTGGACGTATTCGGCCTTTTTGATCAACCTCTTCATCTGCATCCTCATGTTGCCCGTCTTCTGCTCAAGAGCCTTCATGGTCGCCCGGAAGACCGGCCCGTCGTCAGACATGGACATGTCCTCTGCCGGCCGAGGACAGGTGATGTCGACCTTGATGGGCTCCTTTGTGGCCAGCGACGCAGACGACAGACCGTTGGTGGGGTCAGGGACAGGCTGATGGGGCGAGATGACCTCCTCATGTTCCGGGATGGTGTTGATTTGGGACTCGAGCGATTGCGCGGACACGACACGAACCTTTGGGGGAGCGCTCAGGAGAGGAGGAGTCGGCGAGTTAGGTTGGCTGAGGTATGGGTTTGTGTCTAGAGTGTGTGAGCAGGGTTCTGTGGAGGAGAGCATTGCAGGGAGGCACGTACTCGCGACGTAGAATGAGAAGCTTGCCAGCGTTATCAACCGATGGGCCCGCTGGTCGTACTCAACAAACTAGAACCGGCATCAGCAACTATAACAAGAGAGTTGGCCTGAGGGCTACCAACGCTGCACGAATTCCTCCAGCCACCGCCCCGGTCCTCGGTGATCTTGGGTGGTTTCCAACGCCATGTCCAGTCGAAGGTCACTGAGGGGCTGCCTTCGGTCGAGTAGCTGCCAACGAGCGCAACATTGGCATTCTTGTGGAGGTTTGGGTCGGCGTGAAACTCGCGGGTCACCAGATTCTCGACTTCGCGGGGTGTCGAAGCAAAGACAAAGGTCAGGCCGTTGATTTGGGTGTCTGATGGAGCACCCATGTCGACGGCGCCTGCCGTATTCTGGAGGACATTTTGTGACTTGCGGATGACGAAGGTAAAGGTGAAGACGAGGTCGTCGTCGCTCGAGAGCTTGAGCAAGAACGCGGGGCCACCACCGAGACCGACTTGTTCGGCGTCCTGTGGCAGCGCCGTTAGAATCAACTCTCGCTGACTTCGGGCAGGCAGACGGCCCCAGTATCGGGTCGGTTCACTTACCAGGACAAACTCGAGGGGAGTGGTGTCGAGGGAGGCTCGCGATGCCGAGACTCTCGTGGCAGGGAATGCATTCGGAACGATGTTGAGGGAAGTGCGCCGCTTGGGGCTAGCTATGGCGACGGAAGAGATGGATACTGCGAGTACGACGAGCGAGGATCAGCATGCTGGTGTTCGGCCGCAACGCGCATTCCATGTCGATTCACTGCCGCGCAGAGCACTGCGCAGAGCATCGCACAGACCGGGCGAACCACTTCTGCTGAGTCGCACGGCGGGGAACCTGTCCGGGGCCGACTTACATCGATTCTGATCTCTAAGATAGAGAGGGGCGCCCTCGTCGGGGACGCTGCTGACGTTGCCCATCTCGGCGACGGGGGTTGCTGAGTGCGGGCACCGAACTGTCTCGGCGGAGTGGTTGACGAGGCCAGAACGGTTCGAGTGGCAGGAGTCGAGTGGCAGTCGGCGGGCAGTCGAAATCCAACAAACGAGCCTCCAGGTTGGCGGTTCGTAGCGGCGCAGCGGGGTTGCCTGCTCAATTCGGATTTCGGACGGGGGTCGGCAGGGGCACTTGGACACGCAACACAACCTTCTGAAACCCTGCAGCCCCAGGTGCGCCCTGTAACGGTCGCTTGGTTAAAACCCCTGTATTTCACGGGATCCACCTGGGCTGTTTCCATCCGGGTTGGCGACAAGGGTTGGGGTTCACAAGCCAAAGTCATGCTGCCTCACCCTCCAGCTCCATTTCTCCAAGGGAACGGCCACGAATGGGTCATCTCACGCCAGGGAGCTCTCATGTGCAGTGTTTTCCGGGTACAGTGTATGTATTAACCATCCACAGCCACAAACGCAGGGTCAGATCCGAGGCAGATGCGTGAGGAATGAATGGCCCGTGCCACTGCCACAAGCTCACGCTAAGGTTGATCTTGTGTCAAAAACCGCCGCCATATGACGTACTCTGCTCGGCCATCAGGCAGATCAGTGGTCACACTGGAAAGGCGATCTGAAGCTTGGAGCAAAGTGAACATCTCGAGTACCTTATTCTCGTTGGCATGGCCAGCAAGTAAACTGTACGGCATCCTGAAAGTAAAAACAAAGAATTAAGGCCCCCAACAAACCCACGAACCCACATGGGAACCCGTTGGTGCTCCTTCTGTTTGCAAAGCGGGGCAGAGGTTCGTATTTCCATTCCAAGGGCACACCAAGATGGGATGACGGGTCTCCACGTGAGTCCCTGTCTGGCTCTCCAACTGGGCATCATTCTATTTTCAGACCGCGCCTGCCCGCCTGTGTCTTTGACAACGGTCGGTGGTTGCTGAACATGGAATTCACTGCCAGTGTCGGAAAGTGCCGAGGTAAAGTACCTTATAAATACATGCACACAGGTCAACCAACCTTTCAGGACCCTGAATTTGATACAGTCCAATACTCGGTACTTGAGAAAGCGACATCTTTCCATTCCTGGACTTGCCGCGAGTTGAAGCGGTCTTCTAGCTCATTACCGTGTACCGTAGCACTTGTTGAGTTTACTAAGGTACTGTACAAACTGAAACTCGCCGGCAGTCAGGGGCCGTATCATGAATAACTGCTGTCCATATCATACGAGCATTTCCAGCAACCCGCAGGCTGGGGTCAAACTCTGTACGGAGTACGAACATGGGATTTTTACACCGTATTCCCGTAAAGCTGGTGACCACGGCCCCCCTGCAATCACGAACCCTGGTGCAGAGAGGCCCCTCCATTTTGGGAAGCCCCCAACCTGTCCACCACTCAGCACCCAGGGCAGCAACACAGCGGCCCGGGAGTTGAGCAGGGCGCACGGCGTATGACGTTTCTGGTTCTGCAGCACTCCATCACCCGACATCCTGAACTTCCTCATCCGGTCTATCCCTTCTCGTCGCTGCCCACAGACTCTGACAGTCAACACCTGCTCGACTTTTGGCTTTTGGTCATCCTGCCTCCAGTTTGGCGCCGCTGTGTCAATTTCGCAGCACCCCGCGCTGGTGTCGCCATGACGACGGGCGCTTGACGCTGGCCAACAACCGCCCAACCCAGCTGCAATTTCCCTCCCCCCATCACACGACGACACGCCCCATGACCTCGACATGTCGACCGCTTCGCGATCTTCCTACCACCCCAGCCGCCGGCTCGGCAGCGTGCAGAGCGTTCAGGACGACGGCCAGCGCCTGGGTCGCACAGCTTCGTCCAAAGCACGCGCTCCGGCAGTCAGTTACGACGATGCCTACTCGTTCGCCCTCCGCATCGCCTTCCTCCGCTACCTCCTCCAACCCCGGAAGAAGAGAAAGGAATATGTCAGTGCTCCAAAGGCGCCCCCACGCGCGCACACTTCGAGCGTCTCGGAGCTGGTCAAGGAACTGGTCCCGTCCGGGGGCTCGGCGTCGGCGAAGCTGCCCTCTGGCTTCCGCCACTCCCTCGAGAAGCGCATGTCGGGTGTCCTCCAGGGCATTGAGAAGATGCCCGGGTACAGCGATGCCGCTGTGAAACGGACCTTCGCCGAGGCCTATACCGCCTTCACCGCCAAGGACTTTCAGAAATCCATCGATAAGGACCGCAAGGTCGAGCCCCTGGTCCTGATCTTCTACTCGTCCGCTGCAAAGGCCCAGGGACGCGGTAAACCCGCCGAAGACCACTCGTGGAAGCTGCTTGTCGACCGCCACTTGGCCATGTTCATTAGACTCCTCAGCAGCATTCTTAGGGAGAAGGGGGATATCGAGCTTGTTGGCCGTCTCAACACGCTCGAAAAGAAGCTGATGAGCAACGATCAGAACCTGTATCTCGACACCGGGCAGCAGGACCATTCCTATGTTGAGGTGGAGATTCCCCTGAGCTACGAGGTCAAGGACATGCACATGGTCCAGCTCGTTGCCAAGATCTTTGGCGTCACCAATTCCCAGGTCCAGGCCGACGTAGACCGAAACGCGTCTGTTTGGACCGAGGAAATGGCACTCAAGGACTACAAAGCATATCAGTTCAGACTTTCGGCTGGCATGGCTGGCACCATGCGGAAGCAGGACTTTGATGTCGATGAAGCGTACGAGGAGTGGAGGAAGGGAGAAGGCCCTCATCTCGCAAAGATCTTTGCCGAGATCTTGAGCGTCCGCCCGGACCTCAAGGGAGGATCGGGCGGGGGAAACGACAAGCCGCTGCCCATCCGACCTCACTCCATGTACGAGGATCAGGCCTATGCGGACCTGAGCAGAATGCTCTCCAACCCAGAGTCCCCCGCCCCCAGCCTCGACCCGTCCTTCAGCTTTGGTTCGCTCTCGCTAGAAGACACAAACAGCATCCGGAGCGTTGACGAGCCATCCTATACCTTCATCCCCCCAGACCCACGCTCCGTCTACAAGGTTATCCTCCAGTATGTTGTATCGTACGACCAGCTGCATTCGGATACATCTGCCTCGCCCCTGTCCGAAGAGACGACCGACTTCCTGATAGAACTCGCTGTGCGCTGGCGCATACCGCAGTTCTCCCGATACGTGGCATTTGTTGAGGTTGCGATTCGCAAGTTTCTTGACCAAGAGTTACCCCCCGAGCAGCTTTACGACTGCCTGGACCTCGTAAAACAGCCGTTGGAGGAACCCAAGAAGCCGGTGCTCATTCAGCTGTATACATCCAGTCTGAGCGAGATTGACTCCAGCAGGTGGACCATCGTGGATTTTGCCGGTTATCAGCAGTCTTTGAGGGACCTCCATGATGCTCTCTTGCGCGATCTCTTCAGTTTGTTGATGCGCTGTTACGAGCCGAAGCCGCCCACTGTCGGCGTCGTCATGGCGCTACTCAACAACCATGTTTTCCCAGATCCCGCCTTCTCGCAGAGACCCGAGGACGCAGCCGACTTCTCCCAGCAGCTGAACAACGGGCTGCGCCAACAGGCTGCCCAAGTGTACAGGGACTTTTTAGACACGCATATCCCACGTAGCCAACGAGACTGGCACTTTGGCCATGTAGTCAACCTGGGCAAGGCTGTTGTCGAGCTCGCCGAGAGAATCAGGAAACGCTACCGCAAGAATCCCGAGATCCTGGGCGCCAGCCCGTTCAAGGCCTTGGTTGAGACTACACTCCCGAGCTTCGAAGAGGACGGCCACGAAATCATCAAACGCGTCCTCATCAACGCCAAGGAGAGCGATGACGAGATTGAGCTCCAGGACGGATTTGACTTGTACAGGGAGCTCGTCGAGATCAAAAAGATGCATACGGAAGCGATTCCAGGCAAGCCGTTTGGCTTCCACATAGAGGGCCTCCTCGAGTCCTTCGTCTGGAAGTGGATCAAGAATGTCGACGACAGGATGCCGTCCTTCGTCGAGGAGGCCATCAAGCAGGATGTGTTCAAGGTCCGGACCCGCCATGAAGGGGACATACCGACCGACGACGAACGGCACAGTGTCTCCATCATAGACCTTTTCACCCTCTTTAGCCAGACGGTCGACCAGCTCCTGCAGCTCGAGTGGAACGACGAGGTTCACATGGCACGGTTCATGACGGCTCTCGCCAAGGCATTCGCCGCAGGTATAGGTCGGTACTGCGAGATCGTGGAGCAGCAGTTCGCGAGGGAGATGGATCGGCAGAGCGCCCAGGAGGCGGCCGCCGCTTCCAAGACGGCGCAAGAGAGGTTCCTGCAGTACGCCAAAGACGCCTGGAACACCAAGGAGAAGATCGAGCCTTTCCAATTCTACCCCCAGGTCAGTGGTGTCGAGTATCGGGGATTGTCAGCCGTGGCTCGTTGCTAACACGTATCCAGTCCTTCGTCAAGTTCAATAACATTGAGTGGGCGATGCAAGTCTTGGACACGCTGGAAAAGCGCATGAATGTGGACGCCTATGCCGAGGTCCTTAAGAAGGTTGACGGGCCGAAGCAGTCGGCCAGGCGGCCAGCACACTACGTTTTTACCGTCAAGATTGTGGAGGGCGAGGAGCTCAAGGCCTGTGATCCGACTGGGACAAGCGATCCATATGTTGTCCTGTGCGACGAGTACCAGAAGCGCCTCCACAGGACGAGAGTCATCCCGCGGAGCCTCAATCCGCGGTGGGACGAGTCGGTCGATATCACCGTGTCTGGGCCGCTCAACCTCATCGCGACGATCTGGGACCACGATATGATCGGAGACCACGACTTTGTCGGGCGGACGTCGCTGAAGCTGGACCCGGTGCACTTCAGCGACTACCTGCCAAGAGAGTTTTGGTTGGACTTGGACACGCAGGGGAGGATCCTGATCCGTGTCAGCATGGAAGGCGAGCGGGACGACATCCAGTTCCACTTTGGTAAGGCGTTCCGGCATCTGAAGAGGACGGAGCGGGACATGGTGCGCAAGGTGACGAGCAAGGTATGTTCTCGGGTCTTGTCGACAACAGAATGCTGTTAACAAGAGGTCAGCTTTCCATGCACATCAACACCTCGCTGTCCCACATGGCCCTGCGCAACCTTCTCAGCAAGGGCATCACAGCCTCGATGGCCAGCCTCTGGAAAAAGCGGCAATCACATGCACCGACCATCACGCCGGCAGAAGTCGAGAACGCGCTCCAGCCGCTCTTCACATACTTCGACGAGAACTTTGCCATCATGAAGCAAACCCTCACAGACGCGACCATGATGGCGGTCATGACCCGTCTCTGGAAAGAAGTGTTGCTCGCCATCGAGAACCTCCTCGTCCCGCCGCTCTCGGACAAGCCGTCGACGCAGAAACCCCTCACGCAAGCCGAGATGGACGTCGTCTACCGCTGGCTCGAGCTCCTCTTCGGCTTCTTCAACGCCAAGGACGAGTCGGGCGAAGTGCTCGGCGTGCCCGCCGACGTCCTCAAGTCGCCTAAGTGGCACGAGTTGGCGTCACTCAACTTCTTCTACACGGACTCGACCGAAAACCTGATCCGCACCTCGGAGCGCATGGCCGCCGCCAACGCGGAGCGCGCCAAGCACCAGGCCCAGCTCGCGCAGCAGCAGCTCGCCACGGCGCACAACCGCCTCTCGGCTCACGGCCACGCCTACGGCCCCGCCTCCTCCGCGCCCTCCTCCGGCCTCGCGCCCCCGGCCGTGCCGTTCGGCAGCCTGGGCACGATCCGGCGCGGCAAGAGCATCATGATGAGCCGCAACCTGGGCACGATGCGCCGGGCCAAGGAGGAGAAGCGGAAGGAGATGCAGGCGGACCCGAGCGACGACATGATCCTCCGGATCCTGCGCATGCGGCCCGAGGCGGCGGGCTACCTCAAGGACCGGCAGCGGCAGAAGGAGCGCATGGCGGCGGCGCAGGCGGCGGCGTCGATTGTGAGGCAGAGCGTGCACCAGCAGCAGACGGGGCCGGCGTTTGGCGGGGCGTTGTACGGGCGGGGGGTGAATTTGCCGAGGCGGTGATGAGACACCTTTTTTTTCTCCCCCTTCTGATG
>Ga0247824_10001495_pt1 | contig 12775 bp, 5 predicted proteins | sample 13C_PalmiticAcid_FD_194412 | JGI IMG/M metagenome (GOLD analysis project Ga0247824, IMG submission 194412) | Soil microbial communities from agricultural site in Penn Yan, New York, United States - 13C_PalmiticAcid_Day48 | ecosystem: Environmental > Terrestrial > Soil > Agricultural land...
TCGAAGGCGTGGTCGAGGTCGTGGGTGATGAAGGAGGAGGACTTGAGGAGGATGTAGACGTCGTTGGCCGAGGTGCATTTCATGGTGTTGGGGTGCCGCGAGATCCAGGTTGCGTCCTTGGGGGAGGACCAGTTGAGTTTGGGAGCGGCGGCGCCGCCGAGGGAGGTGATGGCCGAGGTGATTTCGTCGTGGAGGGCGGGGAAGCGGATGTTCGGGGGTTGGCGTGTGGGTTTTGAGGAATCTTCGGCGTCGGAGTCGGAGTCGGAGTCGATGTCGGCTTCGTCGCGGGGCGGTGGTGGGTGGGCAGAGGTAGGGAACGAGGGCTCCCAGTCGTCATCATCGGAAGCAGCTCCGTCTTCGTCACCATCCTTGGAGTTGCCCTCGTCGGCGAGGATGATGCCGTCCTCGTGCATCCAGGAGATGAACTCGGGGGTCAGGGGTATGATGCGGGAGCGGATGCAGGAGGCGCGGTATCTGGATCTTGTTAGTCTCTGACGTGTTCATAGAGGAGATTGGGCGTGCCGCGCACTTGGGAAACCAGTAGTCGTAGGAGCAATGGAGGATGTGCTCTCTCGTGACGGGAGGGAAGCGCAGTTCGCCCTCTGCGCTTCCCTCTTGGGATGGTGTTGCTTCGATGGCGGGCATGGTGTTGGGGATTCGGGGGTTGCCCAGGTCTTGGGAATTCTGTTCAAAGACAGCTTCAACTGCGATTGAATATGAGTCGAAGGAGACAGAAAGCAGCACAAACTAGGCTCCGTGCTGGCGGGAGCATTTGTCAGAGGCGCGACCTGGAATTTATGGTGGGGTTGACTCATTGACAGGGATGCCCCGCGCTGTGGACTCTTTTCTGCCGGCCGTTGACCTACCCCAAACAGCGAAGCCTAAGCTCACGCTCTCACCGCCTTCCGCAGCTCTCACATTGCCTCTCGACCATCATCGACAGAAACCTCATCCACGCCCCATTGACTGGATCTCTTATCGGAAACCGGCCCACCTCGGAACCGAACCAGCACGGGAAACACCATGTCAGACAACGTCGGCCTCTCGACGCCCCGCGGCTCCGGCACGTCGGGGTACGTGCAGCGCAACCTGGCGCACATGAGGCCTCGCGACAACGCCGCCCCCTACCTCCCGCGCAACGACGTCGACAGCCTGCGGCACAAGCAGCGCCAGCCTGACAAGGGCCTACTGGAGCACGAACGCAAGCGAGAGATCGAGGTCAAGGTGTTTGAGCTGCGGGACAAGCTCGAGGAGGAGGAGTATGTCCTCCCCTATTCCACCTTACCAACCCTCGAGAGGCTAACACATCTGATTTAGGGTCGATGAAGAAGAGATCGAGTCCCAATGCGACGAGCTGCGCAAGAAGCTGCTGGCCGAGATGGAGAAGAACCAGGATGGGGACAGGCGGAGGGGAGGTGGCGGCGTGGGTCCCGCGCAGAGGAAGAGCTTCAAGATGCATCAGGTCCACGAGCTGGCTGATGCGAAGATCAAGGAGAGCGAGCGGTTGAGGCAGGCACTCAAGATCAGCAAGGACTACGAGGAGGGCAGCCATTGGCGGAGGCAGGAAGAGAGGCTCAAGAAGGGCCTAGAGGGGGAGGTGGACGGGGACAAGGCCGAGGGGAAACGGGAAAGGGATGTGGACAGGGGCAGGGACTGAAAATTTTGGGGTTCACGGTTAAGCACGAGGTCTACCTGGGATGGCGTTCTGTATACTGGGGTGTGGGCCATGGGCGTTAGGAGCCTTGAGGCGTTCATGAGTCTGGGTACTTATCTGGGTTATGTTTCCACGGCGTAGCGAGATGATCTCTCACATTTAACTCCTCCTCTCAAAACGGAAGAAGCAGGCATGCTGTTTTCCGAAAACCTCAGGCAGAATAATGCGCGATATTGGCTCTGTTGCTTACGACATTGGCAACATCCATCGGCCCTATTTCAACTGCCTAGTTACACAAGGCTAAAGTTGGGTGCCACGCAGACCCAGGAACCATGGCCCCGCTCGGTCAACCCTTCCAGAAGCACACCAGAACATTCTCACGGGGAGCCTGGTCAGGGGTTCATCCAGGGGTCTGCCGACTTCAACTCCATCCCAAACAAGTAACAGAACCCAGGTGGCAAAGAGAAGAAGAAGAAAAGGCGGCGCCGCACACCAACTGATAATCCCTCTGCACGTCATCCGCCCGGGAACCCCCATCTCACCCTCCCATACCTATGTACATACCACCAAAAACACGCACCTGTATCACCGATACAAACCCTTTCACTCCGATACCCACGCCTCCCCCCTTACCCTGCAGCCGCAGCTCTGCATGAACAGACGCACCCCCTTTCCCATCTCATGTATGTACCGCGCGTAAGAAACCTCCCACAGTACCTTAGCGCATGCGCAAGCAAGCGCACGAGGGAAAGGTTCTGCATGGCCCCCCCGAACCAACCAACCAAGCCACGAGGCCTTTTCCGCGCTGCATATGCAACCCCACTCTCCGTACATACAGAGCGGGACAGGACGGGACGACGATGCCCGGAAGGGGAGGGGGGCCAACAGGAGGCAAGGGATAAGGCTCTTTTGGGGGGTCAGATGTCTGAAAAGGGGTGTTTTTGGGGGCTGTTGGACGGGTGAGATTTGAATAGGGGGAGAAAGGAGGTGCTGAGTTGTGTGGTGCATTAGGGGGTGCATGTGAGCAACGGGCGGGAAGGGGCGTTAGTCAGGTAGAGGTGTTCTTTTGAGATTTTGTAAGCTGGGTTCTAGTCTGGCTGGTTTGGCAGCTGGAGGAAACACTAACACTCTTATTACTATGTTCTTCTCGTGGGAGGAGACGTGGACTACAGACATAGACTAGCTCTAGACTAGCCATCAACACTTCAGCATTCCAACAGTCGACAGGAGGAACTCGCACCCCACTTCCGCCCAACACCCCTACTCTCCACATGCAACAATATACCCACCATCATAACCAGCCAAACAGAGCGCGGGAGCGCGGGACAGAATGCGGCCGACCTGCAGCCAGGCATGCAACGACGGCCGGCAAGGATGGAGAGGTTTTATTAACATCCACCGACATAGAATCACAGGCGGTCCAAATCGGCCCGGCCGGGATCGACCAGCGATCGCGGGGGACCGAAATCTGAAATCTGGGGTAATCGACACGACAGCATACTACTAAAGCAAGGGGGGATAAAGTGTCGGGGTGAAACGGGGGCATCGGTTCGGTTGCCGCTCGGTCGGTCGGTTGCATGGCAGAGCGCGGGAGGGGGAGGGAAGGGGAGATCAGCCAAGAGGAAAATGTATGTGAAGTATCGAAGCATCATCAGGCATTCAGCGGCAAGTAAGACTGAAACAACGCAAACGCACAAGACAAGACAAAAAAAGGAAGAATAAAAGGAAAAATGCCGCAAGCAAGCCAAGACACGACACGACAAGACCCGTGTACGCGTTCAATAAATGATCTCGATGCCATGCATGAAGGTCCATGTGCGTGTGTGTGGGGTGGGCACCTCAACAGCGGAACAGAACGGAACGGAACCCCTGAGAGCCGGGGAACCCCATTCCCGTCTTCCCCAGATTTTTAGAGAGTTCGGGACAGAGCCAAGATCTGGGGAAACCCTCCCCCCCCTCTTTGTAATCGGAGGGGCCACATGTATGCGACCTGCCTCGGCTCGCGTGGCTCGGTAGTGTTTGATGGGGTTGCGTCCATGAACTCTAGTCCGCCTGCTGTTACAGAACCCTCTTGTTACAGCGTGCTAGGTACTCCATCCTTACGATTCATTCCATGTGCATACAGGGTCTCGAAATCACTAGGGAGGTGGAAGTTAGGGTGCTGTTCTGAAGGGGTGGTAGCCACCTCATCTCGCAACCAAGCTCAACACCCTCTGTCTGTCCGTTGAAACGCCCATCCATTCATAGCAAAGGCAGGTAAGGTAAGGTAGGTAGGTAGGTTCGGTTAGGTAGGTAGATACTCGGTGAAAAAAATAAACGGTACCCTTTCCCTGTCCCCCCCCCTTCCGCCCCTTTTCAGCAACCAAGCACCATGAAGAACGACCGCCACCACCACCACCCGCTCATCCGGAATACATCCAAAAGACGGGGGTGAAAAACGCCATGCACCCCAGCCAGCCAGCCACCAACAACCCCAACCATGCAACTCTTGATGTGATTTTCTTTTTTTGTTGTGGAAGGTCTTGATAAGTTTAGATCCCAATCATGCATCGAAGCGTTCGGCGTAAGCGTTGCGTGTCCTCTCTGCAAAGTCCCGAGGCTCCTCCGTTTCAATCCTGCCCGGCTTGGCCCGGTCCCTGTTCATGTTCGTGCCCTCCACGTCCTGTTTCGTCATGTGCTGTATCGTGCTCTGTAGTGCGCTGCAAATGCTGTCCCCCCATTCAAAATCGCGAGCCTTCCTTTTCCGCTCGCGAGCCTGTGTCGAGCCTGAGCGGTCTGCCAAAATTGAGGTGTTGGCCTGTTGGATCCCTGAGGCTGGGCAGAGTGTATCCTTCTTCTCATGGAGAGACGGAACCTCGCCCTCTCGAGCCTGAATGGCTCGACCGTGCAGAACAAACAGTAAACCAACACGAACAGGCTTCGACTTGTCTGCCGCAATCCTCTGGCTCGGCCAACCTCGCGGTTGGGAGTAAAAGACCCCGAGCAGGCATCGGTGGGCAAGGACCGAGGAGGCGGCAGAACGGCCTCGGCCTTCATCTCATCCCTTCTTCGCCTATAGGAAGCCAGACTCGGCCAACACTCTGCACGCACAATGCCGTTAGCACCACAATCACCACAAATCTCGCAACGATCCAGTCCCAACCTACCTCACGATCTTCTCGTCCTCCCGCTCCCTCGGCTCGATCTGCAAGCTCTTGTCGTACATCTCGTGCACGTCGCCGGCCGCCTGCATGTTGCTCAAGATGTAGTCCTGCAGCTCCGGGACAGGCTGCAGCGAGTAGGCCACGTTCTGGTACTGCTGGATGTCGCGGATCACCTCGGCCGTCTTGGCGCGCTTGGCAAAGTTGATGAGGTTGGTCTTCTTGATGATGGACGGGATGCCATCCTCAATGAAGGTGAGGTCCGTCAGGTACACGCCTGTGACGCGTCGCAGTCAGCACCAACGCGCAACAACAAGGGAGATGAACAAGGCAATGGCTTACCAAAGAAGGGGATGCACGGCGGGTTCGCGGCGTGCAGAGCCTCGCGGTACTCGCCAAAGTTCTTCGTGCTGGCCATCAGCTTGCGCATGGTTTCCAACGTCGCCTGGATGCGCTGGGGGACCTGATCCCATGTCCGCTTCAGGCGAGCAATGGGCGCCGTGCCCAACGCCGAGATGATTGAGGTCAGGGTGGAGAAGTTGTTCAGGACTCGGCATTTCTGTTGCGTGATCAGCCACTTCTTCACCAACACAAAAAACCAGAAAAAAAAAGGGAGAGGTGCTTACATCAGCGACCGCCACAAAGTGCTTGATGACGACGACGCGCTTCCTGACATCGGTCTGCGACAGAATCATCTCGGCCACCCAGTTGGTCATCTGGTTGGAGTGCAGAATGAGGGCCTTGACATTGGGCGCGGGCTCCGGCTCGCCGTCCCCGACCTTCTTCTGCCACGTCTTGTTGAGGCATTCTGTGGACTTGATCTTGGCGTACAGACGGGACTCGATGATGGTGAGCTGCCGGGCGAATTCGACCACGTCAATATCCAGAAACTTGAGCTTCTTCATGTTCTTGGGCATGATCGGCGGGGGCGTGTTTTGGTTGACCGTCTGGACCATGCGGCGCCCGCCAAAGTCTTTGCCGGCCAGCCGCTGGTCGAGCAGCGCCATCAGCGGGCCCGACCCGGGCGTCTCGGCCGTCTTGATTGTGTCCCTGGCAAAGTTGAACATGTCGCGAATCAAAACCTTGGTCTCGTCGCTGTTGTCCTCCATCCAAAAGTTGTCCAGCCAGCTCTTAAGAATGTTGACAACCCGGAAGCGGATCGGCCTCAGCTTCCTGTCGCGCCATGTGTCGTAGTCGGCTTGTGTCAACCCTTCAGGTGGCTGGGAGGTAAACCTCACGACGAGCATCTCAAACAGTTCCCGCGCGCTCGTAAACGACCGGTACGTGAGGAGGAACGTGTTGTTAAAGTTCGCGTCCAACTTGTCGTGCCGCGTCAGCTGCTCCACCAAGGCAACGAGGGTTCCGCCCTTGACAGCTGGGGGGTTGACTTTGAAGTCCCATGACAGATCCGTCTCGTTGTCCAGGTTCAAGAACTCGGGCTGGTCTTCGGCCGCCGGCGGTGGCACCGGTTCTGGGTCTTCTCCAAAGAACCGCTTCATCTTTGAGGGATCGCCCTTCCGGAAGTTGGCAGGGAGACCTTCGCCTTCTGTGAATGATTGTGAGCCCATCGGCAGCCCTGGCCTCGCCAATCCTCGTGACTCTGTCCGCTGATGCGGCCGTTCGTACGGCATGGTCTCGATTCTCCTAAGCTGCTCACGCTGCACGACTTCTTGGCGCATGTGCATCTCTTGTTGCTGGATCACCATGGACACCTGTTCCGAAAGCAGCTGGAGCGAGAAGCCGATGTGCGAAGAGTTGGTCTCGAGCGCCCGCGCACATTGCCGGACATATTCTAGCCTTTCCTCCAGGGCCTGACCCCTGACCTCGGACCACTCATCAGCCAACGGCCCAGCGACGGCCTGGCAGCCCAGGAGCAGGTCCGAAATGTTGTCGTAGAGGCTCTGCTTGTTGGTGCTGAAATCGGCGAGCTGCGGCGTCTGGAACGTGTTGCCAAGCAAGGACAAATCAATCGACTCTATCATGGCGATCCAGGGCTTGAACGTGTCCAAGACCTTGCCTCCGGCACCACAGATGCTGTTGCTGATCATCTCGTGCTTATAGGGAGTGACTACCTTCTCGCTCGCCACGAGGTTCTTCTCCAGCTCGCGGATGCTCGACACCAGCATCCGCTTGAGCTCGTCGAGGCGTTCCAAAAGCTTGCCATCGAGAACGGCCGTGGGTTCTACCATCCCCTCTTCGTCTTCGAGGAAGTTGGACGTGATGGGATCGCGCGGGCTCAGGCCGTTGTTTTGCCAGCTTCCGCCGGCACTGGAGCCAATGACGAAACCGGGAAACAGTCGTGGAATTTCTTCGCCGCGCTGTTGCCTCGCCACCTCAACGTAGCTGAACACGCCCAAAAGGACGCCGTCGGCTTCCTGCAGACATTTCTGGACTGATTCCGCGTTTGGCCAGTCGGCCGCCGCAATGTGTGATGAGATGACGAGCTTGGAGAACTTGGACATCATGTCCCGGAAGTGGGGGTAGAGCGCTTTGTTTGTGGAGATGATGGAGGGCTGTCCAGAGTGGTTGTCGGTCGTGCCGGAGCCGGCGGCGAGGAGAAGGCGCAGGTGGTCCGAGATATCCTCTGCGCGTGCCACATACTCTGAGCGGTTGCCGTTTTCAATGGACTGGCGATAACGATCGACCGACTTCTTCATATTCGAAACCAGTCGACTCCAGGTGAGAGGCGGGGTAGTACCGTCGTCAAAAAATGAGCGGGGAATCGTGGCGGCGGTGGGAAGGTTGAATGCAGAGCTCGTGAAGGACGTGGCCGATGCAATCACGGGCGCGTTCAGGAGGTTGCCGTTCGCAAACGTGTCACCGCGTGCCCTTGTCCCGGGAGACTGGCCATTCATCGAGTCCATCGAGGAGGCGGGCGAAACGCCGTCCTTTGCACTAGGCCGCCGAGCCTTGGACAGTGGACCCCGCGAGGCGTTCATCAAAGCCTCGCCCTCGAGCTCGGATGCCGAGTTCACATCGGATTCCTCCCCCTCCTCTTGGGTCAGCCCGCGCGCAATCAATTCAGCTGGCGGTCTCGTCCGGTCCGGCATGCTCACGTTCATGCGGTCTCGCGGGCCCGTTTCTGTTAGTGAGGAAGGAGACTCAAGCGGCAGCTCCATGCTGCTCTCGCCGGTCATGGTGTTGTAGTAAAAGAGCCTGCCGTCCGGCGTGGCTTGCGGAATCCAAAAATCAGCCCTGGACCGGTCACCCTCGGATCCCTCGAGCGGGAGGCCCTCGCCTTCATCGTGCTCAGATAAGTCGTCGTCGTCGAGCCCTTCATCGTAGACTTCTTGCTCGTCAGTTTCCTCATCCATGCGCTCCGTGTCGGCACCCTCTTCGAGCTCGGGCATCTCGTCCGGGCTCGTGATGATCTGGCAATAGTTGCTCGGGAACCAGCCTCTGACGCCGTTGATAACGCCATCCCACCATCCGCTCTCCAACCGGGTGATGACCTGGATGATGTCCCCTTCATGGAAGCTCAAGCTGGTCCGGTCGTCGGCCTCGTAGTCGTAGAGGGCGCGCACGTACATGGCGCCGGGCGGCGCCGTGCTGACGACGCCGTTCATGGCGGAGGTCGTGTCTGCCGTCGAGTATGAGAGGTAGGAAGAAGTGTCGCGGCCGGCGCTTGACGCGTCCCGCGGCGCCGTGGATTGGTTGGAACTACTGTAGTGGTGGTGGTTGTGCTGGTGCGCCGCAGAGCTCGAGTACGGAGAAGTAGTCGATGTGTTCTGACCCTGAAATGCCGACACATGGGTCTGCGTCATTAGCATGTTGAGGTCGACGTCGAAACAGGCGGCGGCGGCATGGATCGACCGGCTGTGTATTCAAGGACGGGGTGGTGGTCGTCGGTTCAGCCCTGCGAACCCCTCAATTGCGACGCCTGCTCGCGTGTTGCCGGCGGCACGATGCGCGGTGGGCTGAGCTTTGCTCGAAGCGGCGACGGTCGGTGCGGGCAATTTCGCGATTGCGGTCGACGGCCACTCAGTCGACGGGCGTTGGGCAACAACGAGTGATGGCGGCGGTTGTCGTTCCTGTGCGGGCGCTAGACAACCTTGCAAGGGGACAAAAAGAGCCGCGATGGGCGCTCTGACTGGTCCGATGGAGGTGATGGTCTGCGCGTCAGGAGGTCGAGAGAGGGGGGGGAACTGTGCAATTCGCCCGATTTCTGGTCCGAAAGGCGGGCCGCTGGAAGGATCCGCCTGGCGACTCCGTGGTCCCGTCCCGGTCTGTTCTTGCTGGCCTCTCCACAGACTCGCTCCCCGCGCGAATCAGAGGCTGCAATGCCTGGCGAGCCTGGATGCGTCAACAGAATTCACCCTCTCGGTGTTGGCGATGACGGGCCAGGAGTCGGGCGAGGTCCAAGGGCCAGGTTGATAAAAGAGCGAACCTGAGTCGTCTGGGAACTCGGCAGAGGGTCTGTTCGTTGGCCACAACTTTCCATTGAGCGGGGTGGACAGGGTAGGGTACAGTACCGCATAAGTCTTCCGGAGGGGGAGGGCGGGGCCCTCGAGTCTTCCCTTCGTGCTGCAAAGCAAATAAATGGATGGAACGTCTGATCTCTCTGCGCTACCCGCAGGGCCACAATGTTCGATTGTCGGAAGCACAAGCTTCTAGAAGACTGAGTCAAGCATTGTGTGTGTATTCTGTCCACCGCATGCATACAAAGTATACCCTCTCTTTGAGCGTGAACCCCCTGGACTGCCCCCAACGACAGCGACACCAGCTACCATCGAGCGCCTTCCCGCGTTGCACTGACTTGCACTGACTGTGTAACCGTCGTTGGCCCAGATGCCTTGTGCGGTCCTGGGCTTGATTGCGACTTTGCCAGGGATCGCTGATGGAGCCACGAGTCTTGGCACCCCTCCTCCTTCCTTGTCTGGGGTTAGCCTCTTTTCCGCGCAGCCAAGGGGCATGGTATCGTGCTGTATTGTACTGATACACTCTGACGCCGTACCGTATCTCCCCCGTGTGTACTGTACCGTAAGTAACAGGCGCTCATGTTAAGGGGATCTCGGGCCACGCCTCGCCTGTCTCCTGTGCAACTCCAACTCAGCTCTCTGCCAAGATCGTGAACTACACAACAACCGCGACTCGACGAAGATCAAGGGACTCCAAAAATGAGACAATAAGCAGAGCAAGCCTCGTTTTCTTCAGGCTGGCAACCCATCATTGTTAGCGTGCTGAGGTGTGCGCGCGCAGTCGACGATAGTGCTGCTGTCACGAGGTGTGCCTGGCGGTCCTGTTTCTCCAGGATCCCCAGTTGAGATGCCCTCATTCCCCGTCCTATGCCCCGCGTCGGCTCCAGTGATCTGCCATGCCTGGAATCGATTCATTCAGGCAAAGATGATTGATCATCTTGAATTCGCGCGTTGCTCGAGCTAGGCTGGAACAAGAGCCATCAGGGTGCGGATTACAATGACGACGAGGCCATGCACCATGTCACCACATATCAGGTTCTATCAGGGCCGTTTCTTGCCATGTCTTGCCATAGTGGGGAGTTGAGTGCGACCAAGAAACCCGTCTACAATGTATGTGCCAAGTGGGACAGACGGCGTCACAGAAGCGGGTAGGTAGTTTTGTATGCCCTCTCACTCAGTCCTCGAGATGCAGTCATGACATGAGGGAGCCCCCAACTTGTTCACCCTGACTCGTGTTTCGTGAGACATCCATCCCGGATTTCGTCCTCGTCATTCCCACGGCAGTGATCTCTGGATATCACGTTCCCCTCTGAGTGGACAGCATCATCTCAGCGAGATAACGCCTCACACCTGCCATTCTCGGCGACTGAGAGTCATGGGCGCCAAGGATGTGGTCTGTTTGACACTGCGCGGTCGAGGATGTCAAGACCTCGTGGCTTCATCGCATCATCGCATCAATTCACGTGCTTGCTGGGAACACCAGGCACGGAATTGGGGCCTTGATCCATGGGATTGTAGGCTGCTGACCGCAAAGGCTGAAAATGGTCGCCGCAGTATTCCACTTGCCCCCAACTCTGTTTCCGTGGGGTATCCGTGGGAGGCCACACTCACCATTATCTCATCGAGGCTGAAGATACACCAGTATTCCCGCCACCACGTGGGCATTGAGGAGGGATCCTCCTGGCTCTTTGCATCTTGAACAACCACCACAGGTATTGCCGGGATCCTGACGCCCGAACAGAAATAGGCAAGAGATCAGTCTGCTGCGTGCGCCGTGGGCGGGCATTCTCCGAGCAAACGAAGCCTCTTTGGCCTGATTGACCACTTGCACTGCATTAGCAATTCGGTTATTGCCTGGAGCTCCATGGCAGGTCTGTCATCCGACATCAACACACCGGCAGGGCCCCGTCCCACGCCGGGATGGCGTCAACCCCCGTGCCCAACGGGTCTCGTGACCGGCGTCTGCGCCCATCGGGCTTGAAGACGGGCTCTCCGCCGCCGATGACTCGTGAAGCCGCCGTGGGACCGCATGGCACGACGCCGTGGTACGTACAACCACCAGCTGAGTAACACGTGTACCCCTGACAAGAGGCTAGGTCGTTTTCAAGCCCCCGGCCGGGACGGCGGTGTCGGGTCCCAGCCGGGAGGGACGAACGACAGAGCCTGGAGGGCACCACCGCCGTTTGGGAGAAAATGGCCCGGACCGCCTGCATCAACCCGACCCTTGGCAGTTGACCAGTTCGAGAGGCAACCCCTTCCGTTCGCTCGTTTTGGCCCTAAAGGTGCGGTGAAGAGTTTGACCCCCGCGATGGCTGGCGCTTGTTTCTTTTCCCCCTGAGCGTGCGCGCTTGATAGGTCAGAAACTGGACCGCAATTGGTTTGCGAGGCGTGCGAGAGCCTGCTGGGCTGGGCTCTCAGACGCAGCTCTTTGCCAAAGGCCCAGTCTCAAAGATGAGATGAGACACTCTCACATCTCATGCGAGACGGGCTCTGAGCATGAAGGATGAACAGGGTTAGCGAGAAAAGTCGAAGGGGCCAATTTCCGGACCCTCGGCCTCGGGCCATGTGCTGAGGCCCGGCTGTGACCCGGATGGAGACAAGCCCTGGAGGGCCCACCTCATGCGAAACAGCGGGAGATGACATTTGAAGGAGGAGCAAACGGGCGCCATCGCCTTCGCCTTCGCCATTGCCATCGGCGTTGTGTCTGCGCGGGAGACGAGGAGGGCGCCCGCGTCTGGCGTGCAAGCTCGGAAGAGATGGAGCGACGCACTGTGGTTCCAGCGCTCCCAGAAGCAAGCTGCAGGAACCGTCACTATCGTTTTGGCGGACTGACGATCAACGATGGTCTGGGGTGATGAAGGTCGATGGCACCCCAATGGTCGCTAGCGGCCGAGGGCGCCGAGGTACAGGGGTGTGTCGCGCCGTTGCCTCCTTCGAGAAAACTTCTCCCCGCCTGTCGAATTCCGCGACCCCGGCCGCCATTTTGCCCGAGAATGTCGTCAAAGTTTTTGTGCGTTTGCTGTGGTTGTGCCCCGATGAGGCCTGCTTCTGGCTGAGGTGGGATCAACCGACAAGCCTCCCTGCCCTGAACGAGTGGTCAGCATTCCATATTTGTGGTCCGGCGTCTGCAACTGCAGGGGGCTGGTGGCTCAAGGAGCGGCATCCGCCCTTCCGGATTTTTATCAGCTCCCAGGATTTGCTTATTGGCACCCGAAAAATCATCGTGTCTCAGCAGAAGAAAAATGCGCCGTTGCCAGAGGCTGAATGGAGGGGCAAACGCTCCCTGGTCCCCCGTCCTCCCTCAGCTCAGCCCAGGAACAGGGACTGGAGCCCGCGCTGGGGATGAACTCTTGTGTCACTTGGATCCGTCAAAGATGCCGTCGGCAAGACCTATCAAATGGTGCCGTCATCAGCCGTCTTGATCGCGAGAACGGGACGCTCCACATCGCGTGCTGCACACCGCAGAGGGGAACGCGCACCGACTGGCTGCGGGCCGACCGTTCTCTGCGGCCACTCGGCCAAGCCAAGCGTTGACACAGGAAAGGCAGCCCCATCTCCAAATG
>Ga0247824_10001496_pt1 | contig 12774 bp, 14 predicted proteins | sample 13C_PalmiticAcid_FD_194412 | JGI IMG/M metagenome (GOLD analysis project Ga0247824, IMG submission 194412) | Soil microbial communities from agricultural site in Penn Yan, New York, United States - 13C_PalmiticAcid_Day48 | ecosystem: Environmental > Terrestrial > Soil > Agricultural land...
GTCCACACGTTCCTGGCAACGATTTTTGAGGCGATTGCAACATACTGCAAAGTCGTCGCTGCATTTGGGTGAACTTGTACCCCTGCTAGGATGTTGTTATCGGTAGGGGTGCGTCCGTTCCATTGCCCACGTTCAAAAGGTTCAAGCCAAACTCTGAGCGTCTTGGGTACGTCGTCCTGGTCCAGTTTCATCCGCCACTCTTGTTCACCAGGTCCTTTTCGCCAGTCTATCCGTGCCATATCGATGTGGAGAGAATCCAAATTGCACACCGTCGACACGTCGAACATCCGAAGCGCAATCGGGCTGGAGATGTTTTTCAATTTCTTGATGCCATTTCCAATCGAGCATGAGGCCACGTCCACTGCCATGTCGTAAAGCTTCAATCGTTGAGCCAAGTCCAGTTCGTCTTTGATGATCTTTGTATTCATTTCATGAATCAAGCATCGGTAGTTGACGATCGCACGGTCATATTTGTCGGCCACGATGGTAGAAGGTCGATGGTTGAGGCGCTTCATGAAAGCATGGAGAGCGCCGTCGCCTGGTTTCTCCAAGAGCTCCAAGACTGGACTACTGAGAGAAAAGGGTCGGAAATGGATGGTCGAGTTGTGCGCGAGGAGGAGCTGTGCTTCCCGGTCGAGAATGTTCATGTACTCGTTCGTGGCCATTTTTCTAAACCATTTGATCCGTCGTGGGCATCGTGTCGAACGCATGGAGGACAAAATGTTTCTGTACGCTCGCGCCGAGTCGATCAGTAATTTCAAGTGACACTTCAAGTCGATGCGTTCCTGAGCAGCCTCCAACGTGAGGCAATCCAATGTGTTTCGCCATTTTTCCATTTGAACGTGACGAAAGTGGAAGACCTTCAGATCGCGGTGATGAAACGGCTCGAGAGCGCGTTTAGGCAAAGTGTTTGCTGAGGAGGTGAATCCCGTCCTTGGAGCTGGTAAGGGACATCCAAGTGCATCGGGTGCATCCATAGGAAAGGGGTCATCCAAATCTGGACGCGGAATCAGTTCTTCATCTTCATTATGACCCATTACACCTTGATGCGGATTGTAATCCAACGTGTGGAACCGCTCCAAATCCGCCATGTCGTTCCAATCAATAGTAGCCATGATCGTTGGTTGACGGGCTATGGACCAAGACAAAAAAGAAAGGCCGGTTGTGCAAAAAGTGTTCGTTGCTGAGATTCGAGTTGCAGCTGCAAGGAGGTGTGAGCTCAAGGAGATGTAGCAATCGGTGCTAGGCGAGGCAACGCGTTACTGAAGAGGTGAGCGTGAGAAATCGACAGTGCGTATGTGGGTGGGTGGTTGTTGATAGATTGTCAAGGAATTGTCCCTGTGGCGCGAAAGTGTGCCTATTTATTAAATCCACCAGACAAAAGACCAGATTTTGTCGACCTGGTTCCCGTTCAATGGATCAGACATCCTTCAAAGATATGTTTCCGAACGAATGTCGTTCATGTTCCAAAGGGCCCAGCGAGGCTCGATTGCACAAAGGCGACAACATCCAGATCAAGGGATGAGAGAGAGAGAGGGACGGAGGAATGTGGTGTGGTAGTTGTATTCAATGTCGACAAGAACGCAGATGACTAAAGAGTGCGACTAAAAGAACTGGTGTGGGATATGAGTGTATTCACGCTTTGAACACACAGCCACCTGTGGATGCTCTGACCTGTTACGTTCACCGCTTTCAACTAGTTGCAGCAGTATCGCTGGATCAAGAGCGCAAGTCCTTGAGTGAGCAATGGCTTGGTCATGTACTCGTCCATACCAGCTCTGATACATTTCTAAGTATTGCCCAAAGAGAACGAGGCCATGAATGGTTAGCATCCACAATGTTGTAAAGGTCAAATATGATACTTCTCCATCATGACGCCAGGATACTTTAACGGAGAATTGCATGTTACCTCTTTGGTCGCGAGCTGGATATCTGCGCTCAATCCTACAATTGGAATCCGAGTGTAGGGCTGATCCTCTTTGGTATTCGCGCCACTAGCTGGGTCACCCTGCTTTTCTCGCTCCTGCTCTGCCGCAAATCCGGCCTCAAGAGCCCTGATCTTTTTCGTGGCTGCCAGTCCGTCCATGATGGGCATGTGCTAAATTGACAATTTAAAGGTGCCCTATGTCAATAAACCTGGGTGGACACCACAGCCGGGAACCACACAGTTCTCAAAATGAAAGAGTCTAATAAAGTTGTATCTTTCTTCCCCTCCAACTTACATGGTCAAAGATGGCAATGGTATAGTGACCTCGTTCGACAGAGAGCCACTGGTTCACAGCTTCCTGACCGTTGGTGGTAATCATGACATGCATCCCAAGCTTGGACAATTGCCTATGGGTGCGACAATTTTGAAAATTAGTACAAGATACCACAGTAAACATTCAAGGATCAAGGGACAGGTGTGGATCATGTTTTCGGGAGGGTGGTAACCACAACGTGGATGCATCACGTAACGGTAATGCCACAAGAGATCCAATGATCCTTTGTGGGGGAACGCAAACAGACTTACTTTTCCAGGATCATTTGAGAGACAGGGTCGTCCTCGGCAACAAGGACGTTTTTGCCTTTGCACTTGGTTCGCTCGTCCGGTGTCAGCAAAAGTGTCAATGCATCGTTGTTCCTGGCTCGTTTTGGAATGTCGCTGCTGGTTAAGCGGGTGCGTTGTGACTTTGAGGATGATGCTGAGCGTGACGCCTTCGTCCTGGCGGCTTTACGAGCTCTTTGGTCCTTGTCCGACCCTTCGCCACTTGTACTGTCATACTCATCACCTTCACTACCTCCTGGTCCCTTTGAGCGGCTACGTTTCAACTTGTTACGGTGCGGAGACGCAGATCTGGCGGGTGACTCTGAGACGGACAGTCGTTGCCTTTCCGAGTCTGTACGAGAGGACGGAGATCTCTCACGTTCGAGTGAGCCTGCGCCCCGGTCACCGTCACTTTCATCCGATATTTCGATCAGTCGTTCTTGTCCAAAGGACTCACTCTCTTCGCTTAACTGTTGCTCCAGATGCATCAATGCATTATACATGATCTGCAATAGCTTGAACCGGCGCACAGGTTTGATCATTCGACACACATGGAAGGATGGCTTTGGCGTGATATTTGGCGTCGAGCTCTGGATGGATTCTTCGGTTTGTTTGGCTGGGCAGTCTGTCCCTGAGGGTCCATGAATCCTTCGTCTCTTGTTTGCCTCGGACTTTTTGGACTGTTTCTTTCGATTGAACAGTTCCGAAGGCTTTGTGGATTTCGAAGACTCCAGCCTCTTATCCGCAGATTTGGTCCTGATCTTGGACATGTACGAAGCGCTGCGAACTTGTCCAAGGGCTCTTTCGGCGAAATCTAACTCTGACGATCGTCGAATCCGTCCTCGTCCTCCGACATCCACCTGTTCTGATTCCGACTCTTCCGATTCATAATCCGTACGCTTCTGTGCGGGTGGCAAGATCCATCGAAGTGTCTCGGTTGTGGGGGCAAGTAATAGGACAAAAGCCACAGAGGGTGAGGGGTAGATGCAGTCGAGCTCTTCAGAGTCAAGAACATGATCAACAAGTATGAAATCAAACTCTGGGATCGCTCCTAGCTCTGTACGCTCACATTTGGTGCCGCAGTTAGAGGCAGTAGCAGGTTGCTCGGTTTGAGTGACATCCTCCTGGGTGTGATCCGATGCCTTGGACGCAGAAATGTCCTTGACAACTTTTGAACAGCAACCTAGCGAGTCCCCGAGGATCCCGATAGCTCCTGCCTCTACTGCGGAAACCACACTGTCAAACTCTTTGCAGTCGGCAACCGGCACAGCGTTCATGATTTGCTGTCGGAGCAGTTTGTTTGGCGATAAGATGAGAACTTTCTTGGACCGAAGTGCATCCCATCGCGCGGTCATGACTCCCTCGCACTCACGAATCCTTGAACTCTCTGCTGGGTTCTGCTCTTCAACGCTTTCATTCATGGTCTTGACCCTGGCTGAGAATGTAAATGTCGATCCTTTGTCTTTTTCCGACTGAACAACGATCTTGCCATTCATATGAGCAATCAACTGGGCACAGATCGAAAGTCCCAGGCCAGTTCCTCCATACTTTCGCGTGGTGCCATTGTCGGTTTGTTGGAATGATACAAAGAGCATCTTTTGCTCTTCTGGGGTCATTCCAATGCCCTGGTCCGTCACGGAGCAATACAAGACGACTTCGTCCTCTGCATTGGACTCCATCTCCATTTCCACCCTTTCCTTTAGACTCTCCAAGGTGGTTTTGCCAAGCCGATTCAATGTAAGGAAATCCTTTGTCGATATTTGTGAAGACTTTTTGGACTTGACACCCTCATGCTTTGGAAGTTCATGCTTTGGAAGTTCATGCCAGTACTTGATGACAACATTTCCAGACGTCGAGAATTTGATTGCATTGCCGATCAGATTCATGAGGATTTGTTTCATACGGTCTGGATCGCCAATGAGTTGAACGGGAAGGGTATCATCCACAAGAATAATGAGCTCCAACCCTTTTCTGGATGCCAGTGGGACAAGCAAGTCGCAGACATCTATCCAATGAGAACGGAAATAAGAAGATACACGGATATTAGATCTGGGCAAATGTGTTGTAGACGTCAAAAGGGTGATGCGAAGAGCACTGGTCTTATAAAGAGCCATACCTCCTAGGATCTCTTCAAAGCATAGCGGGATGTACTCCAATGTGACCTTGTCAGCTTCAAGTTTGCTGAAATTGAGCAGATCATCCACGATTCGGATCAGCATCTCACACGACGCCTTGGCCATATCCACAAACTCGAATTGCTCGTGAGAGAGTCCGCTAGAGTCGCTGAGCAACGAGAGCATGCCAAGAATACCAGAGAATGGCCTATCAAGCAACAAAGATCGAGGTGCAACATTAGTGGGATCAAAAAGTGAGGACAGAGTCTTGATGGAGCGATTCAAAGCGCGACTGGGAAGAGATGCAACTTACGTGCGAAGCTCGTGGCTCATGTTGGCCAAAAAGTTGGACTTGAGTTGCACTGCCTTCCGCTGGTCATCAATGTCAATCGTAACAGTGACCCATTGCAAAACTTTGTTCATTTCGGTAGTTGACATGATAGGCAGCATGCGGGTGATTCCCCAGCGGAAGGTACCATCCTTCAGTGCGTACCGACACTCCCTAAAAAAAGATGGGTGACCATAATTCATCAGCAATCGTCCAACATGGGCTTTCCTCAGCGTCCATTTCAAAACCGCAAAACATGAAATGTTACCATTGGCAAGGGGCACCTGCTCGCACACGCTCTGTCCACGCTATTCCATGTGCTATCAACTCATCTGGGTCAATAAGAATCGTCCATCTAGATTCCATGATTTCGTTGATGGTGAATCCTGTCATATCTTTCCATGTAGAGTTGATATACAAACACTGTTCCGCTGCAGCATCCCAGAGCGCTATCCCGCAAGGCATATTCTCCAATAGGCCATTCAACTTTCCTTCAGATTGAAGGACGGATTGATATAGCAGCGCATTCGTGATCGAGATTCCGAGTTGCTGAACCAACAAGTTCATCACCAACTGCCGTTTGTTTGCAAAAGCTCTCTCTGGAAAATCCTCCATGTACAGAACACCCACAAGAGCTTTCTTGTGCAGGATGGGTGCGCAAAGGACTGTCTTGAGATCAACGTGTTGCTTGAGGTAATCATCCGCACAGAAGCGAGGATCATCCTTTGCGTTCGTAAGAAGGCATGGCATGGATGTCCTGACCACGTAATTGATCACTCCGTGGAACAGAGAGGTGCACTTGCCCACCTCCATGGGTGGATTCAAGGATTCACAACGACCCATGTCTCCCAGCGAGGCGGCCAAGACGAGCTCTTGATTCATGTACATGATGACACAGCACTGTTTGGCGCCTACGGATTGGTTCAGAACTCCCAAAGACTTGACGAGCAACCGCTCTAGATCAATCTCGCTTGCGATCACCTGCATCGCCTCAATGACGGATGAAAAATCAAGTACATCCAGATCAGCATTTTCTATCTCTGGTGTCCTTGGAGAGTTGAGCCACGAGCTTTGAATTTGCAAGGGTGCTGAAACGGCCGAGGATGAGCTTGAGGTCACTGAGCCACTTCCACTTCGGAAGGAAGATGCCAAGTTTGATTCCGCCATTGCTGTCGCTGCTGCCAATACTGCGTCGTTTACAAAGGTCGCATTCGGAGGACTGCCATTTATCCATGGCGAAGAATTGTTCGTGCTTGCCTGTGTTGTTGATGCTGCTCCTGAATAGCTGTTGGAAGAGGAAGAAGCCAACGGACAAGCCGCCGGATACGAATGCGAATCATTGGGTCTGGAAAACAAGTTGTTTTTGATGATCAACGGGTCGGCCTCGGGTAGCGAGCGGAAGAGTTCTGGATATTTACGGTGGAACCATTGGACCTTGCCCCTGGCGCCCCAGTTCTGATAAATTTTGCATGAGCTCGCCATCAGGCATCTCGCACTCGTCACCAGTCCATGTCGCAAGTAACATTTGGCTGCTAGCTCGTACGAGAAGCACTTGTGCAATGGAAAGTCACCGTCGACAGCATACTTGATTGCTTTTTCGTAGAGCGACAGCACATCCTTCATCTCCACTGGACGTTTGACCTCGACTCCTGGTACCTCGTCGGGCGTCAATCCTTGGTCAGCAATCTCCGCCTCAAGTAGATAGTACATCGATGCATGGTTTGTTGCATATTTCTTGGCTCGAAGTTCCATGTGGCTGCGAACTCGGAACAGCCTGCTCTTATACTTGCTCCTGATAGTAGGATCGATCTCTGTTCGCAACAGGCTCGCCAGCGAGAGTCCAACAACGGTGAAGACAGAGTGTGCAATCCAGGATCCTTCAAAGTTCATGATAGATTTGGAGTCATCATGCCACGAGTCGGTCACTTCTTGAACAAAGGCATAGTGCTCAAAAATGAACGCTGCCGTGACTTTGAGCATCTGGTATGTGCTGTTGTTGTGCACGACAGCCATCTTTTTCTCTGCTCTACCATGGTGCTTGGCCTCTGCATATTCGACATCATCAAAGATCGTCTCTGGGTTGCCCACCAAGGTTCGACCTTTGAGACACTTGATTATTTGCAGTACTCCTTGCATGACCTCGATGCCGTGGGACTTGGGGCTGATTTCGATGTGCTTTGCCAAAAGATCCATAGTGGTTGTCATGAGATCGCTCAGATGAATTCTTGCAACAAGAAGCTTCATCACTGAAATATGAATCATGACGGCAGTGTGAAAGAATCGATCGCAAGCAATGTCGACTGTTGTCAGAGACTCTTCCAATGCTGGAATCGAGTTTGCAACGTGTTCGCCCCAATGCTGGACTGTCATGTTGAAGAGGAATCTGACTTGGTTGTTGCCTTTGGATATTTTGCATGCCAATCTAACGGGGACAACGGGAGGGAGAGCGATAAATACCAGTCAATTTCTTGTCGGCGTGTCCAATAACATTGAACAAGCGTCTTTGTCAACTGCACACTGTTTAAATACGTACTTGCCCAACTCGTAGACGTTATCGAGGCACTCGTACCAAGTAGAATACATGAGTGCAAAGGATGCTAGGGCGCGTCCAGAGTCCTTGGTTATCCCGTACTTGCAAGTTAGCCTCAACGAATTGATGAGTCCACTGGACATGAAAGGAACATTGCAGTAGTAGAGACTCGAGCTAACAGTGATCAAAATAAAAAACGAACAAGAATGAGTTTGGAATATCTCATGACATGTAAAGAATCAAGGAAAGGCGATAGGGCTCCCTAGATAGAGCGTACCTGGCAATTTTAAGCACCTCCATCATCATAGCGACCTTGGGATCAGTGCATGTTTTGGGTGGGTTTGCTTGGAGCTCATGCATGTGATCCATGAGCAGTGCGTTGGTCTCATGAAAGCTGTCTCGCAGCTCATCCTCTGAAGGATTAAAGCAGGTGTCCATCGGCATCCCGAGTTCCTGCAGACATTTGATGGTGATCGCTGTTGCCTGCTCAGGTCGCGTGTAAGCCCACACTGACATCTCGATCTGATGTTCATAGACACGAGCACGATCGATAGGATCCGTGACTTTGGAAAGGATAATCTCACAAATCTTCATTGCCTGATCAAAGTTGTTGCGCCATCGCTCCGCCTCAATGCACTGTAGGTGGAGCTTGAGGGTTTCTCGTTGCAGTGGAAGGTGCTCCGACAGCAGGTTCTGCATCCCATATCTCACTCCAGCAGGTGATTGAAAAACGTCTGAATCGTCCATGAAGATATCGCTATCTTGTACTCTTATCTCAGGCTGCAAGTCCCAGCAGCTCCTTGGAAGCAAGATCATGGCCGCGTTCCAGTATTTGCGAGCTGCCTCCTGCGCACCACTCTTTTGAGACTTTTCACCTGCTGAGGACAGAAGCTGTCGTAGACGCCGTGTGTCCAGCCCCAAGGCTTTGGTGGCTTCTTCGTCTGTCAATGGCGTACCGTCAGTAGCCAGGGAGCCTGAATCCTGTGGGTCGGATGCCTGCGTTCCTGACGCCAATTTCCTTTTGATCAAGTTGAGGCATTGAGGAACGTGATTCAACACTCGAGATTGTTGACCTTGGGTGTTGAACAAGATCTTGATCATCTCAAAGTGCAGCTTTTCCATCTCTTCTGGCGTTTCTAGCAGGTTGGCGGCCACTTTGCGCATGATGCCGTGTTGGAATCTTAACTGATCTGCGACAGAAGTGTACACCAAGATACCTTCTTTGATGGCCGATTGTATTCCTGCCATAGCGTTGCAGCCTTTGTTATCGCCAGCGTAAGGATCACTCTCTACTTGCATCTCTGCTGATTCTCCGGCTCGAAGGCATCCACCTCCCGTCCAGGAATAGGCCGCCGACACCAATAACTGAAGGTCCTGGATATCGAATGATGACTGTCCGCAGATGGATGCACAAACGAGCGCCCTCTTGGTGCTGCAGTCCAACGAGCGGAACCTGTTCTGTAAAAACTCGTACTCTTCTCCAGTCAACTTTCTGACGATCTCCGCAAGCGTTTCCCGGCAGGATTTCCACTCCCATTCTCTGGCTACGCAGTTGAAGTAGATGGTTTGATTCCTGAAAAGCTCCAGGACGAGCTGCCGGATCGTTAGCCATGCCTTTCCATAGAGCACTGTTGCCAAGGAACTGACATCGGCCTTGTCGCGATGTAGTAACGCTGCTAAGAAATCCTGTATCGTATCCATGGTGGGATGTTGCAGTCTAATGTAGCGTACGCCTCCACCTCCACGAACAACGAATGAGATTCCTGTACCGCGAAAGACACTGCTCTTGGACCGAGGTCGAGTGGACGAACTACTTTTTGAGGACAAGCCATCCATGACAGTGTCATGATGCACGGCTCCCAAGGCACCATATCCTGTCGGAGGCTGACCAGCAGCGATGTTTCCTCCGCCCAAGATATGTTTGACCTTCAATAGACAGTCTGGAGTGTCCCGATGGGTGATGATAAACACGATGGGTAGTCGTCTGTTCACATTGACGAGTGTGGCGAGCAAGTCGATCGAGTTTTCATCCGCAAACTGAAGGTCGTCGATAAGCCAGGTCATGAAAAAGTGGGTGGAGATGACGCGGATCAATTTCAGGATCAGTGCATGAAACCGAGCGACCGAGTGAGTGAGAGGAACGTCTTTGCTCTCTGACATTTCTGCTCCACTGAAAAAGTACTTTAGCTCTGGGACGAGATCGCAAAGAATCCCAATGCCTGAACAGGGCTCGAATGCAGTTCGTGGTTCGAATGTAGTTCGGGGTTCGAACGCCGTGCGGATAGCCACTACCAAGGACGCCAAGGCATCCGTGTCCTGAGCTAATAGCTGTTGAAGTACGCTCTGAACACAAGCCAGAATGGCTGAATAAGGCGTCCTGTTTTCGGCCTCGAATGTGCCTCCTGCAAACAAACCAGAGTTCCTTGCCACCGTCGCCATCCCTCGTATGAGTACAGTCCTAAGGAGATGAGTTTTGCTGGGTCAGAACTGGATTGAAAGTTGTGCAAGAGACAAATGACCAGAAACAGGATAGGGGTAAACAATGACATACTTGCCGACGCCAGACGGACCACTGACGAAAAGTACGCGAACTATAGGATCTGTTTTCTCAGGACCACGATGAGTTGATCTCATCCCATCGAACGGCCTTGGTGTCTTGAGCAAGGTTTTTGACGACAAGGGGATTTTGGAGGAGACTTGGTTCTTTAGGGAGACGATATCATCTTCAAAGACGTAGTGGTCGGCATTGTTCGCTGCTGCCATTCTGGTGCCTGCAACATCGTCATCATCGTCGTCATCGATGACTTCGCCGACCAATGATTGCTGATATGCATTGGCTGCTTGTGCGATCGCTGCTGAGATCATCTGTTGTTCGGCTTGCCGACCAAAGATTGTGTTGGGTAGGACAAACTGGTACGAGATATCGTGCTGCCCAAGTTCGAATGAGTCGACCTGATGGGGGTTTTTAAAGAAGACAAACGATAACATGAGCGTCCTGTCACCAGCGGTGCTTTTTTTTTTTTTTTTTTTTCCCTCTATCAACGATCAACGACCAAAGACGTGGCAGTAACGTACCCATCCTGTCTTATGTAGAGCATTCAGGCATCGCAGAATATCCTGTTTGAATCCGAATGCGTTCTGGTATCTCTGGCTTGGTTGCTATGAAATAACGGGTTGTCATATGAACGCATTAAACCGCCGGTCTCGACACGCAATGCATCTGTCCATGTGCTCGAGGAAAAAGGCACACTACCTTTTGTGTCATCTTGCGCAGAATGTCGTCCACAACAGGAGGCATTTCAGGGCGAAAGTTCCTCACAGAAGGGAGATCCTTGGTCAAAACCCCTAAGTCACCATCGGTGTCCGTGGACCCGAATGTGAGTGAAATGATCCAACAGGATGATGCGGATTGAAAGGGCAAAAAGATATTCATGGGGCTAACCTTGCAGGATCTGAACACTGTCGTTGCCGGTATATGGGTATTGCATAGTTAGCAGGGAAAACAAGGTCACTCCAAGGCCATAGATATCGGTCCTGTGATCCATCCAGGTCTCTGCTCGGCCAGTTTGTTCTGGAGCCAGGAATTGGAGATGATACTCAAGGTAGCCCGGGATCTGCCATTCCACAATATTGTTTGGTGCCCTTGCACGCTCATGACTCAAAATCTTGGAGTGGGTGAAATCAAAGAGTCGGATTTTCGTGTCATTCACATCCATGTTTTCGAGCAGTGTATAGAGAATATGAGGTCCTTTGGGTGACTCGGTCTCGCCATTGTCGGAGCTAGGTGAAGCCTTTTCATCCAGATGACTCGAGGCACTAGGACTCGTATCGGATTTGGCTGGCATCCAATGCAATGCCAAAGGGCTGATCGCCAAATGTGCCAAATGGGATTGTAGCAGTGCTTCTAGGACACAAGCTGCTTTCAGAGCAAAGATCAAAAACGTGCGGAGGTCTGGGAATGGCGAGCCGAGCTTCTCTTTTGCTTGAGTCTCTGGATCGTTTGATCCGTCTGTATCCTCCAGTCCCAGGAACTGATGATGAGTATGTGAAAGAAGATTGGGTCCCAGTCTCTCGAGGATAAGGATCGACATGTCATCTTCCAGATCGACGAAATCTTCAACAATTCTGTTGAAATACTTTTCGGTCTCCACGCCTCCTGTCTCGTACACGGGTGTCTTGACGCCTGGTTTTGGATGACAATGCTGGTCCTGTGCTCCATGGGTGGTGGTGGAAGAGTCTTCCACGGTGCTTGTGTTGTTGTCTGCGTCCTGTTCGGATGATGGAAAGTCATTCGGTATATATCGAGCGTTGGCGATCTTTAGTCTCTTGAGGATACGGTACTCGTGCTGCAACAGGACGCGAGATTGGTGGAGCTTTCCGGTCACGGGGTGTCTGTCCGTGAGCCTCCGGCCCATCATGAGGCCCATGTTCCCGGCCTGGGAGCCTCCGGTGAAATCATAGCCTGGTACCTTGGGTGGTACAAACGCGTGGCTGTTTCTGTAGGAGGGTGCTCTGTAAGGATTGTGATAAAAGGATTCGTCCTTGATTTGTGGATGGCGGTTTAGACGAAAAGAGCCTAGTGGTGGGCGCAGAGATGAATAGGGCCCAGGCATTCTCGGGTGATGGGAGGCAGTGGCATAGTCGGCATGGGATCTCCCGGCCAGTGTAGCGGGGCTCACGACGGTTCCAAAGGCGAGGGTGGACTGCAAGGTGGAGGCGTAGAGGGAGTGCGGGGTATGGGACCTGACGGGGATGGAGATGGGAGGGGAGACCATGGGGACGGAAGGGGAGGGATATCCCTTTGAGGCGGGGCCGGAGGAGACGGCGAGGGTGGTGGAGGAGAGGAAGCTGGAGGTGGCAGCGGTGGTGATGGAAGAAGGTTGCGGGTAAGGTTTGTAGAACCACTGGGCCTCGTTGGTGGCGCTCGGGCCATCGGTGGCTACGGCGAGGGTGACCTGAGGGATTCCTGGGTCGGTGGAAGCGTGTATCTCTGCGAAAGCAGGAGGGGGCGGTGCAGCTGTGGGATCATGGTCGGTATGTGGAGGAGCAGAGTCGAGTTGAGTGGCCATGGATGAATGAGATCACCTTGATGGAGGGAATGAATGAGAGAGTGAGAGAGTGAGAGTGTGCGAGAGCGTGTGTGAGAGAGTGGAGAGACTGGAAGATTGGCGCGAGTTTGAGAAGAAGAGGGGGAAGAAGGGAGGCAGAAATGTGGAGAGAGGAGAGAGGGGGAAAAACAAGGGACTGTAGACAGTCAGTCGAGTGTGAGTGTGAG
>Ga0247824_10001497_pt1 | contig 12771 bp, 17 predicted proteins | sample 13C_PalmiticAcid_FD_194412 | JGI IMG/M metagenome (GOLD analysis project Ga0247824, IMG submission 194412) | Soil microbial communities from agricultural site in Penn Yan, New York, United States - 13C_PalmiticAcid_Day48 | ecosystem: Environmental > Terrestrial > Soil > Agricultural land...
GTATCGCATTGGAGGCATAGGGATTCGAATACGTGCTTTCTGCTGTTTGTGGGTTGGCTCTGATTTGAATACCATTGCCGGGACGGTCGTAGTTTCCAGCCGTGTGCACCGTTCCCCGAAGAGCCTTCATTAGATCCGATCTGGACTTGGACTCGGGCATCGCTGAGGATGCATCGCCTATCCTATGCTCTAAGACTGTGTGGATATGACTAGAGCTGCGATCCATACTGAAAGCATTATCATTGCCGCGGAAATTGGTGTCATGTTCCTAGGATTGCACCTCTGATTGGATCAAATAGGCTTTTAATCGTGGATTGCCTCACCGTGGAGAGCCTGTTTACAATGAGCATACACAGGCGCTGCAGACTGTCCTTAATCCTCTCGACAAGCCCAGTTTATTGCATTCATAATTAGGGGCAGCAAAGACCGAAAGATCTTCAAAGGGTATCTCGCTGAAAACGGGGGGAATAGGAGGTGGAAGGAGGAGAAAAGGATCAAGGCTGACGATTGTTCTATTGTGTCAATGGTTATCTCTGTACTTGAGGGGGACGTGAATAAAGCGGAACCTGCGGTAGGGAAACCTGAGCCGGCGGCAGTGATGATGCCTGGAAGCTTGGTGGAGGACCGAGGCTTTGTAGTGAAGTTGAGTCCTCTTCTAATTCTGCCTTGGAACCTCCCTGATCCTCTTCAATTTCCGCTTTTGCCCCTCCTTGATCTGCCAGGGTGGAGACAACATTAGGTCGAGGATGAGATGAGAGATTGATCTGCTGCTGAAACGATGGTACAAAGGCTGCGGTTGGAGACAAGTTCGTGTTGTGAACTTCATCATATGTTTTCTGTTTGGTATCGTACTCAGAGAGTGCTGCAACAGGTGAACCCGCAAGGCTTTGCTGTTGCTGCTGTTTCGTAGAGTACGCCTCATTCATCTGTTTTGTCATTCGTCGGCTGTAATAGATGAACAAGAACACTGCAACGCCAATGACAGCCAATCCTCCTAGGACACATCCAACAATGAGCCCTGTGGAGGGGGACGAAGACGATTCTGAGGGCGGTCCTGTCCTACGTGGTGGGGGGTATGTGTATATTCCAAAAGGTTCCGATACATTGATCTTCCAGGGTACTGATTCCCACTTGCCAATGTTGACTCCATCGAGGTAAACAGCCGAAAGATGTGAAGTGTTCTTTAAGTCCATCCTGTAGTTGAAGCCAAGTACTGGTGCGCCGTCGTGTCCTCCAATAACCATCCAAATCAGACTGCTTGTATCCCTGAACGTGTAAATAGGTTCAGTCAAGTTGAGTTCGCCCATAAACTTGGGAGCCGTGGGATCAGTGAAACTAACGAGCGTTAGTGCATCGGTGGGAATGCCGGCGCTATCGTACTATGTGGGAGAGATGGATGAATGTGAGTGCCTTGATCTCTTGAAGCAATACCTGGTTCAAACGGGGGGCAAACAACAACAACAACAAAGGTATAAGACGTACACGACGCAGAATCGAGTAAAAAGTATCCGAGAAGAATCCGGTGATCAAAGGGGCCTTCGTCTCATTGTAGCGCATTCCGTATCCTGTAAAATTGGCCGGTGGTGCAGGGGCAATCATTGGACTGTCGAAAGGAATAGTGAGGAGTCCGGGAATCGGGGCGGGGAACCCTTCGGTGGCATAGAGGACCAAAGTCTTTCTGAAGTAGTTCTTGCGTATGACATTAATGGTTTGTGGCTATATCAATTGAGTAGCACAAGTCGTAAGTTTCTCTCCCTGTTGACTGCATACAAGCAGCATGAATATCCATCCGTCCTTACGAGTTTCCATTGAGGTCCAGCTTGGAGCTGCATTGTTGCACTGTCCAGATAGCCAAACTGCACAGCACTTCCAATAGACCACATATATGTCAGGACGTTGTTGCCTGCAGCATCTGGGACATTAAAAGCAACTTCGTCCTGCGATTGGACATCCCAAGGATAAGGGCCGCCTGTATCAATGTTCTTCCACCCTCCAGGACCAGTGCTGGTGCTGCCAGCGTTGGTTGGATGTGCAGGGCTATATTGGATGCCACCCGTCGCTGGGGGAGAGCCTGGGGTTTTGAAGATATTCAGATCAACGTAGGTGAAGACTCCCTGGATGCCAAAGTTGATGTCTGATTAGGGAATGTTGCAACAGACAATTCTATTACAGCGCTGAGGTATTGCTCGAGAGATGGCCAACGGGTACAAACGTACCTTCTCATCGACTTTGCATATTGGACTTATTGGAGACGAGATGTTGTACACTGCGCCAGCCTGGATAGTAGATACAATGTTCCAGCGAATATCGGCGAGCGAGCTGGGGTTGTCGTTGGACTTTATCAGGACAACCCTCTGTGTCGGGTCTGCGCCCTGAGCATAGTTGGATTCTACTGAGATACCGTAAATCGAGCGTTCATTACTCGTGATGCAATTGGGACTCAGGATACCCATCCTGAGAGAGAGAAGAAGAAGGAAGGAATAGTGAGAGGGAGAAACGATGGGTCCAGGGTGTCGAATGAGATGAGCAAGAGGGCGAGGATGCCGAGGGCGAGTTGTTTGTTTGCCCAAACTGTCCTGTCCCAGGGCTCTTCAAAAAAAAGTTTAGACTGTGTGAAAAGCGGCGTGTGAAGGGACACCCCTTGATCACATTCCTTGACCAGGTAATTGTCGTTTCATGTGTATGGAGTTGCTGTCGGCTTAATGGCTTCGTCGTAGGTGAGCTAGGGGTATTAAAGGCGAGTTTGGATGGGCCACTGTTGTCTGTCTTTCTTGTTGCGATAACTTGGAAACTATTAGGCAAGAATAAGACGCCATTCCATGCGCTTGCAATAGAGCCGGTGCAAGCAAAAAAAAAAAAAAAAAATTTGTGGGCTATCTGATAGAAAACAGATTCTTGAGGATCCGCGCAGGCGACGCCAGTGATCGTAGATCATTCAATGCCCATATGAACCCTCACGAACTCTGTAATGGATGGAAGAATCCGTTCGGCAGTGCCCAACACAATCCCGAGATCACTTGGATCTACTCCAAGTTGCTGAAAGATCGCCTGTGGCGATTGAGCTGGCGAATTCGCTGGGTTTTCTCCTTTAGACGTATCCACATAGTTTTGTTGCTCCAGTTGCTGCACCAGCTCAACACTATTGATGTGCGGTGAAAAACCACGAGGGACGAATCAGTACCTGGTCGATCCTTCTACGCCTCGCCAAGCTTGGATACAGTTTGGTACTACTTACCCTTCATTCTTCACGTACTTGACAAGCGTCAGCGCTCGCTTTACAAGTCCGCGTCTCCATTGGCGTACATAGCCCTCGCGCATCTCGATAGGGAGGCCAACGACACAGCGCACAAGATTTTCCACCATTGGGGCGGCGCCTTGGACCTCCTTCACAACCTTCTGCCCTTTCCACTCAACGTTCGTCCAACTATTCTCGCGTTTTCCTCCCCAGAACCCACCTCCATCTGAACCAGAGTTCTTTTGAAAGTTTGGTGGAGGTATTGATCCATGATGCAAATGTCTAGATTGGCCCGACGCATTCCAAGCAGAAACCTGACTGATCGTCCGATCGACCACGCACTTTGTATGCTCTTTCTGGTAGTCTGATCTGAGGGTAGAATACTTGGGAAGCCTCTCTGTCTGTTCCACTTTACACCGCACTGTGTCAACGATTGTTGTCGGGAAAGGAGATGAAAGAATGTGATAAAGTCTCCCATTCTTATCCAGCCTGCGGGAACCTTGCCCCTTCTCTCCATCCATGCCAGTTCCAGAATGACCTTGTTTTCCGATACTCGGAGTGTATATCCCCTGAAGAAACAAGTCTGGGAGATAGCGATGCTGCTTCCGTGCGTGACAAGACTTGGCCCTGTCTTCTGCTGACAAGAAGAGCGCCAGCGTATTGATCATCTAGCACGGTACATGGAACACTCTGTTTAGCACACCGACTTTGGAACACATATAGCACATGCCATGTCTAAATGTCCAAGAGTAATACCATGTTCATGATGGTGATATTATTCCCAATCACAACTGTGGACGAGTTCGTTTGTAGGTGTGAAGTAATGGCTCGATTGATGAATTCCCTACCAAAAACTTGATCGCCCTCACGTCCTAGAGCAATATGACTGGCCTGTAAATGGAGTAAATACGCGTGTCAAAAAATGCAGAGGTAGTTAGTTATATAACCCAATGTCGGTTGAACATACCTTGGCGCCTTCAATGGCCATCGCAACAGCCTCCATTGTCATGATATCCTCCACGAAAGGCACCAGGTGCTCATCAGCAAACATGTCGAGTGCAACATTCAAGCGCTATAACGCAAAGGAGACATAAAGGGACAACATCAGAAGATAAGAAAACACTATTCTCCGTGGAAAACAAATAAAAAGGAATCGTTTGCAAAGACACTTACGAGTCCTCCTCGGAAACCACGCAGGATTTCAATAAGCACGGGGGCATGATCCGACATGACACCAAGAAAACTTGAAAAGTTCTGCAGGTAGACCAATGGTACAACGAAGCTCAGGACAAATTTTGTGGACATGGCCAATGTTCCAGCTGTGCTCCCCAATGTCATAGTGCTGTAAGAATGACTGTCAGTGGTCGATGGGTTGGCGTTGTAAAGATAAGACATGGCGATGAGACCTAGTTCATTGGTAATAGATATTGTGAGAATTTTCGTCTGGTGCTCTCAATAGAGCCAGCCACGTTCCTGGGACGACAGAGCTGTGCATTTGGATACCTTCTTCCTGCAGGACGACCATCTTGGGTTCAATGACATCGGTAGTGCGCATCACTTCTCCGTTCAAGATCTGCTTAGCCAAGAGGTTCAATGTGGACTCGTCTGGACAGCCAACTGATGGAGTCCAAATCTGTGTTTGTGCAACCATGGGTTTTCATTTAAACACACACATTAAAGTTGGGATGTGGCGAGCGAGTTGAGGAACGAGTCAGCAGAGGATCCTGGACCACAACTGACACGACAGAGGTCCAAGCTGAAGGCAATACTTTACGTGTTCAATCCGGGGCCCGACTAAATTGGACCAGTACACAGACATGACCGCCAAGAAGAAGCCATTCTCAGGTAGACAGTGGGAACGGTTCTCTGCTGCAGTGGGTGTAGCTGGCAGTGATATTGACTCGAATGATATGTTTTGTGACATTCCAGTTCCATTAGAGTCCGCATCCCGATCTTTATGTGGCGAAACAGGCGCTGAAGTAGAGGAAAGAGTCGATGACAGTGGAGGACCAAGGATATTGAACTTGGATCCTAGTTGCTGGGTGGAAGCTTTCTTTCTAGGACCTGTGTATCGATTGAATGTATCAATAACGGTGGCTCTTTTTGAGTTAACAACATCGATGGCGTTGTCGTTTGACACTTACCGATGGAAAGTGGCGCACCTTCCTCAGCCGCGACACTCTGCAAGGCTAGGAGAGCCTTACGCCCACCCTCCGCACCCATAGAGGTGGCGACCTTGGATGATCCAGATGTGCTTGGAGGTCCTTTGCTCGATAGTGACACTTTGGCGGAAGACTTTCCAGAACTCTCGTCATATTCCCATAGTCCCAGGATGGCCGCATGACTCTTTTCCTCCTTGGGCGTGACAAGATAAGGAAGCACAGGGAGACCCTTGTGCTTTGAGAGCGTTGATGGATTGGGTGAAAGATCTGATGTCGACGGCTTTGAGCTGGCAAGACCAGGTGTTGCAGGCACAAGATTCAGTGTTGGAGGTGAGGGTGACGAGCTTGCCTTGGTGGTCAGTTGCAGCTGAGTTACTAGAGCGACTGGGAACTGTGCTTGTGCCTGGGCAATGGCGCCTGGAGGAAGACTTTGAGGAGGTGCGCTGCGAGTCTTGGAGGTCATGTTGCTGGAGAACGAGGATGAGAGGCGGCGGGAAGAAGGACTGTCCTTGATCTCCGGTGAGGTGTCTTTGCCTTCCTCCTTGACCATGCCCTGAGTGCCCCCACGGCTGCTAGCATCAGACCTTGCTACCGCAGACTTGGTGGTGGTTGCCTCCTCAACTTTGACCTGCGCTGGAGCAGAGCTGGGGAGTGACCCTGGGGTGTCTTCTCCATGACCTGACATGCATGTGAATCGCTTTCCTGTGCGGTGTGTCTGGATAGGCAGTCTCCCGCGTCGGCAGCAGACTGAGGCGAAGAAGAGGGCGTTGGGAAGGAGGGGAAGGAGGAGAAGGAGAGGACGAAGGCACTGATCGGCAGCAAAGTGGAGAGAAAAGACGAAGGAGCGATTCGGATGTTGAGCCTGGGGTGGAGAGTGGAAAAAATGTTCTGGAGATGCATGGCCGCCCTTTTTTTCGTAGTGGACATGGTGACTCTCACCAGCCATTCTCTTTCCCCTTTCTCTGGTCACCCCTCCCTCGGCCCATCCTCACTCGTTCCTCACGCGATCCGCGTGGATATCCAAACAGCAGCAACAAGGTTGGTCGCGCGCAGAACCCAGAACCATGCCATGCAGGCCTAGGCTGATGGTGGTTCCGAGCTGCCACTCAACGCGACGGGGTGTGATGCGTGGGATGTCACAAGCACGGACCAGGCAAGGTAAAGCAGGACCAGGCAGGACCATGTTGTAGGACGAGATCTGGGTGTGCTGTTCGGAAGGCCGATTGCTACATCTCTGCTGTCCCGGGCACCAGGTTATTGGATAAAAGTGATGATCTAGAAGATGTCCGGTTATTCACGTGACACAGTCGTGCGTTCTCTGGCTTTCGCCTGGGTTCCAGCAGCTTCTCGGCGAAACCTAGATAAAAGTTGTTTCTCTCATTCACGCATCTTGCGACCGTCGCCTTCTCCAGTCTCCTCGCTCCGCTGTATTTCCCCCTCCCTTTCCTCACCGTTGCCCTCTCTATCTTTCTCTCCTCTCAACCCTTCCACGCTTCTCATCAACTTCAACCTCGATTCTAGGTCGGCACCTTTCTGACCCATCGCTAGGCCTCTTCTCTTTCTCGCTCTTGTCTACGCCAGCATGTTTGCCAGACCCGTAGACCCTTTTCTTTCCTACAACGCTACTTTCCCAAGCACAGAGGCACACCACAAGAACATGTTTGCACAAGGTGAACGGCTCCAGCGACCATACGACGGAGAATATCGCCACTGCTACCACAAGGATCAAAAACACCAGACTGACCAGGACTTTGGGCACGACCAGCAACCACATATGGATCACTCTCAACGCCGGAAACGGTCGTTTCACTTTGAACCCGAGTTTGTAGAGGCGTTGGATGCTTCTCTCCACGAGTCCTCGAGACCTCGACCATCCAAGAAACTTCGACGCACAGCAACCTTTCAACCTCTTGAAGCCACAATCAGCGGTGGTACTGCAGCAGTCTCAAACCAAGATCCAAGACCGCCGATCTTCCGGAGGAAATCTTTTTCAGCTAGAGCCTCGGAAGGACCAAGCATCATTGATCTCTCCTCCGGCGAAGAGCTGGAAGCGTTACATCTGGGTGAGAACGAACACAAACGTCGACGCGATAGTGCCTTTGACTCTGGTTCATCTGCAGAATCACTGCGAGAAGTCTACGATGTTCTTGAAGATGGATCACTCTGTCCAGTCATGGATCACGCACCAGTCAAACCCTCACCGACCAAGCGCATAAGGCTTGAGGAACCCATGCCGCAGAGTAAATTGGAGACCCTCGATGACCAAGAGGATGAACCTCGGATTCAGGCAATGTCGAGTGAGGAAAGTAAAGACAACGAGCACCTCGACAAGAGCGAAGAGGAACATCTATCGCGAATGGGGATGAGTATTGACGAGGAGTCAAGCAAACCATGCCCATCAACACTCTTGGCTGAGCGAGGCGCCTTGGTTCGTTATGAAGGACTCAAGTCAATGACACTTGCAGACGGTGTCGAAGGATTGCTCAAACATCGATGGAGAGAATCTCAAAAGGAGATGCCAACTCTTATCAATGCTCAAGGAAACGAATTGGTGCTCTATCGTCGACCTCCACCAACCGTCTTGGCATCCTTGAATGATAGCGACATTCATGATTGTGTAGCACGCATTGAGGAGCTTGACGATGACGATGACGATGACATTTTCCGACGGAACGCACATGATGATGACGACCACATTCATGAGCTGGAGGAAGGCATCATGGACATGGATCTCGACTGAATCGAGACTTGTAGATATATTCCTGGAACCTCCCCCTTTGTACATATTAGCTCCCCTTGTTGCAACAGTAAAAGTAGAGCCCTGCTGGCACCCACAGACTTCAATTGTCGCCGAGTCCGTCCAAAACATCTCAATATTGTTGACAGTCAGTTCGCCAGCCGTTGTCTCTGCTCGATGTTTGCTTCATAAAATACAGACAGTGGGCCTCTAATGTAATCTAGGAACGTGGTGGTGATCTTGTTTCTTATTGAGAAAAGTTCCACCTTGCCGCCATCCAAATCGAACGCCTCTCGCCTTTCACTTAGAGTGGATGAGTGCAGTAGTAACGGATATCCTGAGTCCGATATGTTGCAGCCTCTGTCCTATGTCGAACTGATAGGGGCAGGTGTCCTGATGGATCTACCAGGTCGATTTCTTGACACCTGGAAGTTCGCCTTCCAAAGCCTTCAAACGGAACTGGAACCTGCAGAGACGGAAAGCGCGGAGAACACCACGGCCACGCCCGGTCTCGAGACACCGGTTGTGGATAGCTGTAGGACGGGCATCGCGGGGGAAGGCGTTGAGCTGGAGCTGTGCTTGGGCTCGAACTTTGGCGGGAAGTGTAGTATTGTGGGTCAGGTAGCGGAACGCTTGGCGGACGACTTCTGTAGAGGCCACGGTGGCCCTAGCCTTCATATCTCGGATAACGCGGGCACGCGGCATGGTCGAGTGGAGCAGAGGGAGATCCTGCGAGATCACTGAAAGGTTGTTTACGTTCCCATCGGATCTCTAACAAGTCACACTGCTTCAAGTCGTGTGGAGGAACTCCTTCACTGATCCTCCTTCCACCACTATGACGAGTCTGATTCCAAGGCGACTGGGGCAAGGTCTCCGTGCAGTGGCCACCACCAGCCCTGCACCAGCACAGTCTGTGATCCGCCGTGCCTTCTCGAGTTTGCCCGCAGTACTCTCACACATCGGCAAACAGTCTCTCCCCTATGGTTCAGACGTCGTCTTGACCCACGACTCGACCCCGATCATGAATCCTCGGGTGGCAGCAGACCTTCACTCGACCACCCTTCGTATCAAAGGACCCCTCGGCGAGCATGTCCTGCCTATCAAGCCTTATGTCAAGCTCGCATTTGAACACGAACAAGGCGACTCTCTTTTGTCGATCTCTGTCCAGGATCCGGCCATCAAAGAGCAACGCTCCATGTGGGGTACGACCAGGGCATTGATCGCAAATGCCATTACAGGAGTCACGGATGGATATACTGTGCCTCTTCGTCTCGTTGGAGTTGGTTATCGTGCGTCTGTGGAAGGGGGCAAGAAGTTATCCATGAAGCTGGGTTACTCACACCCAGTCGATATTGAGATTCCAGCAGGCATCCAGTGCTCAACACCACTGCCAAACAAGATTGTCTTGCAAGGAAACGATATTCAAAAGCTCAAGGAGTTCGCCTTCAAAATCAGGAAATGGAGACCCCCAGAGCCATACAACCAGAAGGGCATCTTTGTAGACCAGGAGACGATTGCCAAAAAGACTTCTAAGAAGAAGTAATGACAGCACGCACAAATAAGTGATCTCCGGCGTTCTATCTTTTGATCTCCAAAGCACCCCCTTTCCACACCTCATTACACATAGACTTGACCCTCAATACACAACGGATAACCTACTTGGCAGTAGCGAGAGCGTCATTCCTTAGATCGCCCCTTATTGTGCGGTCATCCCACGCGTCAATGATCATTGATCATGGCATTGTCAGGATGTCAGGTCGCTAGCAATCTATTTTTTGCAGTGCAAAAAGATGTCGGTCGGTTAAGTGTGTGTTGTTGACTGGTCATGCCACCACACAAATGTGGCATTGACGCATGTCGACAGCTGCAAGAGTGCCACCCCCTTGCTTTGATAAAACGACCTTTCAGACCGCCCTTTTTTCTCTTTTCTTCTTCTTCTCCTCATCACTCATCACCTACTCATCCTTCACACACTTCCGCACCACTCTTAGCAATATGGGTAAAGGAAAAGGAAACACGTTACATTGTCGCTTTCTTGCTCGCTCACTTTCTCGCTTGCCTTGTGCTAATTGATATCAACGATTCTCCTTTCACTACTCCCACGCCTCCGTTGTGTCCTCCACTCCACACCACCACTCGGTGCTTTTCTCCATTGTTGCTCTACTTGACCCGTCTTTGGGTTGGTCTTCGTTGATGGATGGCCGTGCACTCCCACGCGCAATTGACCCGTAACTCCTGTATGTGAGCTCTGAATATTGGTTACCCATGCTGTACTTTGGATAGGAAGCCAGGACTAACAACCCTCGCCTCTTTCGCTCCAATAGTCGTCGATCCACGGACTGCCACCGCGTCATAATCCTTTAGCCAACATTGAGGAGACCACTTTCGATGCCGTGTTCGAGAACCCCGTGAATGAGGAACACGTGGATATCAAGGACGCAAAGGAGAAATTGGCAAAGCGTCTTTCTCATCGAGCAGACCCTGATGACCTCATTCAAAGGAACATCCTCAGAGGTAGGAATCGATGCGTTGTGGACTGTAGACGCTATTTTTTTACACCTCGTTTCTCCCGAAGCGAGCAAAATGCGAAGAGACATGAGAGCCAAGGCAAAGCGGGAGTGAGGGAGGCAGGGGGAGGGAGAAGGGGGCATTGCCCATCTAAACCTTTTTTTTTTACTTAGACCCCGGACCATGCTTCTATTTTGTATGGCTCTAACACGTCTTTCTACCCGTTCCTTTTAGACCCCCACATTGCTCCTGCCATTCAACAGCGCGCCGACGAGCTCAAGCGCGCCAGACTGGAGGATGCCTTGGCCGACATGATTGAGCACCGACCCGCTGTGGAGCAGTTGCTCCAACGTAACGTCCTTCATGGTAACCCGCATACTTGAAGCGATGTCTGATTCAATACGTGATCCAGGTCTCCTATACAATTATACTCACCGTCATTTCCCGTGTATCATGTGCACAATTTAACTAGGCGACGATTCAACTCACGTAGACAAGGTTGCTCTCGAGTCCATGCTCCAAGCCCACATTGCCCGTGGCCCTGATGGAGGTAACGTACTTCAGCAGTAACTCAATCACTCTTCTCACAATTACAAAGGAAACGGTCTGGCAGACTTTGGCCAATGCTGACCCAAGTCTTCTTCCCTACCCGCCCCTGATTAATCTTTATTTTTAATCCAATAGAAAGTTCAACTGCATAATGAGGGACGTTGTGACGAACGACTGACCATGGGAATGTCACACGCAGAGTCAAGCTTCCCGCTGGAGACCCAGAGCAGAAACGTCTATATGTTATCGTTCAATAAACAGCCAGAGCGTTGTTATTTCTTCGAGCAACGTAGCCTGAGAGCACAAGCGTGTGTACGTTGGGGATACAAGCTGCTGCACCATCAGACACCTGGACCTATCACGTTGTGATGGAAAACACACGGTGGGAACAACTCCTTTCAGTCATCGTCGTACCTGACTAACAAAGAAGTGAGATGACCATGGCCTACAGGTTGACTGTATTATTTCTGCCCTTGGACTAAAAACGTGGCTCTATGCTCGCCACATCATGGTTACAAGGGAAGTAGTTGGACCTTGAACCCTGTAGGTCTCCACAGAGGTGAATACAGCCTTTTCGAGCATCACTTCTTTGCGCATGTCAAGAATTGGCACAGACACTGCCAGGAACGAAAGCAAGAAAAGCAAGGAGGCACAGGAGTGGCACTCATCGTTTAGAAGCCAATGAGAATCGTGCTGGAATGGAATGAACTGGTCGACGATCATCTTGAGGAGCTGAGTCAGGGACCTATTTACAGCGTCTATTAGTCCGTCCTGCGACGCTTCACTCCCAGGATCTTTGTCTTTTCTTTGGCTGCATTCCTCTTCCTCCTCTTCTCCATGGCTCGACTCAGTGCCTTGGGGTTGTCCTTGAAGTGTTGGAACTTTTCGATCAGCTCCAGCTTCTTTTGGTCAGACCTCTTCAAGAAGAATGGGTTCTTGCCCTTGGTAACCAGCTCTTTTTCTTTGCGCTTGTGCTCCCGCTTGATATCTCGCTTCCTCTGCTGTGCAGCCTCTGTGGCCTGACGATCGACCATTCGGCTTAATTGCTTCTGAAGCTTATCTTTTTTATCCTCGTCACGTTCCTTCTTGATCTGCTCTCGCAACCCTCTCATCTCGTCCGCCTGGTAGTCTTTTAAAAAGGCGTACGACTTTTCAAATAGATCGGTGTGTAGTTTCCCGCTAAGACCGTCAAATCTTGGATCACGACGTTTCTGCCGATTAGGAAGCAGTTGAAGTCAGTCTCTGGATGGCTAGCTACAAGACAAAAGGACATTGAAAGACAAAATGCAGAGTGACGCTTACAAGGCCCGGCACTTCCACAACTTGACGGAAACGTCCCACCGGTTTCTTTGATCCGATCTCCATAGGTCTGCGATGCAGTGACGAAAGAAAATAGGGTTAGATACCAATCTGTCGTCAATCCTGCATCAACTCGAGCCATTGCAAGGACACGCTACTTGTTCTTATCATTTCTTCGTTGGATGATCTTCCGTTCTTTCCCCTTGTTCATGGCATCCCGAAGCTTGTCCACTTTGTTCCTTGGCCGCTGCTCTTCCTCTTCACTAGTGTCCTCTTCACTC